>Ga0114976_10001532_pt1 | contig 14562 bp, 14 predicted proteins | sample S_130805_EF_Meta_FD_87319 | JGI IMG/M metagenome (GOLD analysis project Ga0114976, IMG submission 87319) | Freshwater microbial communities from Lake Simoncouche, Canada to study carbon cycling - S_130805_EF_MetaG | ecosystem: Environmental > Aquatic > Freshwater > Lake | place: Lake...
AATACTTGGCGGAGTACCAGTACCTGCAGTGGCAAAAGACAAGTTATCTTTTAAAGCAATTTGTTTTAATTCCTCTAAATTATTTGCCGGAATTTTTTCATTAATAAAAATACCCATGGGTAAATTACTAGCAAAAGAAACCACATCAAAATCCTGTGGCTTATAACCGGAAGAGGTTCCAGATAAAGCATTCACGATAATGGAAGGCGATACGACTAATATCGTATAACCATCAGGTGGAGAGTTGGCAACATATTGCACACCAATACTTGCACCTGCACCAGCACGATTTTCTACAATAACAGGTTGTTTAATCAGTTCAGAAAGCTTTTGACCAATGACTCTTGCAGTTACATCCGTTGACCCACCAGGAGCAAATGGCACAATAAAGTGGATTGGTTTATTTGGATAAGATGTATTTTGCGCATGCGAAATTGAGGAAAAAAAACAAAAACTACATATCGCCAATTTCAGCAGTTTTAGATAGGTATTAGACTTCATTATGACCTCGCTTTAAGATTGTCCATCAATGAGAATAAATGCAATGCGTGCTGGATAATCAGACCGATTAGCCCAAGCGTGATTGGTGCCTCTTTGAATCAAAATATCGCCTGCACGAAGAACAGTTTCTTCCGTTTCTAAAATTGCAGTAATTTCACCAGCAAGAACAATTGCATAGTCAACCGTTTGAGTAATATGCATTCCTGGATGATCTCCAGGCTGCAAATCATGTCCAGCATCAGGATAGAGTGAAGCAAAAGTGGCATCTTGCAAACGCTTCACTTCCAATGGATCTTTAGGCTCAGGCGGGTAGTCAATCACTCTTAAAACTGAGCCATATTGAGGCGGTAAAACACCCTGGTGAGTGGCAATAGAGTCTGGAGCATTTATCATGGCCGGAGATTCGGTTGTGCGCCAAATATTAGTTACCCGATACCCAGGTCTTTCTGGAACTTCTTTGATAGATGGTGAGTCGCCATCTTCTTTAAAGTAAGATTTTCCTGATGAGTTATTCGCTGTGATGACTCTTCTGATGGGGGAGGTTACATCGGATATGTTTTTCATCATTGTTTTGCTATTCCAATTTCATTGACAACTTTGGACCATTTAAGAGATTCTTTTTTCAGATATTGATTAAATTGCAGAACACTGCCTCCACCCGCATCAAAGCCGATGTTGGCAAGACGCTCTTTAAAACTGGGGTCATCAAGTATTTTTTGTATATCGGCATTCATTTTTTCAACAATCGCTTCATTCGTAGCTTTTGGAACAAATACACCTACCCAGGTATAGTCTTCAAAGCCCGGAAATCCAGACTCAGCAACGGTTGGAATTTCTGGCAATGACGGAAGTCTCTTTGCGCTGGTAACGGCCAATCCTATTAGCTTTCCTGTTTTAATAAATTGGCTTGCAGCAGGAGCCGCAACGCTACTAAATTGAACCTCTCCAGTTAAGGCAGCATTCACTGCTGGGCCAGCACCTTTGTAATGAATTGGCTCAACATAAACCTTGGTTAGTACCTTAAATAAATACTCTGCAGATAAGTGCGGAGTCGTACCTTCACCAGGGGAGCCATAGTTCAGTTTTCCAGATCTTGCCTCCTCTATTCCTTCCTTTAATGTTTTGGCTTGCAAACTTTTACCCGCAACAATCATGTTGGGACTAGTAGCAATATTTGCTACACCAATAAAGTCTTTGTCTAAGCTATATCCTGGATTATTAAATAAAGAAGCATTGACGGTGATTGAAGTTGTATTTAATAAAATGGTATATCCATCACTCACCGTTTTAGCTACAGCGGCAGTCCCCATGTTGCCGTTAGCTCCAGGACGATTGTCTACAATCACTGGTTGTTTCCAGATGTCAGATAATTTTTGACTAATGAGTCTTGCGATGATATCCGTTGGTCCGCCAGGTGCGTAAGGCACTACCAAGCGAACTGGTTTATTAGGAAAGTCACTTACTGAAGACTGTGCCAAACAATTGGACGAGCAAACTTGCAAAAAAAGTGCCGTCATGACGAAACGCAATAATTGAATATTTTTTATCATTTTTTTAATGCAATAAAACCTGCATTTGTCTCCTGTTTTTTAGTATCAACTTATTTTTTTAATTTGTGTTTATTAGTTAGTGTAAATGCTAATAGGGGGCGATAAAAGAATTTACCAAATTTTTAGTCATTTGTTTAAAAAATTACTATTTGAGTATAGAATAAACAATAAAGAAGTAATTCAAAGTTAAAAGAATTACTCAAAGAACAATTTCGGAGACCTTATGTTCTTAACATATGTTGAGGCTGCAAATGCTCAAAAAAAAACTGGAGCAAATCCAGCAGATCCATTGACGGTGCCGATTGATATTGCGCGTAAACAGCAAGATATCTATTTCCAGTCCTTGAATCAAGATTTACCACAGATCTTTCATTCCTATGATGAGGTAGTTGCAGGACCTCATGGCAATATTGCAATCAGAATGAATTATCCAAATGCACAAAAAGACTTACCATGTATTATTTTTATAAGAGGAGCCGGTTTTTGGGCAGGGCACTTGGACTCACATGCAAGAACTATGAGGAGCTTAGCGATATTAAGCTCATGTGTGGTCTGCGCAGTTGATTATCACCGAGCACCTGAATACCGTTTCCCAACGCAAAGAGATGAAGTCATTGCAGTCATCAAATGGCTTCAGAAAGACCAATCCAGATTGGGGATTCAAGGTCAACAATTTGTATTATTTGGAGAGTCGGCAGGAGCAACAATTGCATTGTCGGTTGCATTGTCTCTAAGAGATCAAAAGGATCAATCGATAGCTGGTTTAAGCTTATTTTATTGTAATGCTGGAGGACCTAAACCAACTGCTAGAGCATACTCCCAGTGGGTTTGGGAGCAATATCTTGGACATTCAGGACCATCTACAGATAATCATGCAGTCCCATTACTCAATTCATTCAAAGATATGCCACCGACGTGGATTGGGGTTGGAGAAAGTGATCCTTTGATCGCGGATAGTCAAGACTTGTATAAGAAGTTATCAGAATATTCCAACCAAGTATCTATAAAAACTTACCCAGATTTACCGCATGCCTTTGTCATGTTTAGTGGAAATTTATTGCCGGCTTATGAAGCTTTAAAAGAAGCTGCAAATATAAGCCAACACTTTTTAACCAAGAATCATTAAATGGAGATCAAGATGAATATAAGATATACACCTACCCAAGAAGAAATGAAAAAACATATTGCACGTTTCAAAGAAATCGTTCCTGTAAAGAAAGTGCACCTTGAGGAAAAAGGAATACCACCTGATGTATTAGAAATGATTATGGCAAAAGTGACCAGAAATGTCATGTCACCCGGCCCTTTGCCAGGACAATTATCCCCAAGACCTGCTGTTGAAGGTGGGGACGCAGGAGTGTTTCGACTTGGCATTGCAACTTGCCCTCCTGGCCAAGGCCCAGGACTTCATGTTCACTATAAAACGCATGAGACATTTATGGCTCTAACCGGTCGTTGGGAAATCCAGTGGGGCGACCAAGGTCAAGAGTCCATCATGTTAGAACATTTAGACTTAATCGCTATGCCGCCACAAGTAACACGTCGATTTATTAATCGTTCAAATGAAGACGCGCATTTAATGGTCATCATACAAGGAGAGAGAGAAGAGTTTGATGATGTGGATCGTGTACCACAAACTTCCAAAGCAATTGCAGAAAAATATGGTCAGGGGATGGTCGATAAATTAGAGTCTTTAGGTTGGAAATTTACCATTGGGATTGAAAAAGAAAATGTCTAAAGAAGTTTATTTGAAGCGAAGACAGGCATTAATTAATTCGGGACGAATCATTTCGAGCTCGTATTTAGCTTCTCTTGCTTTTCCAAATCATTTATTTGCACAAACACTGTCTAATTATCCGAATAAGGCGATTAAGATCGTCATTCCATTTGCAGCTGGCGGCACATTAGATGCGGCAATTCGACCTTTAAGCCAACCACTTTCATCCCTGATGGGACAGTCCTTCATTATTGATAATCGAGCTGGCGCAAACGGCATGATCGGTGCGGAAGTTGTTGCTAAATCTCCTGCTGATGGCTATACCCTTTTAGGGACTTCAGCGTCCTTTGTTTTGAATCCCATTGTGAATAAAGATATTCGCTATGACATTATTAAGGACTTTACTCCTATTACTAGTTTGATGAGAGGAGTTGGATTTGTCTTATTGGTTCATCCATCCGTTCAGGTCAATACACTTCAAGAATTAATTGCCTTAGATAAAAAATCAAATAAACCCTTAGCATATAGTTCCCCAGGTATTGGCAATACAGTACATATTGCTAGTGAATTATTTAATCAAAAAGCAGGAACACACTTCTTACATATTCCTTATAAGGGAAGTGGACCATCATTAAATGCGTTACTCGCAGGAGAAGTTCAGATCGGGATTACTCCACCTGGTGTAGTGATGCAATTTATTAAAACAGGCAAATTAAAGCCATTGGCTTTTACAGGATCTTCTCGATTACCTGATTTACCAGATGTACCATTAATGTCTGAAGTTGGGGTTAAAGATATGGTGTTCGAGGGAACTTGGATGGGACTCTTGGGCCCTGGGAATATGCCTGATACAATTGTGCAAAAAATTTATCAAGAGACAAATAAGTGTCTTCAAGAACCTGCTTTAAGAAACGCACTTTCTAGTGCCGTATCGGGCTATGTTGTGGATGGGAGCACTCCCGAACAATTTGCAAAACAAATTAAGGATGATTTGAAAAGATATAGTGAAATCTTGAAACGAATTAATCTTCAAACCTCATAAAAATTTATTAATAAACTCACTTTAGAGCGGAGAACTACGTGCCAGAAAAAATGTCCGGAGCAAAATACTTTGCAAAATTACTTGAAGCATACGGCGTCACACATGTATTTTTTATGGACGCCGTATTGCGAAGAGCACTTGCAGAAATGGAAGATACAAGCATCACCCGTATCTTAGGGCACACAGAAAAAGGTGTTGGATATATGGCTGATGGATATGCTCGAATATCTGGAAAGCCCGGTATTTGTATGGCCCAGTCGGTAGGGGCCGCAAATCTTGCGGCATCTCTTCAAGATCCATATTTAGGTCACTCACCAGTGATTGCCTTTACAGGACGACATGTCGCGGCGATGCAGTACAGAAACTCTTATCAGGAAGTAGATCATCACCCATTATTTCAGCCTGTAACCAAATTTAATGCACAAATGGAGGTGGTTGAACAAATGCCCCATTTGATTCGTCAAGCATTTAGAGAATCGACAACAGCCACACCAAGACCTTCGCACATTGATGTAGCAGGATTTACTGGGGATGCTTTAACACCCCTAGAGGTTGAATTTGAAATTGCAGTCGATCAAGTGCATACAGAGTTTCCAGCATTTAGACCACAGCCAGACCCAAGCATGATTCAAGTTGCTGCACAGGCAATTGCCAACAGTAAAAAACCTATTATTATTGCTGATCGTGGTGCGGTGATCTCGGGTGCTAGAGATGCCCTGCATGCCTTGGCAAGAAAAATTCAGACACCAATTACTGTGACTTTAGATGCAAAGTCATTGGTCTTAGAACAGGAACCACTGTTTCGAGGAATGGCTGGTCTTTATGGAAGAAGTTGTACCAATCACATGATTGATGAAGCTGATCTCGTGATTTATTTGGGAAGTAATACGAGTGATCACACTACCGCTAATTGGAAACTTCCAAAGCCGCATATTCAAACTATTCAAATCGATATTGATCCAGTTGAAGTTGGTCGAAATTATGCAAAATGTATTGGCATTCAGGCAGATGTTAGATCCAGTTTAGAAAGTTTAGAAAAAGCTTGTAATGCGCAAAACCGTGATGAGTGGTTGAATTATACCAAAGCATTAGCAGATAGCTGGTGGCAAGAACAGGAAGTAGAACTCTCCAGAAGTCAAACTCCCATGCGTCCACAAAGATTGTGTCGTGAACTGACAAAAATCCTTCCTAAAGATGCTATTTTGGTTGCCGATACCGGTTATTCAGCATTATGGACGGGTAATTTAGTAGATATGACTCATCCTGAACAATTTTATATGCGTGCCGCAGGTTCTCTAGGATGGTCATTTCCTGCAGCGATTGGAGCGAAAGCTGCGGCCCCTCATAGAACAGTCGTCTGTTTTACTGGGGATGGTGGGTTTTCATATCACTTACCTGAATTAGAGACGGCAAAGCGTTGGGGCCTAAATGTCATCGTGATAGTGAACAATAATGAATGTTTATCGCAAGGAGTTAAAAACTTAAATATTGCCTATGGTGATCGTCCTGAAGGAAGAAAAAAAGAGTGTTATGTGTATGAGCCAACTGATTTCGCCAAGATTGCTCAAGCTTTTTATTGCTTTGGGGTAACTGTTGAAAAGCCAGAAGACTTTCAATCTGCTTTTGAGAGTGCTTTGGCAAGTAATTTACCAGCAGTCATTGATGTTAAAACTGAATTTGCTTATCAAGCACAACTAGCATGGGTACCCGCATGAGCCAACAACCAACCGTCCGTATTCCCCCAATTCCACTTGAGGAAATGACTCCAGAGCAACGTGCTGTTGCTAACACATTGATTGCGAGTCCGAGAAAAAGATTGAGCGGACCTTTTAATGCGCTACTTCGTAAACCTGTTCTAGCTGATCGAGTGCGTCAATTAGGCGATAGTATTCGATTTGAAAATTCTTTATCAGATCAGTTACGTGAATTTGCTATTAGTATTACTGCTAAATATTGGGCTGCAAAATATGAATGGTATATCCATAGTAATTTAGCCATCGATTATGGTATTGATCCTTTAATCATAGATGCTATTGGCTTAAATCAAGAAGTCAATCTCAAAGATCCAGAACAAATGATTATTTATGAGTTTACTACCGAGCTCTTAAATACCAAGCAAGTAAGTGATGCAACCTATGCAAAAGCTCTACAACAGTTTGGTGAAGTCACTGTGATTGATTTAATGGCGACGATTGGATATTTCGGCTTTGTATCAGTCATCTTAAATACTGTTCGCGTCCCAATCCCAGAGGGTGTTGAATTGAAAAATTTCAAAACATCATAATTTGATTAAGAAGAGTGTAAATAATGAAGGTCATTTTAAAAATAGTATGTTTGGCATTTGTGTTCTTGCAAATTTCAGTAGCATTATCACAACCCTATCCGAATAAAACGGTACAAGTCATTACCCCATTTCCTCCGGGTGGGGCAGCAGATATTGTCGTACGTTTAGTGACACAAAAGTTGACTGAAGAGTTAAAGATGTCATTTATTGTCGAAAATAAACCAGGAGCAGGTGGTGCAATTGGTGCTCAATATGTGGCACAAGCCTCACCTAATGGATATACATTACTCATTACTTCGAGTAGCACACTTTCTATCAATCCGCATTTAACCAATAAAAATACGTACGACTCATTCAAAAGCTTTAGTCCAATATCATTGATTGGTTATTCGCCTAATGTATTGGTCATTAATCCAAAATTACCATTTAATCAAGTCAGTGAATTGATTGAGAATGTAAAAAATAATCCTGGAAAATATACATTTGCATCGAATGGTGCTGGTACGTTAAGTCATTTGACCGGAGAGATGTTTAAACAATCTGCAGGAGTAGAAATCCTACATGTTCCTTATAAAGGTGCTGCTCCGGCAGTAGTTGATTTGTCGAGTGGTCAAGTATCAATTTTGTTTGCGGCATATGCTAGTGTGAATGCAATGATGCAAGCAGGAAAAGTTAAGCCTTTGGCAGTCACTAGTTCAAAACGACTGAAGATTGCTCCAGAAATTCCGACACTTGCTGAGTCTGGATTGCCGGGATTTGAATCTAATCAATGGTGGGGATTATTTGGGCCAGCCGGAATGCCCCAAGAAATCGTTAATCAATTAAATATTACGATGAATAAAATTTTGCAATCGCCGGAATTAAAGAAAAGATTTGCCGAAGAAGGGATAGATATTTTGTTAGGTAAACCTGCTGCTTTAACTAAATATTTACAAGATGACTTTGATCGTTGGGGTAAGGTGATTCAAAAAGGTCAGATTACAAATAATTAATTCACCATATATGTCAAATCATTCCATCACACCAATACCTGTAACCAAGATCTTAGGTGAATTTATCTCTCAATTGCAATGGGAGCAAGCTTCGGCCAAAGTAAAAGAAATCATGCCGATTTTGATGATTGATTATTTTCGAGCGGGCATTGCAGGCCAGGATCGCTACTGGACTAATCTTGCGACAGAGCTTTATGAATCGCATACCTCTGATCGAACTGCCAGCGTTTTATATACGGATTTAAAAATTGATATTTCAAGAGCAGCCTTTATCAATGGGGTGGCCTCAGGAAGTTTAGATTGGGATGATTCCCACGTGGCGGCCATTATTCATCCTGGAGTTGTTATTTGGCCAGCCGCCATTGCAATGGCAGAGCATGTAAATGTGACCGGTAAAGAACTCTTAACAGCAGTCTTAGTTGGATATGAGACAGCAATCCGAATTGGAATGTCGATTCAGCCTGAGCATTCATTGAGAGGTTTTCAAGGAACGCCAACATGTGGAGTATTTGGCGCGGCCGCAGCTTGTGCGAGACTTCTAAAACTTTCTCCTGATAAGTGTCGAGATGCATTAGGAATTGCGGCGACATTTTCTTGTGGGATCTCACAATTTTTTGTTTCAGGATCAGATATCAAAAGGTTTCATTCTGGTAAAGCAGCGGCTAATGGAGTTGAAGCAGCTTTACTTGCATATATGGGTCTTACAGGTCCTCACGATGCCATTGAGGGTACTCAAGGATTTGCTAGAGCATTTTCAGATCGCTTTGATCCCGAAACAGTCATCAGTAACTTGTCTCAGGATTTTGTAACTGAGTGGATCTCCTTAAAGCCGCATGTTGGGAGTGTCAGAATGCAAGCCGCAATAGAGGCGGCCAGTAGATTGTCTAAAGAGGGCTTGAAAGCGGAGCAGATTCAGTCGATTACGATTGGTATTCATGGAGCAATGGTAAGTAAATTAGCATCCAATCAGCCAGTAGACGTGCAACAGGCACAATTAAGCACCCCCTTTGCAGTTGCGATGGCATTGATCATCGGAGAATCTAGAAGTGGATTATTGGCATTATCAATAGACGATTACGAAAGTAATATTCAAGACCCCAAGGTGCGTGATTTATGTGGTCGAACAACATGTGTCGTGGACTCAGAGGTCGAATCATTAACTACCCGAGAGTCAGTCGCTGGCAGAGTCACGTGTCATTTAAAAGATGGCACAACAAGAAGTGCATTCGTCGCAAGCCCTAAAGGTTGCCCAGAGAATCCAATGAGTATCGAGGAAGTTGCCGATCGTTTTCAAGGCCTTGGAGTTTCGGTATTTTTAAAGTCAGAATGTGAAAATTGGTTACATCATGCGGTGCATGTGCAAGATTTGCAAAGTATTTCGCCTTTGATGAATCTCCGAAAATAAAACGTCTAATATTGTTTATGGATAACCCAAATAACCCAACCTATCAGATAGCAAAGTTTGCCGCTGATCTACGTTTTGCAGATTTACCAGAGAAGGTTCAGCAACAGTTAATTGGATTTTTTTTCGATTACTTTCGAGTTGCATCGATTGGCGAGCGTATGGAATGGAGTCGATGGGGATTGGAATATGCTGAGATAACCGCAAAGCTTGGTTCCAGTTCAATCCTTTTTTCTAAGCAATCCCTAGATCCAGTTAGTGCTAGTTTTACCAATACGTTGTATTCAGGAAGTATTGATGCAGACGATGTTCATGTAGGCGCAATGTTACACCCAGGTTGCATTATGTTTTCTGTTGCACTTGCCATTGGTCAAATGCAACATTCAAGTGGAGAGCAAATACTTGCAGCCGTTGCGGCGGGGTATGAGTCAATGATTCGAATCGCCTTAGCTATCCAACCATCGCATTTCAAAAGAGGATTTCAAAGTACCTCTACGATTGGTGTTTTTGGTGCCGCAATAACGGCATCCAAATTACTTTCAAATAATGAAGATAGTACTTTAGATATTGCCCATGCGATGGGTCTAGGAGCCTCATTTGCTGGAGGACTGACCCAGTTTTATCATTCAGGTTCAACTGTGAAACGACTTCACGCAGCTCAGGCAGCGAGTTCTGGAGTTAAAGCAGCATTATTAGTGAAGAGTGGATTTTCTGGACCGATAGATATTTTAGAAGGTAAGGATGGATTTTTTAGAGCTTATGCGGACAGTTTTGATGCATTTATCTTATCTCAAGAATTAGGAAATTATTTTAAAATCTCCGAAGTCGCTGTTAAGCCACATGCTTGTAGTGCGCGAGTTTTATCAGCCATTGAAGCAACTGCGAATATTTGCAAGCAACACAGAATTGACATTGAGCAAATTCATTCTATTTATTTAGGTATTCCTAAAGTGATTCAAGGTCGTTTAACATCTATTGCGCCAAAAGATGTACAAGCTGCGCAAATGAGTGCGCCTTTTTGTGTAGCCTTGACTCTCTTACAAAATCATGATGCTCAGGTATTTTCTTTGAATGTAGAAGATTTCGAATCAGGTATGAAGAACCAACAAGTAATGTACTTAACTAGTTTAGTCAATTGTGTAGTTGATGATGAGATTGAAAATACTAGCAGTGAAGAAGCGGTAAGTGCCAAGGTTGTCATTCAATTAAAAAATGGCGAAAAATTTTCAAATGTAATTATTGCGCCTAAGGGCAGTATTTCTAGACCCTTTACTTTAGAGGATCTTCAATTAGGAATGAAACATGAATTATCGAAGCGCTATCCTGAAAATCAAATCAATCAATTCGAAAGACTGATCTTAGAATTTCCCAAAGTAAAAGATATTTCTCAAGAAATCGCTACGACTTGGCTCAATTAAACCAAAGTTATTGCACTAAAAAATACCCTGATGCTTAATTTGATTTCATATTTGCAGCGGTGATGAGATCACCATATTTTTTTCTATCGGCTGCAATTGCTTCCTCAAATTGTTTACCTGTGACTTGCCATGGAACAAGACCAGCCTTCAGAATTTTTTCTTGCATTGCCTTATTAGAGAGAATTTCATCGATTGCTTTGTAGAGTTTTGCCGTCACTTCTGGAGGCATTCCTGCAGGGCCAACAACGCCACCTAAAGAACTACAATCATAGCCTTTAAGCCCTAATTCATTTAGTGTCGGGTAATTGGGGCGGTTTGGAATACGATTTAAGTTAGAAGTTGCTAAAACAGTAGCCTTCCCAGCATCTACGAAATTTAAAATGGATGGACCTGAACCAAAAGTAAAGGTAACCTCATTGGCCAATAGAGCAACAGCTGCAGGGGCTGCGCCTTTGTAGGGAACATGGGTCATCTGAGTACCTGTCATTTGACTAAGCATCGCACCCGCCAAATGTATCCCATTACCGACACCAGGGGAGCTGTAGGTGACTTTTCCTGGATTAGCTTTCGCCATAGCAATTAAATCATTAAGTGATTTGATCCCTGATTCAGGAGTGACGGATAAATAAAATGGGAATTTGATAAATGAAGAAATATAGGTAAAGTCTTTTGCAGGATCATAAGGAAGCGTCATTAGCACCATATTTACATCTAACGCACCAGTAGATACCATCGATAAGGTGTAACCGTCTGGCTTCGATTGACGTAAAAAATTCATCGCAATCGTACCATTCGCTCCCGCTTTATTATCGACAATAACTGAAACCTTGAGCTTTTCTTCGAGTGCTTGAGCAAGGATTCTGCCAGCGCCATCTACACCGCCACCAGGAGCAAATGGTATGATCAAACGGATGGGTGCATTAGGCCATTCTTCGGCGGATGCGAATGTGCAATTGATTAAGGCGAAGAAAGAAATGAACCATACGCTGATATATCGCAAAGATTTCATATTGTATTGCCCCCAGTATTTTTATAGTGATTAACGCAATCTGCTTTTTGTTACATGAACTCTACTTTTGCAACGTTTCCAGGTTGGACAGTGAGTAGTAAACCTTCTTCTCTGCCATCGCCAGGAGTAATATTAATAAAGCGGCGTGGTACAAAAGGAGGAACTGAGCACACATCTAAAGGATCAAGGTCAACAGAATATTTTTCGCCTAGTCCCCAAATAATTCGCCATTGACCTTTAATCGCCACAAAAGTTTCATTGGTGTCATGGTTGTGAAGTTTTGGCCCATTTCCAGGCTTTGCCTCTACATAAGACATTTGAAAACCTTCAGAAATTGGGATTGCTGACAGCGGCTCTTTGCCACCATCTACAATCAGACCGGTTCCAACGACGAGATAATTTTTCCGTTCATTGCCTGGTAACAAACTATCTGGATAACGATCAGGAGGATATTTGAGTTTGCTATGTCTAGCCACTCGGTGATTCATTTCTTCTGGGGATAATTCTTTAATCTCCATTTCGTATTCTTTTAGTTCTGACATTTTTTATTTACCTTGATATCATTTATTGAATAAATCTTTGGAGTACTGAAGTACCCAAGGATTGCTCATTGATAATATTATTGAAGAGAATAATTACATATTAGGGTTTATGCTAGGAATATGAAACCAATCAAACAGGTTGATACAAGAGATTTTTTTACTCAAGCTCAAGGTCGACAAGTACCAGCAAGTATTTGGATGCCTCAAAAGATAGCTCAGTCTTTACCTTTAATCTTAGTTGGTCATGGCGGCAGTGGTCATAAAAGATCACAACTTGTTCAAGATGTAGCTACAGCACTGTTAAACGATTTTGAAGTTGCTGTAGTAGCTATCGATGGGCCAGTTCATGGATCAAGACGAGAGATCTTTAATGATGGGCCAACGGTTCGGCAAGAATTTCGCGATCTATGGTCTTCGGGTATGAGTGTTGAGCCGATGGTGGCTGACTGGATGTCATGCATTGATTACTTATGCCAAATGCCAGAAATTGATACAACAAAAATTGGGTGGTACGGTATTTCAATGGGTACCGCCTACGGGATCCCACTGGTTGCTCGAGATCAACGTATTAAAGCTGCGGCACTTGGTATGTGGGGTACTTGTCGTGAACCCGCACAACGTCTAAAAGAAGATGCAGCAACAATTGAGATACCAGTTCTTTTTCAAGTAAAAGAACAAGACGAAATATTCACCCCCAAAGGCCAGCAAGAGTTATATGAACTCATCCCAAGCCAGGATAAGGCATGTAAGTCTTATCCTGGTGGACATACAGACCCCAAAGATCAGCAATTGAAAGATATTGTGCAATTTCTTATGCATCATTTGAAGGATGATTGAGACTTCATGAACAATAAAATTGCTCTTGTGACAGGTGCTTCCTATGGAATTGGTCAAGCAACTGCAATTGCCTTGGCTGAGGATGGATTTGATATTGCGATTACTGATCTAAGCGTTGATTCCCTCACAAGTACTCAATCAGCGATTGAGGCTTTAGGTAGAAATGTTATTTCTATTGCTTTGGATATTCGAGATCAGTCTCAAATGGATGAGGCATTAATTCAAGTTGAAAGAGCATTTGGAGGATTTTATTTGTTGGTCAATAATGCCGGTGTTCCCTCTTTAAGAAAATCAGCTATCGATACACATCCCAAGGAGTGGGAGGAATTAATGGCGGTTAATCTCACAGGGACCTTTTTCATGACAACCAGTTTTGGCAAAAAACTGATCAAGCAAGGTAAGGGTGGATCTGTAGTGAGTATTGGTTCTACACATGGTCAAGTTGGCTTTACTGGTGCCAGCGCTTATGGAATTGCAAAAGCTGGCATTAGCCACCTTTCTAAAATGCTAGCAATTGAATGGGCACCATACAATATTCGAATAAATACCATTGCACCAGGGTCAACTCTTACAGAATCGAGAGCCCCTAGTTTTTCTGACCCCATTCGTAAAGAAGAACTTTTGAGCCGAATTCCTTTAAATCGGTTTGCTAAGCCAGAAGAGATTGCCGCAGCTGTAAGGTATCTTGCCAGTCCATTAGCTAGCTATACCACTGGGCAGACGATTTTGATTGATGGTGGTTTAACCGCCGCATAAGAACTCCAAACTTGCGTCACCGGCTTGAATATATCTCTAATCAATATGGTTTTTCAATAAAAGTAATAAAATAGTAACAATAGGAAATGAAGGATTAATATGAATCTACAACGAAGAAATTTAATGAAACATTCGGTGGTGTTTAGCTTAATGGCGTCTGCTGGGTTAATTAGTACCAGTCAAGCACAAGAATGGAGCAAAGCCGCGTTTGAAGGTAAGAGTTTAGATGATGTGTTTAAAGCGCTAGGCACACCAACTCCTGAAAAAACCTCTGCTATTACTTTGTCGGCGCCAGATATTGCTGAAAATGGAGCTGTTGTTCCAGTTGGACTAACGACCTCATTAAAAGCCGAACAAGTTGCGATCTTGGTAGAAAAAAATCCCAATACCTTAGCTGGTCAATTTTATTTTCCTCCAGGAACAGAAGCTTTTGTAACGACACGTATCAAAATGGCACAAACCTCAAACGTTTATTTTTTAGTCAAAGCTGAGGGTAAGTGGCTGATGACGAT
>Ga0114976_10001537_pt1 | contig 14519 bp, 32 predicted proteins | sample S_130805_EF_Meta_FD_87319 | JGI IMG/M metagenome (GOLD analysis project Ga0114976, IMG submission 87319) | Freshwater microbial communities from Lake Simoncouche, Canada to study carbon cycling - S_130805_EF_MetaG | ecosystem: Environmental > Aquatic > Freshwater > Lake | place: Lake...
AGTTAAACCCTACGCCAGCAGCATAAGCATTTTGAAGGTTCTCATACATTGGGTGAGTCAAACGCTGCTTGATGGCGTAGAGAAAGTCGGCTGCAAGTTGCTGGGTTTGTGAGACTATCAGCACTCTAAAGTTAGGGTTACGAGCTACCTGCCAGGTTACGTAGTCAACTGTGATTGTGATGGACTTGGCGTGGTTGGGCGGGATGTTAATAAGGATACGGTTGTTAGCCAGACCTTGTTCAAACTTCATCGAAGGGTGTAACCAAGAAGGCTCAACGCCTTCGATCATATCCACCAAGTTCTGCTGGTGGGGGAAGGTCTTAGAGTTAAGAAAGCGTTGGCGGAACTCTGCAAATGAGATGTCGTGGACATCGCCAGAGGCAAAGGCTTTATCCTTTAGGCCAAGGCGTGTTCGGTCTACTTTGTCTGTAAAGATCTTGTCGGTACGTCGGTAGTACTCGTATGTCTTCATAGACTTACCTGCAGATAGGCAGGCTTGTTCAATGGTCATACCCTCAGCTACACATCCTAAGATGATTCGCTTTGCTATATCTGCTGAGTTCTCAGCCATTGGATCTCCAGTATCTCATTGGGTTATAGGTAGACTACACCCGATTAAAAGTCGTGCTTGGCACGACATCAGTTACCGTAAGCTCCCGAGCAAGCTACAGCGTAGCGAGGGGTAAGTCAGTACTCGTCCTAGGGACTCGCGTAGGGTAACCGTAGCGAGTCGGTACGGGGCTATCACAATTACCGCCCCTACTGTATATAAGGCAGGAAAAAAACTTCATTTCCTGCCTATGGTATAAAGTATTTTAATAATGTGACTAACGTCACTATAAATACGGTACAAAATAGGACATTAGTAAGTGATCTGGTTCACTTTAGGAAATATATCTAGTGAGGGTACATACACTAACTCGGAGCAAAGTTTAACACCGTGGGGTCTTCTATTCGTAACCGTGGCCTCTACCGTAGCCGACGGCCCGCATTTTGCCCCGTACCGTACCGTTAGGGGATCCCGTAGGGATGGCTCACCTATCGGCTAGGTTCGCCTCCCCGAATCGTAGGCCGTACAGATTAGAAGGCCGTGGCCTATTGATAATTGTTTACCCCTAATTAATAAACCTTCGCTACCGATAATCCCAAGGCCTCACGCCTTACGGCTCACGGCCTAACCCTTCACGGCTCTATTGATCCACGGGCCAAGCCTTCGGCCTCTCTTGCCTTGGATCCTTCGGGCCTTCGGCCTTGGATCTGGCCCGCCTTGGATCTGCCCCAAGCTTGGGACACGTAACCGAATCTTTCCCGCCTTGCCTCCCTTCCCTATGGGGTAACGTATGTTAAGGTTTACCTAGTGGAGAGGATCTGCCTCCTCACTTATGAAGGGAAATAGATCAATGCATTCATCACAGATAATCGAAAACGTAGCGCACGATCTAATCGAAGGCGGTACTTATAATTCATTAACAATTCGCCACGCAATTGAATCACTTAATCGTGCGCTAGTTGCATTACATAATGAAGAGATCATTGAAGCAATTAAGGAAGGATCGAAATAATGAGTACTACACTTAACGAATTAGGCGCACAATTAGAAGAGATCAAGGCCAAAAGTTGCGAGGCCCGAATCGAAGGAGAGTTGAGAGATCGTGAGAATTATCTAGAGAATCTCTTCACTATCTTCGATGATGAAGATTGCACGGCTACCGAAGAGGAGCGCGACGGGGCTAACGATGAGATCTTTGAAATGGCCTACGGCTTGGAGACTTACAAGGTGACCCGCCTAACGTGGAGCGGGGGAGGCCCTGCCGATTGGATCGAAGTGCAACACGACGGCGACGGGATCCGCCGAATTGATTACGTGTTCCAAGATTGGTACGACGGCGCACGCCGTGAAGTGCCAGAAGGCTCCCCTGTCTGGCGTTACGCTTCAATGATGCTAGAGATTGAGGAGGCGTAACCGTGGAGAATCTCACCAAGCGCGGGGCCTTCGTGTTAGGCGTAACCGTCGGCCTCTTGATCGCCGTGGCCTTTTGGGTTACGGGTAACGTCTGGATCAATGAAGGAGGGATCTGCATCGGATCAATGGTTGAGTGTAATCTCTAGGAGCGAATTATCTCTCACGGCGGGAGCCGTGGGAGGTAATCTGCCACTAGGGGCAGAATTAAGGCCTTGGAAGGGGTTACTTATGAAATACCAGAAGGAGCGGGTGAGCCTTGTAGATCTATCTACGGGGGAAGAGCTAGTAAGCGCGGATCTAACCGCGCCACGGGTGAAGGCTATCGTGAAGGCCTACGCCTTGGCAGGGATCACACTAGGCGAGAGGGAGCGGGTGAGCGCGTGAGCGGGGATCTATTGAAGGCGTTACAGGAGGCGGGGATCTTGCAGATTATCTCCGTCGGATCCTACGAAGAGAAGGGTGAGGAGAGTGACAATTGAAAGAGTGCAACATAGTGGAGCCTTAATCGTGTCTGCCTTGGTGTATCACGAAGGGCTTAGGTGGCTTGAATCTGCCACGTACTACGGCTACGAAGAGGGGGAGGCCAAGCGTAGCTTTATTGAATCGTGTGCCCGCTTACGTTATGAGTTAGAGGAGGGGGAAGAGTGATAGGAGACACGAAGGAGGAGATCATCACGCAATTGAATGATCTCATCTATGGTGAAGATCCTTATGATCTATCGGACATAGAAGACATAATCGGCGACGGCGATCTATTTGAGTACTTATAGGGTAAGGTAAGGCAATAGCGGTTAGCTATCTCTCCTCCTTCACGGGCAGACGTGGAGGGGGAGGGAGGGTGAATCGCCCTAATAAATACCTTGGAAGGGGTAAGTAATGATCGTATGGAAGAGTGAAATAACTAATGAAATAGTAAAGAATCTAAAGGCAGGAGACATCATAAGTCTAAAAATTGAATTAGATGATGCCGTTATGCAGATCTGCCAGAACTACGGGATAGGGGAATAGTGATGAACGAATACGACTATAACGTTATCTTTACGGGTAATTATTGGAGCTTAACTACCAAGATCTCTATTGACCTAGACGATACGACGGGTAACCTAAGCGATGAAGCGAGGGAAGAGGCGATAGATAGAGCTGCTGGAGCTATACAGGAGGAGTTAGGTATTAATCTTCTCGCATTCGCTCACTCTACTAACGTCGCACTATTACTAGACGATGAAGAGATCTGGCTTGAAGGGCTAGGCGAATTCCCACCCGTACACGTATCAGTAATAGAAGGGGAGGGAGAGTAATGAATCAAGAATCAATGAGCTGGAGCGAACTAGCAGAATTGACTCACGCTACCCAAGTGGAGCGGTTTAATTTCTGCACGTGTGAAGATAATGAAGGACAAGATAACCCATACAACGACTGCCCAAAGGAGAATAAATAATGACAGAAGAGACAACAACGCACGTGGTAACCCTAGTGATCCAAGCAGGATCCAAGTGGAATAAGGTAGAGCTATTTGATTTCAGCGGGGGTGAACCCACGCCACTAGCTTCGGGAGAGGGGAGCAACTGGCGAACGGCGTTAGGCGAGGCACTATCTAAGATCACACTATCGTCAGAAGTGCCAGACAAGGCCGTGAATGACGTGGTGAAGGAGATCCAAGAGGAGGAGGGTGAGTAATGGGATACGAGCCAGAGCTTAACGATCCTATCTTCTACGAGGAGGAGGAGAAGGAGAGGGAGATCAAGTGCTTTATCTGTGGTGACACGTTAGATGAAGACGACATAGTATGGGCAGATTGTGAAGGCCAATGGCAAAGAAGAGGAAGAGAGGGCAACGATACTGCGTGGTGCGTATCGTGCTTACCAAGCGAGAAGGGCGAGAGTAATGAATAAAGAATACTGGCAAGCCAAGGCAGAATTGTGTAGGGATCTAGCCTTGATCCAGATACAGAAAGAGGAGACAGAGAAGGAGGCGGGGATGAATTTAATGCGTATGACCTACGCCTTGTCTATGGTGGATGCTTATGCAGAAGGGAAGGGAGAGAAGTGAGTGAAGTAATTGCATTCCACCCTCGCGTATCCCCACTTGTGAATCTATACGAGATAGTAGATGAGAAGGGTGAGGCGATCTGGGGTGGCAACGATACGCACGAAGCTATCCGCTACCTACGCAGTAGTCCTGTCAATTGCAGGATCCTTGTCTCGGGTTGGGAGAGTGATGACGAAGACGCTCACCTTGTAGGCCAACCCATTGACATCACCAAGCTGATCTATTCTGTATTGGCGGTGAACCAATGAGCTATTTCTTGGGACTTTTAGGCGTAATGCTGGTGGCATACGTACTAATTGTATGGGAGGATAAGATTAATGGGGAGTGAGAAGCGACTGGCGAGTGCGGCTAAGCAAGCCGTCTATTACCGTAACTATCGAAGAGCAAGGGATCGTGCCTTGGTAAAATTATCACAGGCCTATCCAGATACCTATAAGGAATTATTGGAGAAGGAGAAGGTAAGTGATGAACAAGAAGGCAAAGCGTGGATTGATCTTGACGGTACTACTATTGCTCCTCGTATTGTTGCACGTGCAAAAGCTAGGGGAATTACCCTTACCCAAACCGATACAAACCAAGGCAACGATGGAGGAGAAGAGTGAGAACAGAAAACTCGCATACAAATTTAGTAAAGCTCTCGGTTATACGAGAAAAGAAACGACGTGCCTTGTCACCCTATGGACCCGTGAAAGTAGGTTTGACCACCTCGCAGACAACCCTAGATCAACAGCTTACGGAATTGCTCAGCTCCTTGGAGAGCGTAGTAGAGAGCCTGAACTACAAATCCTTCGAGGTTTACGATACATTGAACATCGCTATGGAAAATCTGCGTGTCGCGCTCTCAAACATAGCGACAGAAGGGGATGGTACTGATACAGTTTGACCTGCATCCTCCTTTCGGGACAAGAGCCTCACTACACCCTTCCGTAGTGGGGTTCTTGCTTTACCCGCCAGTAGAATAGAAGCCTTTACCCTTGAAGGTAATAGCAGGTGAGTCCCACTTACGAACCATAGTTATGTGGCACACAAAGCAAGATGGTTCACGTGGCTCCTCGTGGATAGATCTTTCAACAGTTAATTCTGTGTTGCAATCAGGGCAACGATAGTCATACTGCATTAGAGCTTAACCGCCTCTTCGATAGGTAGATAACCTACTAACTTACTGACCTTGTTAGAACGTGAGAACTCAGTAGTGGCAGGCATCCAATGACTAAACCATTCAGGCTCTGCCACTTCCATCAGATCAAAAGAAAAGACCCCTTCTGGAGTCGAGTTAATGTAGAACGGTGTGAGTTCTCGTTCTGCTGCCTGGGTGATGAGCTTACGATACTTCATCTCTTCAATCAGTAGCGTGGGATAGTGAGTATGGCGACACTTCAACTCTATGTACGCCTTTGAGTCACGACTAATGCAATCGAAGGAGTCATAGATACCTTCTGACTTCTGTAAATCTGGATACTTTGTTCCCAGTAAGTACTCAAATAATTCTAACTCTTTCATTGCCACGGGTTGTCACCGCCGAGATTATTCTGCACCTTGCGTAATGCGCTGGTGCATCTGCGATCTGCGGTAGATACTGCACACTCTAGTAGGTGTGCCACCTGCTGCAAGGTAAGTCCCTCGTGGTAGCGCATACGAAGTATGGTCTGGTCTTCCACTTCAAGCTTTAAGTATGAACGCTTGACATCAATCAGGGTAGCAAGCAGGTTGCCGCCTTCTGCTGGAACGCTAGGCTTCTTAGGTGAGCCATCGTTAATAAGGTTCTGTGCTTGCTCTAGTACCGTGTCATCTACAATGGATGCAATAACGTGAGGCAAGACCTGTGCAATCATAGCTGTATCGTAGAAGGCTTCATCACCTGTGCGATAGCCAGACTTTGCTGCCTTCTCCTTGCGAGCATAACGTTCAGCAGTACGCTTCATCTGCCAAGCAATACGCTTCTCATTGATAACACGTTGGACTGGGTTAGGTTCATTGAGTGCATCGTTGAATTGTGTACCACGTGTTAACGCCCAAGCAAGACACTCTTGTAGCACGTCGTCTCGCTCTACGTAGCCACGAAAGCGACGGGCTATTGCACTAGCAACGCTAGGTGCTATATCGTAGATAGACTTATGCAGTTCAGTCACAGTTAGGCTCTTCTACCTCTGGCCATACGCCATCTAGTACCATCATTGCAATGGCAGAGTAGTTCAATAGATCTAAGAATGAGTCACGCAATGACTCGTTGCTTGGCTTAACGCCAGAGTCTAGTAAGTTATTGATGCGAGCTATCTTGTCCCACATACGTACACGCAGACCATTAAGTGGTCCACCTGGTGAATGAGCAATGTTTTTTGGGCCGTAGTCGTGATGCTTACGCACCAGTAGGTTGCCAGCTTGATCCATAATACGCCAGACGTCAGCAATGAAAGCCTCGTTTACCTTGTCGGTGTAGGGCGCAAGAGTATCGTCTCTGTTTCCATATTGGTCTCCAAGACTTGAAAGCCCATATGCTGCAAAGTCTGTATCACGGTGATCCATTCGTCTCTACTCATCCTTCTGTCCTAGTAACAAAGCCTTCGTCGCATCGGCACCATTGGCCAGATAGAAGTCATTGATGTCCATTGATGGGGGTAATGTTACTATTGTGCTGTTTGTTATCTCCTGTGCGACACGCTTGGAGAACTCAGCACCTGGGTTGGTGCCATCTTCCTTGATGTCATTGTCACCGATAACAAAGATGTTGTCATAGCCAGCAAAGAGCTTGACAAAGTGTGGTTTCCAAGCCTGAACTCCAGGTACACCTACTGCTGGTATGCCAACCAAGCCAGACAAGATCACCGTATCTAACTCACCTTCGCATACTGCAATGTAAGAACTGTCAATGGTGATGTCACTTACGTTATACAGGTGTGCCTTCTGCCCCAATGGAGAGCCGTACTTAGGTTTGCCATCATCTAATCGCCTGAACTTAAAGCCTACGCATAGACCATTGGCTGTGATGTAGGGTATAGAAAGCCAGCCCGTGTGCATTTCGTGGCCGTTGATTGGATCTGTTACAACACCCAACGAGAACTGGTGTGCAACTACATCAGATATTCCACGTCCTTCGAGATAGCTTAGAGCCTCTTCGTTTATTGCCTGACTGTAATGAGTGGCCGCTTCCAGCAGTGATTTCGATTGCACGATTGAGGGCATCCTTGAACTCCAAGTTCTCTATTTCCATAACTACATCTACTGCGCTTCCACCCTTACCGCAGGTGTGGCAGTAGTACAAATTGTCATAGGTATTTATTACAGCACTGCGTCTACTGTCGTTATGGATGCAACAGCGAACGGATGCTGACTTACCTTCTCGTACCTCACCTCCGTAGTGAGTGACGATTAAACCTATTGGGATGGAGTTAGCTTCAACTCTTCCTTTGCTGCCCGCTTTACGTACCCTGGACCAGTCTTGTGCTGGCATACACACCCCTTGTCATTACACTTATCGTGCCATTGCGCTGAACGCTTGTAGTGGGTAAGGCCGTTCTCTTCTCCGCCTTTATGACAGTTCTGGCAAATCATATTCTTCTACCGCTTCTTCTTCATCAGCTTCTGCTATTGCTTCATCTAGTTCTACAACTGGTTCTGTCCAAGTATCTGTACTTGTTATTACACCTTCTGGAACTGGCATTATTGATTCTCCTTAGTATCTATTGCTTGATAGTCTTTCTAACAAGCGTTCAAGAACCTTGACTTCTATCTTGAGTTCTTCATTTTCTTTCAGAAGTTTGTTATGAGACTTCTCAAGTCTACCTATTTCCAACACCAATGCTGGGTTGTTGTCTACGTATGTAGTAACTCCATCAAGTGTCATTGTTTCTCCTTTAACCATTGTGCCAGATCCTGGATTACCCAAGCCTGATCTATTGAAGAGTTGCGACGCTTAACTACCACGTATGACAGAGGAACTTCCCCAAGACCCCTTGCCTTCGCATAGTTAAGCGCCTCAACTTGTGCTTCTCTCCAGAACTCAGGCAACGAAAGGGTTTGCCTGTTCTTGAGTTCAAGGATATAGGTTTCTCCAGATACGATAACAACCATATCTCCCTCATCCTTTGCCCCAGCTTTTGTCAGACGCTCTGCGATTACGCCTTTATTGCGTAACCATTTCATTACATCTGTCTCGAACTGAGAACCTTTACGTCCATTTTTATTAGCCATAGACACTGCTTTCTGCATTGGCACGAAGGTAGGCCCTACCTTGTGCATCATCATCTCCTATTTGACAAGCACCAAAGTTCACAAACAGCGATGCCCATTGAGAAGCATCAGCAAAGTGTGGACCGAAGCGATTCTTAACTGATGCTACGCGCAATAGACCTTGCGATGGATCATAGCCAAGTGTGAGCATTAAGCTCGGCAATTGACTGACCTTTCCGTGGATCGCACGTCTAGGCGGTGGCATCATAGGAGAACCATACTCTGATTGTTCTGATACGTGATGGAGTACTAAGACGCAAGCCTCTGTCTTACGTGCCATATCGTGCAACTCCATCATAATTGCACGTAGCCCTGCCCACTCATTGTCTGTCTCAGCAGCAACATTCATTAAGTTATCTATGACAATCAACTGAGGTGCTACTCCATAGAGTTCAACGTAAGCCTTAATCTCCATCTCAATATCATCAAGAGACGGACTGGAATCAAAGACCCATTGAATGTGTGATGTGTGGACTAAATGTTCTGCATAATAGTTAGTTCTTTTTTCTATGTTCTGTTCCACAGCCAACTGGCTATGGCCCGATAGGTGTGCAGCAGCGCGAATCATTACTGTCGCTGTGTCTGTATCGGCGGAGAAGAACAGCGTTGGCACCTGCGCTTTGATGGCATAGATCAATGCGAACATTGACTTACCAGCGTTAGGTGCTGCAGCTACCATACATACTTGACCACGACGAAACTTGATAGATTGCTTAACTAAATTCTTCCACACATCAGGCAGCGGTGTGGCCCTAGTGGTCACTCCACTCCAAGCGCGGGAAAGTTTAAGCACTCTTATCCTCTTCTAATTTAATGTTTCGTTGTCTACGAATCTGTCGTCGTTCGTGTCCTGTTAGTCCACCCCAGATACCGTGCTGTTCTTTACGGATACCCCACTCGGCACACTCAGTGATGTGCTGACAACTTTTACAGATTGATTTTGCTGCTTCGATATTGATGCGAACTAACTTGCCTTCGTTTTCTTGGTCAGGAAAGAATAGATCGCCACCTACTTGAGCACATAAAGGAACCTCAAACTCGTGCGGTTCCCGCATTAACTAAGCCCAGATAGTTGAGCACTTATCTGTTGCACCCTTTGGTGCAGCACACATCCAGCCCTTCCAAGGGCCACGAGCAGAAGTACCTGTACGGAAACTCATTACACCGTGCTTACAGCTTGGTGCTTGACCTTCAACAACAGCAGGGGCAGCAACTATTGCCGCATTCAAAGCTTGTGCTACTGCTGCAACTGTGGGTGCTGGAGCAGATTCCTTGCCACCATTGAGTTCAGCATCAGTAGTCTTGATAAGAGATGCAACCATTGCTAGATCGGTTAGACCTGTCTCTAAATCTTTTACATCAGTTGCATAAAGATTGATAAGAGTGCCACCGTTTGTCTTGAAGTTAACTTGGAACTTTGTGTTTTCGTTTGCAGCCATTTACTTTCCTCCAGATTGTTTGATTGTTAACCTTAATTGCTTTGCACCCTGCTTTGTAGGTACATAACCTAGTTTAGCAAGTACTTCATCTTTGTCTACTGATGTTGGTCCAGCTATGCTAAACCATTTGACTTGTATTCCAGTATCAGTAACTCCAGCGATGCCTTCAAGAGAGGACTTTAGTGAGTCTTTTTCTTTTGTCAACTCTTTGATCTTCTCATCTAATTGTAAGTATTTCATCGCATTAGTTGAAGCATCCTTATCTTGGATTAAGATATCTTCATTTGCGATACGTTCTTTTTTTAGACCAACGCATCCCATCTGCCCACTTGCGTCATAGTATTTGCAGTAGTGCTGGCAGTAGTTCTCTTCGCGCTCTGGTTCTGGTGCTGTCTCTGATGCCTTGATAGCTGCTAACCAGTTTAATGCCTCTAGTGCCATTGACTCGTCGTAGTCTTCTGTGTGTACCTTGACATCGCGTTCATCACCATCACGTGCAATAGCAACTAGCGATACTCGCTTTACATCGTAGCCATTCTTTGCTAGTAGATATCCATAGGTCTGCACCTGCCATCGCTGTTGTGTTGATGGAAAGTATGAAAGGTTCTTAACCTTGCTTGTTTTCCAGTCAATCACATCACCTGTCCCTGGTACGAAGCAGTCAACGTGCGCCTTCATTCCATTGTGTTCAACTTCTGTTTCAATCAATACGTCTTTGTTATCTGCTAGTGCTTCTTCAATGGCTGCGTGAATAGCAGTACCCATAATCGCAGCAAGCTTCATCTCATTGTCGTTAGTCTCTGGCTGATCGTTAAGTCGGTACCACACCTTACGACGACAGCCACCTAACTCTGATGGTCCTATCTGTACCTGTGTAGAACGTGAACGCTTTGCGTCCCCTGCACGTAGTGCAGTTAGTAGTAGTTCCTTTGGATCAGTTGCTGTCATCGTTAGCCTCTTCGTGTAATTTGTAAGCGAGTCTGCAAGCCTTCCAACCCATCTCATAAAAGTAATGAGCAGCGTATTCATCTGTCATTGCTATTGCTTTAATCTCCATAGCTACACCCTTTCCTGTACAACTAACTGTAAAGGCTTGTTGGTATTAGCGTCAAGAACCGACGCTATCTCAACAGCTTTACGGGCGTGTCGCTTGGCATAGGCTAGTTCAACATTAGGTTTGATAACTGAATACAAGTAGCCAAGAGCAAGTTGACCACCAGAACCAATGCCATACGTTCCGTGATTTGCTTGGAAAAAAGAGAGATCACAAGCAATACGAAAGATATTGCCGTTAAAAGCAATGAGATAATCGAAGCCACCATCTTTGTCCACCTTGTTGTAGTCGTAGTTGTTATCTGTAAATGCTTGGTTGATGCTTGGAATAATCTTGCGTCCCATAAATTGCGCTGGGTCCTCACCTCGATAGGCAGGCGGCTTCCAGTTATAGGCAAGGATATCTCCAGGGCGCGTATCCCCTGAGATTCCAATGAGATACTTACCCACCTCAATAATCTTTGGCGTGGAAGTAGCAATGGTGATGAGGTTATCTTCGGTGATCTGACTATCAGCTACTAGAACAGCGTAGTCAATTCCTTCTACTCCAACGATTGTGGTCATTGGGCAAGGCTACACCTAACGGCGTGTCGTCGCGTTAGCGACACCAACTATGGCTACCATATGAGCCGTGAGGCGAATTACTGTAACGGGGAGCGAAGCTCCTAGCCGTCAGTCTGTGTGGTTCCGTCTACTCACCCTGCCTAGACTCTGGTCTAAACATACCCTTCCTGAGCCTTTTGGGACCGATTTGCGGGGTTTAGGACCTATCCACGTGTGTCCGTGTGGGTCGCAGGTCTTTAACGTGATGTGCACCTTTGAAGATTATGAGATTGTCTGGTACTTCCTTGATGGTACCTGTGTTAACTGTGGCAATCTAGTGACAGTTCCTTGTCCAGTTGATGCTTAGTAAAACGGCATAAAAAAAGAAGCCCACCCCTTTCGGGGTGAGCCTCTTTGCCTCGCAGTTACTTCTTACTTGGCCTTGCGACCAAACTCTGTAGCCTTTGGATCTAGTGCCTTTAGCACTGGACCTGCGATAGCAGCAATACCTGCAGTTGCTAGAGCCTTTGGATCTGTCACACCTGCAAGCCATAGCGCAATTACTGACGCAATTCCTGCACGTAAATAAGTTCCTGCCATAGCGATTAACTTGTCTTTGTTCATTTGTTCTCCTTCTTTGGTAAAGGTTTCAACCGCATCGCTACCTTGCGAGCAGCATCTGCAGTCTTGAACCTTGGTTTGCCCATCCAAGGGAACCAAGGGGAAGTGTCATCTCCACATCCCTCTTTGATTGAGATGTGAAGATGCTTGTTGTGTTGGTTGATACCGTCATACTTGGATTCACCGTTCTTTTCAGACCAGATCTTCCCGTGAAAAATTAAATACTTTACGCGCTTGTCTGCTTTGAGTTCTTCATAAAGATTAAAGCAATCAATACCATTTACTGGATCGTGTGTCAGATCTACTGCATAACCTGTGTTGTGGTCTGAGTTAGGATTCTGAACTTGGTGTGCTGCTGATGGAAGTAAACCATCCGAGGCTTTCTTGCGGGAAGGACATATCGCTGTGGCTTGACGAAGAACAGCAATAGCGGCAGGCGTGGCTTTCTTGGCAAGTGATTTCATTCATTGTTCCCCTTTTGTAGCATCATCTGGTAGAGAATCTCTACCTTGGTTTCTAATCTAGTAACAGAATCTTTAACACTTGAACCACCATTGGGCTTAAGTTCATTGAGGTAGTGCTTGACTAACCATTTAACAGCGCCAACAAAGCCACCTATAATTGTTAATACTGCAACAGCAAATGCTGCGTAGTCTTGTGCTTGCATTAGACCGTCCTAATGGTTACTAAGAGCGTTCCGCCGTAGCCAGAGAATCGCTTATCTGATGGAGTGGCATTTCTAAAGTCAAGTTCTTCAATCAGCCCGATGTAAGACTCGCCAGTTCTAAAGTCTTCAACGCGGATGGTGTCACCGATATTCTCAATAGATTCCAACTGACTCATACGGTAATAGGCTGCACCTTCATAGCCAACCTCAACACCGAAGTGATCTGATTCGTGGTCATAGCAAGACAGTGGGTACTGGATTAAACGCTGACGTGGGATAGCAGGCAGTGCCTTAACCTGGTAGCCAGTAAATAATGGACCCTTAGCAACATTTGTAGTTGATCTAACTAATGTGAATTGAAAGCCAAGGTATTCTTGAGATGCCTGTGGGTAGTTAATGTTAATTTCTGGTACTTCAGATTCTTGTGCAAAGGTACCAATCCGATAGTAGTTATCTGCATAATCAATAGAATCAACATAGAGTCCACCGTTAGTGGTATCTACGCGAGCCTGCATTAACTTAAAGATCTTAAGTTCTAATGTGTTGTAGCGGATGTAACCTGTACGCAGGTAACCACTTGGTACAAGTGTTGTTGTAGATTCTGCCCAAGTATTATTACCATTGGTAAATGCTGCTCTGTCTGAGTTGCCAAAGAATGCAACCTGAGATGCGGTAGTAGTAGTACCAGTTGCTACTAAGTCCCAAGCCCAAGGGAAAAACAGACTGCCTGCTAGAACATTAGTGCCCAAGTCTACTCGTACTAGACCTGCCTCACCATCAATCTTAGTTGAGATGTATGCAAAACTATCGCGGAAAGCGATGGCTGTACAAGGTGCATCCTTGAAAAGCAATGGACCGTACTGGATATCTCCAGTAGCATCAGAGATACCTACTCTAAATCCTAGATTTGTGGCAAGGATTGCATAGGCACCTAGGTATACATCAAAGTCATTAATGCGTTCACCTTCTGGCATATCAATAACAACTGTAGGAACACTCAGAGTTGGGAAACCTAAAGAGTTAGGAACTGCTGCATCTAAAGTAATCTTAAAGACAGAAGATGATGTACCGTTTGGATCATAACCTGATACGTAGATTGCTTGTGGACCTTCTGCAATAGATGACCATACCCAATTAGAATTGGGATGTGTATACAAAGCAGTAGGCAATGCAGCAGATCCAGTAGCGTTGGCGTTAAGTTCATACAACACATTGCCAATAGCAAGGATCAAGCGCTGCTTGACGAAGCGAATGGTTGCTCTAGTTACTCCTGGAGTATTGTAAATCTCAGAGTCTGCAGGTGTTGCACCTACTGAACCCTTGTGAACCTTAGTGCCATTGATAAAATAATAGTTAGAGCCATCAGTTGTAAGGCTGTAGATAGTTGAAGGTGTACCAGCCTGACTGATAGTTGTTGATGTACCACCAGTTGTAATCTTTTTTAATGCGCTGCCATCTGTTACATAGATACAGTCATTGGTCCCATCATTGACACCGATTAACTGAGCAGGTGCTGATCCTGCATAAAAACTAGTAGTGTCATAAAGCAGAGTTGCCTGGCCTCTAGTCCAGACATCTACACCTTTGGATTCTGTGTACTGGAATCGCAAAGATTCCTCTTGGATAGGCTCAAAGAATTTGATACCAGCACCAAGGTGGAATGAGGATTGGCTGCGTAGCCACCAACCAGTAAGCGTCTGCTCACCTGGCTCACGGCTTTGGTCAATCTGTTGCTTGCGATACTGAGCTGTGACACGACGATATGGTGAGTCATCACTGTTCATCAAGAAGAATGGCAAACCAGCAATTGCTATGTCATAAGCCTCACCAGTAGATGAGTAGTTAGTAGCACCTGCTGGGTTGGAAAGTACGTAGGGTATGCCCTCTGTGATGTCGTCGCCGTAGGCCACTATGTCTCCTTTATTCTGTTATTAAAAGGTTAGTAATTTTCCAATTA
>Ga0114976_10001544_pt1 | contig 14461 bp, 12 predicted proteins | sample S_130805_EF_Meta_FD_87319 | JGI IMG/M metagenome (GOLD analysis project Ga0114976, IMG submission 87319) | Freshwater microbial communities from Lake Simoncouche, Canada to study carbon cycling - S_130805_EF_MetaG | ecosystem: Environmental > Aquatic > Freshwater > Lake | place: Lake...
AAGTACTTACTGTAAATATCAGGGAGTGAGAAGGTGAAGTATAAATCCGTTAGCAGATCGCCGATACGCTGAATTTTAGCATTCAAAATAATAGGCTGATTGAAAAAGAGTTCCTGGGGACCTTCGAGAGGAATGGTAACAGACTCAAAGGAGAAGTGGCTGTACTTTTTTAAGACAAGATAGAAGTAAGTAAAGTCAGGATTCCCACTCAGAATAACATTTTGTGCGCCGTAGGCAACGAGAACATATAATCCGCCACCTGCCATGACAACTCTTCTTGCTAGTGTGAAACAAGATGAGTTGGCATTTATACCGCCTTTGCATGTATATCGCCTTTGCATACATACCGCCTTTAGTTAACTTAATCATACTTGGTGCCGTTATTGGTCCACCATGTCTGAGCAAGATAGGGGGCCACTACACTTTCATTAGATGTTCTCACGATATTCGACGACGGTCCCATGTCCATGAGCGTCTTAATCTCAGTAAAAGAGAGAGCATAACTGTAGTAGAATACGCGGCTTACCATACCCTTTGCCGATCCAAGGAACTGAACATCGGTCAGCGTGGTGTCTGCGATGATCTCAGGATCGTTATTCAGAGAGATTGTGTTGGTTTTGTTCACCGTCATGGTCCTCGAACTGAACATGTAGACATTACCAAAGTTCTGGTAAGGCGGTGTATTTCCTGCCAGTTTAACTTTCTGTTTAAGATTGCCGTTAATGTACACGTATAAGACGCTCCCCTGAGGGCTGCCCTGGATCGTACCCTTGCATGAGATAACAATGTGAAACCACTTGTCAACAGGGATATTATCGATCTCAGTGTAGTTATTCCAGTTTCCAAAAGAATTCATGTAAATGCGCAGGGTATTCCTGTCGCCTCTGCAGAAGATGCCAGGCCCCATTAAGGGGTACATCCTACTGTAGCCCTTGTGTAAGATGTGGTACAGGCAACTATTGCTATCTGCAAATGTTTCACTGCTGATATTTAAGAACATGGAATAACTAAATTCAACACCAGAACGCTGATTCTTCGATGTGTAAATTGTCTTGGCCTTAGGATTGGATGGATTCTGAATAGCCGTGTACATCTTTGATCCGGAAGGGTACGAATCCGGAAACAGTTCAATGCGATTCGTCCACATGTTGGCAAAGGAAGTGTACATATACTCCGATGCAGACAGGGAAATGTAGAGGAGGAACACCAGAACAACGCCAGTCAGTACCTGAGACATCGTGTCAGATCCTGACATTGTAACTTCACCCGAATTACTATTTATGGGGCCTGCCGCTGTAGACATAGTACTCTATCTTAGACTGATGAATATTTTACCTTAAAAATATTCATTAGTATAGTTTACTTAAGATCTATGGACTAGCCACACTCTTTAGTAGTCCTGCTTAGGGGCAGCCAGGCGCTGCTGAGTCTGCTCGGACATATTATTGGAGGATATCGGGCTAAACATGGAAGAGATGACCGCCCACAGAGATTGATCCACAGGGCCGCTCTGATACATCTTGTAGACCTGATCCGGAGAATAGGCATAATTGGCAATCTGAGTCTTACCAATGAATCCGCCGAAACTGTCAGGTCCACCAATGCTTACAGTTGTCTGATCGCCCGTTACACCAAACATGCTATTAAGCACACAACTACGGGATAACTTGCCGTCCATGTATACGTCCGTAGTTCTTCCGCTGAGGACCACCGTGATGTTCACCCATCTCTGTAAGTCGACCTCCTCAATATCGCACTTCTTGAAGCCCTCAGTCGCATCACTGTACTTACCACCAGCAGCCTGTGCAACAAGTAGCGCCATCTCATTGCTGTTCATCTGAATTCCTGCATCATCGCCTGTTCCTACGTTGGCGCTGCTGACACGCACAGACAGTTTATTCGTGTTCTGACCTAAGTATAGTACCATGGTATTGTATCCAGCGCGACTCGACCCTCCAGATAATACCACAAACGGCTTATTCTTTCCCTTATTCGTGTTCCAGTTGTTAATGTAGACCCACGTAGACAGGGAGAATTCACCACCAGCATACAGGGGAGGCAGAGAAGGATCATTGTAGGTGGTCACCTTCGTAGAATTCGCCGGCAGACCCTTCTTCTTAGGGTTGAAGATGATGACATTCTCTAAATCAGCGCCACCCATGAGCCAAGCATATAAATAATACAGAGCAAGGGCAATTAAGATCACCACAAAAAAGGTAAAGATACCTTGACTAAGACCTGCCATCTATTATACAAATTCAGAATTTTTATTAATAATTAGTCTTCCATTCTTCAAGTTGCCCAATTTGTTTAGGGAGGGTGCAATTTCCGCCCGGGCATACTAAAAAGGATAAATCGAACGTAGGTATGCTAAATGTATCCGTATCAGTAACTAAATGAGGCTTACCGTCAGCGTTCATCGTATTGGAGATAAGATCTGCAATCTCGTCCGTATTGATGACATAGGGGTCGAGGCACATGAGAGCAATACTACCTCCTAGAATTGGATCACCCACGGTGAGAGGTTGAGAGGAGTCGTAGTCGGGCATTGCCGTACAGGTATGCGCAGCGGATAATTTTCCGTTGATATATATGGAAAATCGCCGCCCCTGCTTTTGAATAATCATACATGTCCAGCGTTGAAGAGGTAGAGCAGGAATCTCTATGAGTTCAGGCTGTGATGCATTTTTAGTGTAGACCTCTAAGAGTGCAGGAGCAAGTGACATACCCCTTCCTGCATCAGGAGACACTAGAATTTTCAATGCCTGCTTAGAGCCAATCTTGATAGCCGTTGCATATTCATTTCCAATTGTGCTCGTGCGATTAATAATCTCGGGAAAAATGTAAAAGAATATCGTTGACCCAGAATTACTTGTCCATGCATTGGCTAGTGTAACACTATCGGCGACTTGCAGCCTCTTTGATAGGCTGATCTTTTCGGGACCAATTCTATTTGGAATACGGGTGCCTATTGTCTGTATATTATATACTGCGGCATAGGTTAACACCAATACTGCAAATATAAGCCAAATTAGGCGCATCTAACATGCTAGTATAATTTATCAATACCAGTATACGAGGAAAAGGTCGATATTAAACTCGATGCCTTATACTCGGAACTATACTTCGTACTGGGTGTCAGATCTACCATGCGAGCAATCATTTCTTCAGGAGATACCGTATAGGGAAATAATCTGAGATTCATGACAGCAATACCCTTTGATAGGGATTTAACACTAGGCCCTGTACCATACATGATACTCGAGGGCGCATAAATCTTACTTCCAGATGTAGGTTTAATCGACTGTGTACGTAACCCTATGGTCTTGACTAACTTTCCGTTTATATATCCCTCCATGATACGATCGGACTTTGTAAACCCTATACGGAATGGCTTGTGAATAGGAACGTTATCCATAACAACCGTCTGAATGTGCCCATCCGTGTCAACGGAAGTTATATAGACTGTATTCTTAGAATTATCCAGGCCCATGGAGAGTGTAGGCTTGGAGAGTGACTCACCCAAGATAAAAAAGGTGCGCATGGGTTGATCACCAATATCTTGTGGAAACTCATTTTGAATTAGGATATCAAGTGTGATTGAATATATGCTTTGATCTTCAATTACTGTGGTATAGAGAGGCACTGATTCGCCCGTGTCAGGGGTTGGCGGCGGAGGAGGGGTGCCAATTAAGATATCTTTAACGGTCTTGATATTTGTCCAATATACCTGTGTAGTATCTGTGCCGGGTACAAGAATGAATCCAGAACTACCAGGAGACTTCTGAAAGATGGGTGTAATCCACTGATCAATTGCCATTAGGAGTAGTAGAACTGCAAAAATGCCTGTGCCTATATACAAGAGGGCCGTAATAAGCCCGCCTCCGCTCACTGGAACTGCACCTGTGGGAGAAGTATATGATTTGCCTTGTTGCACTGGAGCGACAGGTTGCCCCACAGATTTTCCTAGACGTTGAATATTTTTCATCGCTGCTTCTGCTGCCTTTGACCGTTGAATATCAGCCATCTAGTTCAATAGAAGTTTATATTTTCCTTTTCTTTCTTGTCTTGGTTGCGCCTGCAGCCGCCTTGGATCCATGCTTGCGCAGAGTGCCCTTCTTAGGATCGTAGCCAATTCGAGTATAGTATGCACGAGATTCCTTGGGGTTACAGTCGATGAGTTTTTCGCGTAAATAGCAGACAAACGAAAGTCTGCTATACAATTTATCAATCCCCTGGGTGCCGGTACTTTGATCATTCAGATAAATCTGAGGCAGGCTCTTATTATAGGCCTTATCTGAGGCAGTTTCATGAATATCCGTATTACAATGCCACTGGTGTACATCCATGGCTAAGAAGTCGCCTGTCCGTAAATCAAAGCCCACCCTATACTTCGGAAAGAGAGTATAGCCACCATGATACTTGCCTCGCTCAATCACTGATAAGTTTCCAAAGCCCTCGCGTAAATCTCCTGCATCCCTGTGAAGCCCTGTTCGGAAATTTCTGTTCATCGTCACTGAGGAAAATGAGGTATCCTTGATTTGGAAATCTGGCCTAGCATGGGCCTGCTTATATTGCGCCTTGTAGCGATCAGGAACAAGTTGCTTGAATAAGTCGTCTATCGCTTCTATGTAAGGCATTCCCGCCTTGTATTGCTCAAAGTATTTCTGCGTATAAGACGTCAGACGGCATGGCAGTTTCATGAAGGGCGTCTTCTCAAAATATCCGAGAACACTGCTAAAGACATTGTTATTTACGCGCATCTTACTCTTCTTGCCCTTCTCGTAATACCGTGCAGAGTGTCCCGAAATTTCTGTCGGCTTCCGCTTCTTCCAATAGGGGCTATTCAGATCTATGGGGCCAGCCGCTGCCCCACGATTTCTAGAGGCTGAGGCAGAATTGTAGAAATTCTTCCATGCTAGTTTAAGAATATCATGGGGAATTACATTCTTTCTTAGACGTGCCAACAATATCTTGCCCCCAGGCGCCTCAGGATCCTTTCCATACACGTCTACATCAGCATCAAAGATTGTATCAGCATCCTTTTCTGTAAAATAGGTGCCTTCCCGGGACTTTAATTGATCCTCTGTCATCTTGGGCTCTAAGATGACCTGTTTTACGTTATTTACCTTTGGCTTGTGCACAGCAGATCTAGCAATCTGAAGGCCCTCGTATAACTCCTCGTCTGAGACGGGCATTCTAGTTATATCTCATGTATTAAATTGTCAGACTCGGCATCTAACACTCTCATAACCTATACCTTGTTGGCTGGTGGAATGCGAGAGGGGGCTATGGTGTCCTTGCTGTAAAAATAAAGGTAAATTCTTTGTCTACGACTAGATCTAAATCAAACGCTCTATGATCTTTTAAGGCATAGAGCGCCTGCTCGGGATAGGGTGTATGATTCAGTTTATATAAGAGTAATCTTAAATTTGGTTTCATTTAAATTCTTGACTGCCTCGCCACGCGCCTTCATGCACTTTGCGCGGCTATCGACTGCCTTTTGATCGCAGCGCACCTCTTCACCCGTTTCAAGACTACGAAATCCGAAATAATAAGAATAGGCATCAGCCCAGGTATTAGAGGTCATCGGTGTCTTAAATATATCCCTTGGGAGATATGTGTAGTCTAGCATAAAATAAACGTATTTAGAACCGAGGACGATCGGGTAGGGTACATCATTATTTCCTATCATGGAATAATAGGCCTCAAAGTCATCTTCCATAGCGAATGTATATATCTTATGGCCGATATACATGTATTTTTTACCCGATAGGTGAAGAAGAATAGAATTACCCTTAGCAAAGGCGCCACATGCATCGGCGGCAGGGATGCAGGGGCTTTGGCCAATATGGATGTCTTTCACGGTTAACTTCTTTACTAACTCACCATAGTCCATTTCTTGATCAAAGTCAATAGACCCGTCTTCCTTTTCTATAGGCTTACCCTTATATATCTCTACTGATTTTCCGGAAACATGTACGCGATATGGCCTCCCACCATTATCGTGGATAAGGTACTTCTTTATACCTTTGGCACCTTTGGCACCTTTGGCATCTTTTGTTTTAATACTCTTTCTCGTTGTATTACTACTAGCCTTGACCCACTTATACACACCTCTACTATCAGCCCTTGATATATAGGTTCCATCCTTGCCCTTCTTTGTAAGCCCCTTACACTCACCTGCGTGAAATGCCGGTGATTTCCTAGTCTTATATCTTTCCGACTTTACTTCTATGCAGACCATCCTATTTCTCCTTAGGTAAATTAAACCACAGGATTCCTCCTAAGACTGCAGTGACCCCTATTCCTATAGCGATTCCCTTTAACATCGCATGATAATCAGCCTCGATAAGATCATTCGACGATACTACAGGGCTCTTTCCTCTGGCGCCCAAGCGTGTATAGAACTGGATCACTTCTGTCTCGGAATACTTCCGTTTTCCTAACATCACATTTACTTCATTGTGCAATTCTACTGTCCAGTGAAATAAATCCTTTCTCGAATCGAGCGAAGGACCTATCGGAAGTTTCACCATATGCGACGCATAATGATCTCTGCACATCGGGCATGGGATTAATACCTGTAACGATTCAAAGAATTCCTTGGCGGCTTTCTTATCAGTGTATGTTGGCTCTTGAGGGTATCCAAGTGCAACAATATGAATCGTATGCCAGAAAAACGGCCCCCAAACGTCTGGCGGGATATGCATTGTATCTAATAGTGAAAATAAAGGAATCTTACTACCTAAGACGCACTACACAGTATAGTATAGGTTTACACTCTATGTCATTTCATAAACATGGAGCGATGTTCTGCACAAATTGCGGAACATCCGGACACGCATATCGGCAATGTACAGAACCAGTATCAAGTTATGGAGTCCTAGTTTTTCGTTATGTAAGTCGCACAAGTGAGTGGCCACAGAATACTGAATTCTGTAAGGACTCGCGGTGTTCCACTGGCCTCGGATCAGTTGTACCCCAGGTACTTCTTATTCAACGAAAGGACACTCTCGGATACATGGATATTATGAGGGGGAGATATAAACTAACGGATCTAGACTACATTTCCAGGCAACTCAAGGGAATTACTCATAAGGAGCATGATGCACTCTTGCATGGGGACTTTGATACTATGTGGAGTGCCCTCTGGAATTCTGACACCGATTCAATGAATAAATATTCTCACAATAAACTTCAATCGTCACAGAAACTCGAGGCTCTTCGAAAGGGTATTCCTAATGGCTCCAGTGGAACAGTTACCTTGGAAGATCTACTCCGGCAAGATCCAGTACTCTATGATTCTCCTGAATGGGGATTTCCAAAGGGTCGCCGTGATAATCGTGAATCCGACAGCGTATGTGCCTTTCGTGAACTAGGAGAAGAAACTGGGATCCATGAGAGCGAACTTATTCGAGTCACGAATATCGAGCCCTTTGTGGAGCAGTTTTATGGATCGAACGATATACACTACAGACATACCTATTTCTTGGCACTCTATGCTGGGCAACGCGAGATCGGGTTCGACCAGTTAAATTCAGAGATGACCAGGGAGATCAGTAACATGTCATGGAAAAATATTGATGAGGCGCTCCTCTTACTGAGGCCTGAAAATCTGGAGAAGCGTGGTATGCTTATTCAGTTGGCCACTCTCTTACGAAATTATTCCCCTATTCTTCGTGAACCGCTGGTGGGAGAAAATAAAGGAGAAGAGCAGCAAGATAAGTATGTCTTCCAAAGAAGGGGAAGAGGTGATGCAAGAGGCCGAACGTTCGGAGGTGGCTCACCTGAATGACGCAATTCTTGCAGGTGGTGATCAGGCGAGCCCCTTTTCCAGAGTACCTGAAGATGATCTGTATCCCGATATCACAGATGATATGTTCTTACAGAAGTTATTGAAAAAGCGTGAATTCCGTGAGTCGATACAGCCCAAACTCACTGATTCTATGTTACTGGATAATACTGCATGCGATGTGAATGAGTTCGAATATACACCTGTGCAGCGATTTATTGCGCAGTTCATGTCTCCTAAAACACCCTATAACGGCATGCTTCTCTATCATGGCGTAGGTGTCGGAAAAACATGTACTGCCGTTATCACTGCTGAGGCATTTCTCGAATTGAGTCCAAAGAATAAGGTATACATCCTTGCTCCCCCCACAATTCAAGCAGGGTTTTATCGGACCATCTTTGATAAGGAGCGTATTATCTTTGGCGACGGTGATACGCCGAACAGGCACGAGGGCTGCACAGGAAATATCTATCTAGAGTTGTCTCAGATGCTATATAGTAACAACAAGGATGAGATCGAATCCAAGGTGAATCGCATTATCAAGAAGCGCTATTCCATCATGGGATATGTCGCCTTTCGCAATAAGATTCTTGAGTTATTCAGCAGGATCCCCCCATCACTGCCTGTAGAGAAGCGCAGGGAACAGGAGAAGCGTCTTCTACAAAAGGAACTCAGTGGTTCCCTCTTTATTATTGATGAGGCTCACAATCTGCGTGATGTGGTTGAGGACGAGCCTGATGACACAGTTGATGCAAGCACATCAGAACTCAGCGACTCTTCTGCAGGAAAGAAACTGACTCCCTTCCTACGCAAGGTACTGAAGACATGTGACGGGCTTAAATTACTTCTGATGACTGCCACCCCCATGTATAACAGTTATAAGGAAATCATACCCCTGTTAAATCTCTTGCTCTACGCAGACCATGTTGATGATTCAGAATTACTTAATGACACTTCTGTGCAGTTCTATACACCTGCTCCATCGGAGGCAGACCCTAGGCCGAAGGAACGTCTGACTCCTGAATCTGAGGTTAGACTTAGTAAGATTGCGAATGGTCGTGTAAGTTTTATGCGCGGAGAAAACCCCCGCGCCTTCCCGTCTCGTCTGGATCCCAGTGAAGACTTGAGAATAAATGCCTGGCCACCACTTACGCCTGATGGAAATCCTATCCTGCCTGAGATTCCACCCTTTGTGCCTGCAGAGGAGGCTCAGAGGGAGGGCGTGCTAAGTCTTCCGCTTGTTAAGTGCGACCTCATTGATGATTCTCTCGAGGTGATTAAACATTTGACTGAGACAATTGTTGGAACAAAGGGTCTCGGTATATCTACGATCGATGTATTATTACAGGCAGGCAATTGTGTCTATCCAGGTGAGGGGTTCAATGAGCGCATAGGATCTGAGGGGTTCAAGGCATGGTTCTCCACACGCGCCATTGCAGGGCGATTCAAGGATACGCGTATCTCGACTCTTCCTCAGTACACCATGGTCGAGCAGGGAGAAGATTCTCCAGGATATATGTGGATGGCCCGCGGCAGAAATCTCCTAGGGAAGTATTCGCCTAAGATTAACAGTGTGCTTAAGACAATTCAGAATGCCAGTGGAATTTCCTTTGTGTATAGTCGCTTTGTTGAGACTGGCGCAGTGATTTTCTGCCTCTTACTTGAGGCAAATGGATATCTGCCATGGGGGCGATCTGCCCCCCTCTTTTCCAAGGGGGTGGTAACACCTCTTGGAGGTCAATGCTCAAAATGCGAGAAACGTAAGACAAGTCATCCTGCAAAGGATCCCAGTCAGCCAGAGGGAAGAGAGAATCATACATTCAGCCAGGCCTATTATGCGCTTCTTACTGCAAGCACGGTGACTATAGGAGGCAGCGACTACCCCCTGTGCCCGAATAAGGATACTATAATTAATACTCTGCGGGATAAGGCCAACGCCGATGGCTCGCAAATAAAGGTAATTGTCGGCTCAGAAGTTGCAGGAGAAGGTCTCGATTTGCGCGCAATTCGTGAGATACATATCCTGGAAAGTTGGTTTCACTTATCAAAGGAGGAGCAGATTGTTGGGCGTGGTATTCGCTATTGCTCTCATCAGGCCCTTGAGCGCCAGTTCAGGAACTGTACCATACATTTATATGCCAATGTATTCCCTGGATCAATGACGGAGACAATTGATCTATATTCTTACAGGACTGCGATGAATAAGGCAATTCGCGTAGGCAATGTGAGCCGAGTATTAAAACAGGGCGCTGTAGACTGTAATGTGAATCGCGATGCGATCTTAATCACGGGGCTATCCTCTGTACAGATGATAGACAGCCAGCGCGTCGAGCGCAAAGTATCACTGAATGATCGTAATTTTACACCTATCTGCGATTGGTCTCAGTGCGACTATGCGTGTAAGCCCTCTATCGCAGTCATGGATTTACCGGACGATTCATCAACCTATGATATTTTTGCGGCGAGATTTACTGAACAGAAACTCCTATCAATCCTAAGACAACTGTTCAAGGAGAAGCCATGGTACCACTGGGAGCATCTGGAGAGAATTTTTAAGCAACAGATATCAAAGGATATTACTACGACTACCTTGACTGGTCTGCTGCTGCGGGCAATTAATAATCCTGGATTTGTTCTTGAAAATGGCTCAGTTAAGGGATCTCTCATGTATAAGAATGGGCTATTCCTCTTCCAACCCTTTAAGATTAAGGACACTGCGATCCCCCTGGCCTTACGTTGGGGAAGATACCCCGTAAAACGCGATTCTTATATGCCTGGACAGTTACGCAAAGAAGAGGCACCAAGGGCAGTGAAGCCCGTTAAACCTTCTGCACCCTTGGCTTCAGTAGCAGCGCCTTCTGTTGCACAAGAACAAGTAGAAGAAGAAGCAGTTAATCAGTCACGGTATTCAGTAGGGCTAAAGATGTGGACAGATATTAATACCTGGATTGATGCATGGACCGCAACTAATCCGATTGTAGAGAAAATTTCTGATGAACTTTCCACATCCATCAGTGCCTTTGTTGGGGGTGATAAGGAGAAACGTGAGAATATCGAATCTCGTCTTAAGAAATTACAGTGGTGGGGGCAAAGTCTCTTGGTCAAGGGACTTAGCGTAGGTGGGGCCGCAGGGGATAAAGAACGGGCTGAAGAAGTCTTAGATCTCCAGGTAGTTGCGCGGCAGTACGTGTGGGACACCTTTATTCGAGGCAAGGATCAGGTCATCCTCATTCAACAGAATGCAGTCCACAAAGATACTGTAGCAAACGAGCAAATCGTAGACTTCGGAGGAAGACGTGTGATTCGATACTTGGATGTTGATAGTGGCACTGTGGTATATATTTGCGAAGATGGATCCCGCTGCGATAGGAGTGATGCAGCAGCGTACAGACAGATGCTACTATCTAAGACAGATGAATACTTACAGGTGAGGGCGAATCAGCGGACTTCAGCCCAGTTCTATGGGTTCATGGTTCCCTGGGAAAGGTCAACTCTGATTTTCAAGACCAATGATAAGCCTGCTGTTGAAGGGAAGGATCCAGGCAGGGGCCTCGCTTGTGCACTAATCAGTACAGTAAAGACACACATGAGAAAACTAGAAGTCCTCGGGAATATTCTGAGTGATAAATCCGGTTCACAGTATTCCTTAACAGACGCAACCTTGGCCTCAGGCCCCAGGAAATTAACCGGCGCTCATAGTTATTGTGCGCTTCTGGAAATTATCTTACGCTGGATGGATAGACGTAATAGTAAATATAATTCTCTTAGATATTTCTATCGCCCTATATCATCCTATTATTCAAAGCATAGAGTGAGTAAATCAGAATAGTGCTGTTAACCTTTTAGGGTATAGGTAAAAATTGACATGCTAGACTCTACAGTAAAGTAGTACAATGGAATCCGAAACATTCTTTCAAGAAAAGGTCTATCTCACCCCCGAGGATCTCGGTGGCGGAATTGAGTCTATTGATGATGTCCTCCTAGGAAAACTTAAGGCGCGTCTTGAGGAGAAGTGTTCCTCTCATGGCTACGTCTTACCCGGCACGCTTGAGATCCTTACACGCTCTACAGGCATGGTTGATTTCGGGCGATTCTCAGGAGATTGGGCCTTTCTGGTAAAGGCAAAGGGTAAGGTCTATAATCCTTCAGAGGGCGAGGTGATCGAGATTGAGATCTTGAAGTCAAATAAGATGGGAATTTACGCGATCTATGAAAATGCACTCCGCATCATGGTTCCGCGTGATCTCCATCTGGGCAATGAAGAGTTCGATTCCCTGCGCGTGGGTGAGCACATTCGTGTGGAGATTCAGAAGTCGCGTTTTCAACTAAGAGATCCATTTATCGTGAGCGTAGCGCTGTATAAGGGGCGAGTATCCGCGCCAACCACTGCAGGTCTTGTGAAGGCGCTTTCTACTCTTGAACCTGTATCCGAGGAGGCTGAATCCAAGGAGGATAAAGAGTCTGAATCTAAGGAGGGTGAAGAGGCTGAGTCTAAGGAGGGTGAAGAGGCTGAATCTGAGTCTGAGGCCGAGGCCAAGTCTGATTCCGAGGCCAAGTCTGCGGAGTAATATCTAGTATACTAATGATGCTAGGAATAGAATGGCCGACGACTATGAACGGCGGAAGGATTTTTTTAAAGACATCGAATTACTGTCACGCCCTGAGCAAGAAGAGTTATTCCGGATTTTACGCCACGAGGGTGGCGAATATAGTGAAAACTCCAATGGAATATTTTTTGATATAACCTCCCTTCCGGACCATGTATTCAATGCCCTCTGGAAATTTATTCAATTCTGCAAGACAAATGCAAAGGATTTAGAGCAGCGCACAAAACTCATTCATGACATGGCTAATGAGCCTAAAGTTTCGGAGACAACTACTAACTAATATGGAGTCTCCCCAGGTACCCCAGGCACTGATCCAGATGTGTGAAACACATCCCGATCGTTCTTTTCGTGTTACGAATAAACTTACGACACATACCCTGGACAATATCCAAGATCAACTACCGCGATGGGATCTAACCACCCATACTCTTCAGACTCATCATCCCATTGCAACCTGGCTCTGGCTAAATGACCCCCTATATCGTGTCTCTCCCGAGAGCCTACGTGACCGCATTGTCTTAGAGGCAATTACGGAATGGCAAGTGCGATGTGCCACCTTGGACTTCCCACGAGCGTATTCAAAGAAGAAGGCCCTCGAGGGCTTTGGATCCATGAGGCCCGACCTTCTCCAGGCAAAGGCAACCATGATCGCCATGGAGCGTTACATGCAGGATACTCCGCTCCTCTGGATCCTTCTAAATGAGAAGGAGAAGACGCTGAGTTTTCTCGATGACAAGGCATTTCCCAGGGAGGGCGGATATTCGCACATTTGGATTCTCCGAGAGCCCCTTTGGGACAGGCTATGGGATGCAAGTGAATGGTCCTCTGATCAACTTGTCTCATGGCTCGAGATGCAGGAAAAGTACATGACTGTGCAATGGCCTCTTATCCCAGCAACAGAGACCATGGCTTCCATGTCTTCTGAATACGCACGAATGGGATTTACTGTAAAGGGTCTCACGCGTGATGAACTCCGTAAAAGACTAAGTCGTGCAAAGGCAATTAGAAAATTAGGTAGCACTATCAATCTTTAAACTAACATACCCTCTGAAAGTTTACGCTACACCTAAACTTGAAAGCCCCGTATAAGTCAGAGGGCCTACACCCAATGGATATTCGTAAGGCTGAATTTGATCAAATGCAGAGGATGATGAAAGAGTGGATGGATAATCCGTCTCAGGAACTCGAGTGTACCTTTGGTAAACTAGGCCAGGTGAGTTCCACCACCTTTGCTGCAATCGGCAAGCGGTTAAAGAACAAGGGATATACGTCGATAACCCAGGAGGATAAGTTAAATATTCTTACGCCCAAGCATGTTCGCCTGAGTCTTACTGGCCTCGGTATCATTCAGCGCTACTGTCGTGATGACCGCATTGCAGACAAGGCCTTCATTGGAATCCTCAAGGAGAAGACGGCAAAGGCATCTACCCTGGATCTGGAGGAGTATGATGTAAGGATAAAGATGCGTAATGAGCGCGAGGTGGGTGACTCAGACCCCGAGATCAAGAGTCTCGTGGATCGCTGGGCCGTTGAACAGAAGGCCTTTCGCCTTCTCCGGCGCTGGACCTTTCGTGGGGATGGCATCCGCTTTGACCTCTCTATTGTCAAGCAAACCCACAGGAATTCTCGTGGGGAGTATCGCTGGGTCACCAAGTTCGGCCAGCAGGATATCTCAAAGGATCCACCCGTCTATGAGGTCGAGGTGGAATTGGAGCACATGGAAGGCGACACTTCCGAGAAGGCAATCCAGCGTCTGATCAAGGGTATCGGTGAGGTTCTGAGAGGCATTCAGAAGAATCCTGTCCTTATTCGCAATTCTGTCAGCAGGCAAGTGCTTCAGGGCTACCAGACTCTTCTTAAGATGGATCGCCTTCAGTTCCGCGGAGTCTCCACGGTGACCCTTGAACTACGGAACATGAAGAAGGTAGCAGAGCCAGACTCTCCCAATATTCGCACCGGCTACAATGTTACGGATAAGGCGGATGGTCTTCGCACGATGGGCTACGTGAATGAGACAGGTCACATGTATCTCATTGACCAGGCTCTGACGGTCTATGAC
>Ga0114976_10001545_pt1 | contig 14461 bp, 9 predicted proteins | sample S_130805_EF_Meta_FD_87319 | JGI IMG/M metagenome (GOLD analysis project Ga0114976, IMG submission 87319) | Freshwater microbial communities from Lake Simoncouche, Canada to study carbon cycling - S_130805_EF_MetaG | ecosystem: Environmental > Aquatic > Freshwater > Lake | place: Lake...
ATGGCCCGGAACACAGACCCGTCGGAGCCGCTCGATTGGGAAGCACTGGCCGATCGGGTGAACGACGCGGTGACTGTCCGACTCTTGCAACGGGTTGATGCGGTGATCTCCACCGAAGTCAGAGAGACACTGGAAGCCGCCCTGCAAGACGCCACGATCGCGGTCACCTCGCAACTGCGCAGTGCCATCTCGCAGGAAATCAGCGAAGTGGTCGCCGAAGCGGTCGCAGCCGAACTCGACCGGCAGCGCGCCCTGGCGGGTCACGGTCCGCGCTGAAGTCCGTTCAACTCTTCGCCGCGGGCACCGACGGCCTGGGCCGCACGCAATGGACGCCCCACCCGCCCACCTATAATTGCCGGTCGATCCAGACCCGCCACACGCCTGATCCCACATGAACGCTCCGCAACAAAGCCCCTCCGTGAATGCCACCAGCGAACCGACCCAGGAGTCCCTGGCCAAGAGCTTCGAGCCGGCGGCAATCGAGGCGCGCTGGTATCCACGCTGGGATGAAGCCGGTCTGTTTCGCAATCGGCAGTCAGCCGACCCGACGGCGCCTGGCTACTGCATCCAGCTGCCACCGCCGAATGTCACCGGCACACTTCACATGGGGCATGCCTTTCAGCAGACCCTGATGGACACACTGGTTCGATGGCAGCGGATGAAAGGCGCAGACGTCAACTGGGTGGTCGGCACCGACCATGCAGGAATCGCCACTCAGGTGGTGGTTGAGCGCCAGCTCCAGGCCGAGGGCAAGACGCGGCACGATCTGGGCCGTGAGGCCTTCCTCGAGCGGGTCTGGAAATGGCGCCAGCAATCAGGCACCACGATCATCGGCCAGATGCGCAGGCTCGGGGCCGCGGGAAACTGGGACTACGCTGATGTGGACAGCGCGCGCGCCGGATACTTCACCATGGACTCGGCCATGAGCGCCGCCGTGCTCGAGGTCTTCGTGCAGCTGCACGAGCAGGGCCTGATCTACCGAGGCAAACGGCTGGTCAACTGGGACCCGACGCTGCAAACGGCGGTCTCGGACCTGGAGGTCGACAGCGAGGAAGAAGACGGCCGGATCTGGGAGATTCGCTATCCGCTGGTCGGCGACGCGGTCAGCGTCGAGCTGGCTGCCACCGACACCGAACCCGCTCGCACCCTGTCCGTCGAGGCGCTGGTGGTCGCAACCACGCGTCCAGAAACGATGCTGGGCGACACCGCAGTTGCAGTGCATCCGGACGACCCACGCTACGCACAACTGATCGGGCGGCGGATCAGCCTGCCGCTGTCTGACGATGGCGCCGGGCAGCCCCGTACCATCCCGATCATCGCTGACGACTATGTGGATCCGGCATTCGGCACCGGCTGCGTGAAGATCACACCGGCCCATGACTTCAACGACTGGAAAGTCGGCGAGCGCCATGGCCTGGAAGCGATCAGCATCCTCACCACTGAAGCCACGGTCTCGGACGCCGCCCCTGCGCGTTTTCGCGGACTGGACCGCTTTGATGCACGCAAACGGGTCCTCGAGGAACTGACCGCAGCGGGCCTGCTGGTCAGCGAAAAGCCGCACAAGCTCATGGTGCCGCGTTCGGCGCGGACCAACGTGATCGTCGAGCCGATGCTCACCGATCAGTGGTTCGTCGCCATGAGCCAGCGCGATCATGGCAACCGGGTGTTCCCGGGACAGTCGATCGCGGATGTCTGTCTGAAAGTCGTCGATGATGGTCAGGTTCGCTTCGTGCCTGACCACTGGCGCAGCACCTACGATCACTGGATGAACAACATCCAGGACTGGTGCATCTCGCGCCAGTTGTGGTGGGGGCATCAGGTGCCCGCCTGGTACAAGGCCGATTCGAATGGCGCACCGATCCACGACGGCACCGTCTTCGTGGCTCGCAGTGAATCGGACGCACAGCAGCAGGCCCGGGCATCCGGCTGGAGCGGCGCACTGGTGCGCGATGCCGATGTGCTCGACACCTGGTTCTCCTCGGCCCTTGTGCCCTTTTCCTCGCTGGGATGGCCCAAAGCCACACCAGACCTCGATCGCTATCTGCCCTCAGCCGTGCTGGTCACCGGCTTTGACATCATCTTTTTCTGGGTGGCGAGGATGGTCATGATGACCACCTTCTTCACCGGGAAGGTGCCCTTTCGGGACGTCTACATCAACGCCATCGTGCGCGATGCCGACGGCCAGAAGATGTCCAAGTCCAAGGGCAACACCATCGACCCGCTCGATCTGATCGACGGCATTTCACTCGAGGCCCTGCTCGCGAAATCGACCGTCGGGCTGCTGCGCGAAGACCATAAGGCCCGCATCGACAAGTCGATCCGCAAAGGCTATCCGGAGGGCATCCCGGCCTATGGGGCCGATGCCGTGCGCTTTACCTTCGCCTCGCTCGCCACCTTCGCGCGGACACTGAATTTCGATCTGAATCGATGCGAGGGCTACCGCAATTTCTGCAACAAACTCTGGAACGCAACGCGCTTCGTGCTGATGCAGACCGAAGGCCGCGATTGCGGCTTTGCGCCGCATACCGCAGAGCAGTGCGTGCCCGGCGGCTATCTGCACTTCAACCACATTGACCGCTGGATCAGCTCGGCTCTGCAGCGCACCGAGGCCACGGTCGAGCAGGCTCTGCTTGAATACCGATTCGACCTGGCAGCCCGTGAAATCTACGAGTTCGTCTGGAACGAATACTGCGACTGGTACCTGGAACTGGCCAAAGTCAATCTGGCCTCGAGCGACGAAGCGGTTCAGCGGGCCACCCGCCGCACGCTGCTGCGGGTCCTTGAAACCGTCCTGCGGCTGACACACCCGATCATTCCGTTCATCACCGAAGAGCTCTGGCAAAAGGTCGCACCGCTTGCTCAACGCTATGGCGAGCGAGGTGTCCAGACCCTCACCGGGCCCGAGTTGCAAACCGCGCTCGCCGAGGCACGATTCTCGATCTCGACGCAGCCGTATCCGGTGAGTGATGCCGGCAAGATCGATGCGAACAGTGAATCGGCCGTGGCCGAACTGAAGCAGATGATCGATGCCTGTCGTGCGCTGCGTGGCGAAATGAACCTGTCGCCCGCCTTGCGCATGCCCTTGCTGATTGCAGGCATGGCCGATCGCGCGGCGCTGCATGCGCCCTATCTGCAATCACTGGCCAAGTTGTCTGCGGTCGAAATCGTGGCCGAACTGCCCAAGGACTCGATCGCGCCGGTGCAGATCGTGGGCGACTTCCGTCTGATGCTCAAGGTAGAGGTCGATGTCGCAGCAGAGCGCGAGCGACTCGACAAGGACATCGCCCGCATGGAGACCGAGATCGGCAAGGCCCACGCCAAGCTCGACAACGCCTCGTTCGTGGCCCGGGCACCCGCCGCGGTGGTCGAACAGGAACGCGAGCGGCTCGCCGGATTCGAGTCCCGTCTCTCACAATTGCGCGAGCAGCGACTGCGCCTGAACTGAAGGAAGCACGCGCGTAGCCGGCAATCCGCTGGTGCACCGCTCTGGCCGGGCAGCAGCGGCTCAATCGCGAACGCTATCTGCGCTTGAGGTAGAACGCCCAGGCGGCGCCGCTGGACTCCTGCGCCAGCAGTTCATTGCCAGTCTGGCGGGCAAAGGCTTCAAAGTCCCGAACCGCGCCAGGGTCGGTTGAAATCAGTTTGAGCACCTGGCCGCTTTCGAGCGCAGCCAGCGCCTTCTTGGCTTTGAGAATCGGCAAGGGGCAATTCAGGCCGCTGGCGTCGACCTCGAGATTGAATGCAGTGAGCTCAGACATCAGCGGAGTCCTCGGCGTCGGGATCGGATGCAGGACATTCTTCCTGAATGATTCGATTGGTTGCAAAGAACACCGACGAGTAGTGGCGCGTATCGCAGTAGGGTCTCACGGCCAACTGATAGCCGGAATCATTGACTTCCAGGATATCGACCACGGGCGGCGGATCGGTTCGGACATTTGGAATCTCAGCCAGGCGCTTCTTCAGGCGTGCAATCACTTCCACGGGATCGACACGAGGCCCGACCTGCGCGGTCCGGTTGACCCGTCTGTAGGGCGCATCCGAATAGTTGCGCAAGGTGTCAGTCATCAGCTTGCTGTTGTTCACAAAGGTCGGCACATTGTCATCGGTCAGGATCGTGGTCGAAAACAAGCCGATTTCGCGCACGCTGCCCTGCACGCCGCCCCCTTCGATGTAGTCACCGACCTTGAATGGGCGCAGCACCATCAGGAAGGCTCCGGCGGCAAAGTTCGACAGCAGGCCCGACCAGGCTGCGCCGATGGCCACGCCGGCAGCCGCCAGCAGGGCTGCGAAAGACGTCGTCTCGAAGCCCATAAAACCCAGGATGCCGATCACCAGCACGATGTTCAGCACGACGTTCAGTGTCGAGCCGAGATAGCGCTGCAGTGTCGGATCGAACTCGCGCGCCTCCAGCCCCTTGTCGGCCAGTTTGAGCGCGATTGCGATCAGCTGGCGGCCGAGCCAGAACATCAGCAGTGCGCCGATCACCTTCAGACCGAAATTGACGACGACCTGTTGGGCTGTCTGCAGAACTTGTGTGAACTCCATACCGGCACTCTTGAGAAAGGGCGTAAATGATATCCCGCTGGCTTGGCCGTTCAGGCCGAACTGTCGTCTTTGCGCTGGGTCGAATCTCTCAGCAGCGCCCGCCCGAATCCGGCCACACCCGCACCCAGCAGACCCGCCATGCCCCAGAACAGAACGCCCACGCCAAACAAGCCTCCGAGGGCTCCGAAGGTCGAGGGCAGCAGAGTCTGAGTGCCGAATACCAGGGTCAGCCGCAATCCCGTGGCCTCACCCAGCCGGCTGGCCGGGGCTGAGCGCGCCAGGATCGAGAGCGTCATCGGTTGCGATACACCCAGTCCAAGGCCCAGCACAAAGGACAAGGCAATGAGTGACTCCAGAGTGGTGAACATCGGATAGCAGGCATAGACGCCCGTGGCGATCGCCATGGCGACCAGAATCGCCTGCCACTCAGGAACATCCATCAGAAACAGGGGCACGACCATTCGAACCACCAGGGTTGCGATGGCAAATGCGCCCAGGATCAGGCCGATGCCCGATGCCGATAACCCCAGCCTGGCACCGTAGATCGGGACGAGGAACTGGTGAACATCCCAGGCCGAAGAGATGAGCGCAACCACCAGGTACAGCCTGCGCAACTCGGGTGTGCCCAGCAGATCGAGGATGCGCAATCCGGAAGGCGTCTCCAGCATGGGTTCGCCACGACGATCAGGCAGACGCTCACGCACTGCCCGCATCCAGACGACCGCCACAAGCGGCAACAGCGCAAGCAGCGCAAACGCCCAGCGATGTCCCAGGCCATCAATCAGGAAACCCGCGCAGATCGGACCCAGAAATGCCGAAACCGAAAATCCGATCGTCAGCAGGCTGAGATTGTGGCGACGCTCATCAGGCGATCCAAGCTGGGAAACCAGCTTCTGGATTGCCAGGTGAAAGGGCAAAAATCCAAGCCCCACCAGAACCGCACTGGCATCGAGTGTCATCACGTTCAGAGCCAGCCCCGGGATCACCATGCCGGCGGCAACCAGGCAGGTGCCGATCAGCATGGGCCATCTCGCCCCAATGCGATCGACCCAGCGGCCACCCGCTATCGACAGCAACATCGGCAGCAGGCTGTAGAGCGACAGGAGCAATCCGACCCGAAACGTCGACACGCCCAGATGCAGCGCGGCCAGGGTCAGCGACACTCGCGCGCCCGAAAACGCCACGTGATTCAGGATCGACAGGCCGATGAGCGACCGAATGCCCAGCGGCGTGGGCGCAGCACTCATCTGTCAGGACGGTCCTGCGGCAGGCGCCCCGTCGCCTGACACCGTGACAAGGCGACTCACGCGCGCTCGGCCACCCAGGCCTGAACCGACGCCAATGCTGCCGGCAGCGCAGCAGGATCGGTGCCGCCGGCCATGGCCATGTCGGGTTTGCCGCCGCCCTTGCCGCCCACTTGCTGTGCCACGAAGTTCACCAGCTCACCAGCCTTGATCCGGCCGATCAATTCCGGCGTGACCCCGGCAGCAAGCTGCACCTTGCCGTCGACCACCGCAGCCAGAACGATCGCAGCCGGGCGCAGCTTGTCCTTGAGCTTGTCCAGGGTCTCGCGCAGCGCCTTGGCATCAGCCCCGTCGAGCGCCACCGCCAGCACATTCAAACCCTTGATCTCGATGGCCTGAGTTGCGAGTTCATCGCCCTGACTCGAGGCCAGTTTTGACTTGAGCCGAGCCAGTTCCTTGTCGGCCGCACGATTCGATTCAAGCAGTGCATCGATCTTGCCGGATAACTCGCTCACAGGCGCCTTGAACGCAGCCGCCGCCTGGCTGAGCATCGACTCCATGCCCTGCACCCACGCCAATGCCACATCGCCGGTGACCGCTTCGACGCGCCGGATGCCGGCTGCAACACCGCCCTCGGACACGATCTTGAACAGGCCGATGTCACCGGTTCGGGCCACGTGGGTGCCCCCGCACAGTTCGCGGCTCGTGCCGATGTCGAGCACCCGCACGGTGTCACCGTATTTCTCGCCGAACAGGGCCATGGCCCCGCCGGCAACAGCATCGTCAAAGCCCATGACCTGGGCCGCGGTGGCCGCATTGGAGAGCACTTCCGCATTGACCAGCGCCTCGACCTCGCGGACCTGCTGCTCATTCATGGGCGAATGATGCGAAAAATCGAAGCGGGTCTTGTCGGCATCGACCAGCGAGCCCTTTTGCTGCACATGAGCACCCAGCACCTTGCGCAGGGCGGCATGCATCAGGTGGGTGGCCGAGTGGTGGCGCTGGGTGCGGGCCCGGCGCTGCACATCGACCTGCGCCCTGACCTCGTCGCCCACCGCCAGATGGCCGCTGACAAGCCGCCCGTGATGACCGAACACTTCAGCCTGAATCTTCAGGGTGTCGGTGACTTCAAACAAAGCCGTACCGGATCCGATCTGCCCCTGGTCGCCTGCCTGTCCACCTGATTCGGCATAGAACGGTGTGTGATCCAGCACGACCACAGCCAAAGCGCCCGCTTCGATTCGCTGAACTGCGGTGCCCTCGACATAGAGCCCGCTCACACGGGCGCCACCCACCTCGAGCTGATCGTAGCCATGAAAATGCGTGGACACGCCGGAGTATTCGAGCGCGCCGCCCATCTTGAACTTGCCGGCCGCGCGCGCGGTCTCGCGCTGGCGCTGCATGGCCGCATCGAAGCCGGCCTCGTCGACCTCGACATTACGTTCCCGACAGACATCGGCAGTGAGGTCGAGTGGGAAACCGTAGGTGTCGTAGAGTTTGAAGGCGGTCTCGCCGTCGAGCACCGGCGCACCGGCTGCAAGGGCCGTGTTGAGAATCTGCATGCCGTGCTCGAGCGTCTCGCCGAAACGCTCTTCTTCCTGGCGCAACACATCCATCACGAGAGCCTGCGCATCGCGCAGTTCGGGATAGGCATCGCCCATCACCGCCACCAGATCCGGAACCAGCTTGTGAAAGAACGGCCGGGTCTGGCCGAGCTTGTGACCATGACGCAGCGCACGGCGGGCAATGCGGCGAAGCACATAGCCACGGCCTTCGCTGCCCGGAATCACGCCATCAACGATCAGGAACGAGCAGGCCCGAATGTGATCTGCAATCACGCGCAGCGAGGGGGTGGCCAGATCGGAGACGCCGGTTTCCCGTCCCGCGGCGGCGATCAGGTGTTGAAAGAGATCGATCTCATAGTTGCTGTGGACATGCTGCAGCACCGCCGCGATGCGCTCCAGGCCCATGCCGGTGTCGACGCAGGGCTTGGGCAGCGGATGCAGCACGCCCTGCTCGTCGCGATCGAACTGCATGAAGACCAGATTCCAGATTTCGATGTAACGATCGCCGTCCTGGTCCGGACTGCCAGGGGGGCCGCCGGCCACCTCGGGTCCGTGATCAAAGAAGATTTCCGAGCAGGGGCCGCAGGGGCCGGTGTCGGCCATCTGCCAGAAATTGTCCGATGCGTAGCGCGCACCTTTGTTGTCGCCGATGCGAACGATGCGCTCGGGCGGCACGCCGATCTCGCTCGCCCAGATGCCATGGGCTTCGTCGTCGTCCTGATAGACCGTGATCCACAGGCGCTCGGGCGGCAGTGCATAGACCTTGGTCAACAGCTCCCAGGCAAAGCGGATCGCGTCGCGCTTGAAGTAATCGCCGAACGAAAAATTGCCGAGCATCTCGAAAAAGGTGTGGTGCCGGGCGGTGTAGCCGACGTTTTCGAGATCGTTGTGCTTGCCGCCGGCGCGCACGCTGCGCTGCGATGTGGTCGCGCGGGTGTAGGGACGCGGATCCTTGCCGAGGAACACATCCTTGAACTGCACCATGCCGCTGTTGGTGAAGAGCAAGGTCGGATCATTTGAAGGCACCAGCGACGACGAACGAACGATGGTGTGACCCTGACTCTCGAAGTACTCGAGGAACTTGCGGCGGATATCGGCCGAATTCATCTGATTGAATCAACACGGATTTCTGGAGGATTTTCGAGCGTATCACAGCGATCCATGGGCTTTATGCGGCAGATTGCCCGCGAAATCGCATCGCGCATCACCGTGTTGAATCGGGCTAACATCGTCTTCCGTTCAATTTATCTTCCAATGCCCCGATGCCCAGCGCTCTCGAAGGAATTCGCGTCCTAGACCTGTCCCGTGTGCTTGCCGGCCCCTGGTGCGGCCAGAATCTTGCCGACCTGGGCGCAGAAGTGATCAAGGTCGAGCGCCCGGGCGCAGGCGACGACACCCGCGGATGGGGACCGCCCTTCCTGAAAAAGCCCGATGGCAGCGACAGCGAAGACTCGGCCTACTTCCTGGCCGCCAACCGCGGCAAGCAATCGATCACGGTGGACCTGTCGACACCCACCGGACAGAAGATCATCCGTGACCTGGCTGCAGCCAGCGATGTCCTGCTCGAGAACTACAAGGTGGGCGACCTCGCCAAGTACGGCCTGGACTATCCGAGCCTGTCAGCGACTAATCCACGTCTGATCTACTGCTCGATCACCGGTTTCGGACAGACCGGACCCTGGTCGCATCGTCCCGGATATGACTTCATCATCCAGGGGCTGGGCGGCCTGATGTCAATCACCGGTGAGGCCGATGACCGGCCAGGCGGCGGCCCTCAGAAAGCCGGTGTTGCCGTGGTCGACCTCTCCACCGGTCTGTATGCCACGCAGGCCGTCCTGGCTGCACTCTTTTATCGCGAGCGCACCGGAGAGGGTCAGCATATCGACATGGCCCTGCTCGATGTGCAGGTCGCAATGACCGCCAACATGAGCTCCAATTATCTGCACAGCGGCCAAGCGCCGAAGCGCTGGGGCAATGCTCATCCGAACCTCGTGCCCTACCAGACCTTCAAGACTGCCGACGGCTGGATCATCGTGGCCTGTGGCAACGACGGTCAATGGAGGCGATTCTGCAACATCGGCGAATGTCCGGAATTGCCTGATGACCCGCGCTTTTCGCGAGTGCAGGACCGCATTCGCAATCGCGACGCCCTGCTGCCGCTGCTGGAGGCGATGGTCGCGCGCAAGACATCCGCTGAATGGATCGACCGCATGGAGCAGGAAAGCGTGCCCTGCGGCCCGATCAACGACCTGCGCCAGGTTTACGAAAACCCGCAGGTTCAGGCCAGAAACATGTGTATTTCACTGGACCGGGAAGATGCCGGACCGGTGAAGATGGTTGCTAATCCGATCAAGGCATCGCGCACGCCGCCGGCCTATCACCGGGCACCGCCGCGGATGGGCGAGCACACCGACTCCGTGCTCGAGCGCGTCCTCGGATGGGATTCAACAGCAATTGATCAAGCCCGAAGCGAGGGTGCGATCGGCGTGAAACGCAGCACCTGACCGAATCGAGACGCACGGGCGGGTTGACCCGCTCGTCCGCTCGGGTAGTATTCGACAACCGCGCAGCCATGTTCCGACGCGGGCTTGCCGATTTCTCATCGGCAAAGCAATTTTCAGGAGAGTCATTTCCATGCAGATCAAGAACCACCGCGATTTCTGGGCGGGGATCCTGTTCATCGTGACCGGAATCCTGTTCATGGTGCTTTCCCGCCAGTACCAGTTGGGTACCGCAGCGAAAATGGGCCCGGGTTATTTCCCGACGATTCTCGGCGGCCTGATGGCTTTCCTGGGCCTGCTGGTGCTGCTTCCATCGTTCAAAGGGCCGAAAGTAGAAGTCAGCAAGATCGACATCCGCATGATTCTCTTCGTCCTCGTGGCGGTTGCGGTCTTCGCCTTCGCGCTGCCCAAGCTCGGCATGATCGCGGCCGTCTTCCTGCTGATTCTGATCGCCTCGATGGCCAGCCATGAGTTCAGTCTGAAGACCACCCTGATTTCGGCGGTCGTGCTGCTGGCTTTCTCATGGCTCGTCTTCGTCAAAGGCCTGGAGCTGCAGTTCCCGTTCCTGCCGCCCTTCCTGACCAACTGACCGATAGTCCCACCTGCATCCCCAAGAGGACTCGAGAGACACGATGGAACTGCTCAATAACCTGGCGCTTGGTTTTGCCACCGCTGGCACCCTGGACAATCTCTTCTACTGTTTTGTCGGGGTGCTGCTTGGCACGCTGATCGGTGTCTTGCCGGGTATCGGCCCGCTGGCCACGATCGCGATGCTGCTGCCGGCCACCTACAAGATGACCGACCCGACCACCGCACTGATCATGCTGGCCGGCATCTACTACGGCGCGCAGTACGGTGGATCAACCACCGCCATCCTGGTCAACCTTCCGGGCGAATCGTCTTCGGTGGTGACCACACTGGATGGCTACCAGATGGCTCGCCGCGGGCGGGCCGGTCCTGCACTGGCGATTGCCGCGATCGGATCGTTCTTTGCCGGCACGGTGGCCACCTTCCTGGTGGCAGCCTTTGCCCCGCCGCTTGCCGAGATCGCCTTCAAGTTCGGCCCTGCCGAGTACTTCGCGCTGATGGTGCTCGGTCTGATCGCGGCGGTGGTGCTGGCCCACGGCTCGGTGCTCAAGGCGCTGTGCATGGTGCTGTTTGGACTGCTGCTGGGCATGATTGGCACCGATGTCAATTCGGGTGTTGCGCGTTTCTCCTTTGACATCCCCGAACTGTCGGACGGCATCGAGTTCGTGGCAGTGGCGATGGGTATGTTCGGCTTTGCCGAGATCATCCTGAACCTGGAGCAGAAGGAAAACCGAGAGGTCTTCACCAACAAGGTGACCAACCTCATGCCGCGGTGGGATGACTTCAAGCAGGCCTTTCCTGCCATTTTGCGCGGCACCGGACTGGGTTCGGTGCTCGGCATCCTGCCTGGAGGTGGCGCGATTCTGGCGTCATTCGCCTCGTATGCCATTGAGAAAAAAATCTCGAAGCACCCGGAAGAGTTTGGCCAAGGTGCGATCGCAGGCGTGGCCGGTCCAGAGTCGGCCAACAATGCGGGTGCGCAGACCTCCTTCATCCCGATGCTGACCCTCGGCATCCCGACCACCCCGGTGATGGCGCTGATGGTGGCTGCGATGATGATCCACAACATTCAGCCCGGCCCGCAGGTGATGACCAGCAATCCCAAGCTGTTCTGGGGCCTGATCGTCTCGATGTGGATCGGCAACCTGATGCTGGTGATCCTGAACCTGCCGCTGGTGGGCATGTGGGTGAAACTCCTGTCGGTGCCCTATCGTGTGCTGTACCCGGCGATCCTGCTGTTCTGCTGTATCGGTGCGTACTCGATCAATAACAACGTCTTTGACGTGTTCATGACGATTCCGTTCGCCATCCTGGGCTACATCTTCAAGAAACTGGACTGTGAACCGGCCCCCATGCTGCTGGGCTTCGTGCTTGGCAAGCTCATGGAGGAATACCTGCGAAGGGCGATGACCATCTCCCGAGGGGACTGGACGGTGTTCTTCACCCGGCCGCTGTCGGCCACCCTGCTGGTGCTGGCGATCATCCTGCTGGCGGTCGTGTTCCTGCCGGCTATTTCGAAGAAGCGCGAGGAAGCCTTCGTCGGCGACGACTGACGGATCGCTTAGAATCTCGGGCCGGCGTCACCTCAGGGTGCGCCGGCCCGTATCATTTTGGGCTTCGGTTTTGTGTCGCTACACGCCGATCCTGATTCATCCCCCGCCCTGAAGCCCAGCCCAGCCTTGGCTGCATGGAACTGGAGACCCTGCGTGACAACACTGCCTGCTGTTCGGCTCCTTGCTTTTGACGTCTTCGGTACGGTCGTCGACTGGCGAGGTTCGATTGCGCGAGAAATCGAAGCGCTGGAACCCAAGGTCGATGGCGCCGCCTTTGCCGATGCCTGGCGCGGCCGCTATCAACCGGCCATGCAGCAGGTGCGCTCGGGTGAGCGGCCGTGGGCGAACATCGACACCCTGCATCGCGAAAACCTCGATGCGGTGCTGGATCAGTTCGGCATCGCTGATCGCTTCGACGAAGCCGCCCGCCGTGACCTGAACAAGGCCTGGCATCGCCTGTCGCCATGGCCGGACTCTGTTGTCGGCCTGTCGAGGCTGAAGTCCCGATTCGTCGTGACCACGCTGTCCAATGGCAACGTTGCCCTGCTCACCCACATGGCCAAAAATGCCGGCCTGCCCTGGGACTGCGTGATCTCGGCTGAGACCTTCAGGGCCTACAAACCCCTGCCCGGCGCCTACCTCGGACTGGCGTCGCTCTTCGATCTGGAGCCCCATGAAGTCATGCTGTGCGCAGCTCATGCAGCCGATCTGCGCGCGGCAGCGGCCTGTGGACTGCGTACCGCCTACATCGACCGACCACTCGAATTCGGCGCAGGCCAACCTGGCGACATCCCGGCGCCGGGTGAACGTTTTGACCTGATGACCCGCAGCATCATCGACCTGGCCGCACAACTGGGCTGCTGACGCCCCACCGCTTTCTGACCGAACCCTGACAACCATGAACACATCCTTCAATTGGGACAACCCCTACCCGACCGTGCGCACCCCGGTGTTCGCCCGCAATGTCGTGGCCACATCGCAGCCGCTGGCCGCACAGGCCGGGCTGCGCATGCTCGCAGCCGGTGGCAATGCAATCGACGCGATCATCGCTGCGGCCTCCACGATCACTCTGACCGAGCCGGTGTCCAACGGACTGGGTTCGGATGCGTTTGCGATCGTCTGGGATGGTCAGAAACTGCAGGGTCTGAATGCATCCGGCTGGTCGCCCAAGGCCTGGGACCCGGCTTATTTCGCACGCAAGCCCGGTGGCGCCATTCCGATGCGCGGCTGGGATTCGGTCACCGTTCCGGGTGCCGTGGCCGCATGGGGCGCTTTGCACGAGAAGTTCGGCAAGTTGCCCTTCGAGCACTGCTTGCAGCCTGCAATCGAATACGCCGAGCGCGGCTACATCGTCTCGACGATCGTGCACCGCAAATGGCAGGCCCATGTCGAGATCCTCAAGGATCAGCCTGGTTTCGCCGAGCATTTCCTGCCCCGTGGTGGCGCACCAGCCATCGGCGAGCGCTTCATGCATGCGTCGGCGGCGGCAACGCTCAAGCGTATCGCAGCCACCCGGGGGCGCGACTTCTACGAAGGTGAAACCGCCGCGAAAATTGTTGCGCACGCCAAAGCGCATGGCGCTGCCATGGCAGCCGACGACCTGGCTGAGTACCGCCCCGACTGGGTCGACACCATTGGCATGGACTACCACGGCCATCGCCTGCATGAGATTCCGCCCAACGGACAGGGCATTGCCGCGCTGATGGCGCTGGGCATCCTGAAACATCTGGACATCGACTCGCTGCATCCCGACTCGGCGCAAAGCCGTCACCTGCAGATCGAAGCCATGAAGTGCGCATTCGCCGATGTCTACACCCATGTCGCCGACATCCGCTTCATGAAGCACACTCCGGCGCAACTGCTCGATCCGGCCTATCTCGCCGAGCGCGCACGGCTCATCAACCCGACCCGAGCCACCGACTTCCAGCACGGCTCACCGCCTGCAGGCGGCACCATCTATCTCACCGCCGCCGATGAAAACGGCATGATGGTGAGCTTCATCCAGTCCAACTACATGGGCTTTGGCTCTGGTGTGGTCGTGCCCGGCACCGGCGTGTCGCTGCAGAACCGCGGCTACGGCTTCTCGATGGATCCGAACCACGTCAATGTGGTTGCTCCTCGCAAGCGCCCCTTCCAGACCATCATCCCGGCCTTCCTGACCCGCGATGGCAAACCGCAGATGAGCTTTGGCGTCATGGGCGGCAACATGCAGCCACAAGGCCACATGCAGACGCTGGTCCGCATGCTGAAGTACGGCCAGAACCCGCAGGCCGCCTGTGATGCGCCGCGCTGGAAGGTCAATCGCGGGCTCGACCTGGATGTCGAAACCGCGATGCCGCTGAATGTGGTCGATTCGCTGCGTGCCATGGGTCACAACCTGGCGCCGGTGGCCGATCCTTACATGGACTTCGGCTCGGGCCAGTTCATCTGGCGCCTGAGCGACGACATCGAAGATGGCTATGTGG
>Ga0114976_10001552_pt1 | contig 14438 bp, 10 predicted proteins | sample S_130805_EF_Meta_FD_87319 | JGI IMG/M metagenome (GOLD analysis project Ga0114976, IMG submission 87319) | Freshwater microbial communities from Lake Simoncouche, Canada to study carbon cycling - S_130805_EF_MetaG | ecosystem: Environmental > Aquatic > Freshwater > Lake | place: Lake...
AGCAAAAAAAGTGAATGGGTTTGGGCAAGGCCCAATTAAAAAAAGATAAGATTACTTTTTGAGGGACTACTAATTACTAACAACTCTTGCAACAAAAAAAGAAGAAAATGCAAGCACAGCAGAAGTATACTTAAAACTGTTTAAATGTTGTGAGGTCTCTATTCGCAGATTGCTTACCATTGCGTAATTTTTAAAAATTAGTATAGTTGATGTAGATTCTATTTTTTTCATCAACAACAAAATTTAATTCATATTTTTAAAATCTCAAAAATTCATATCTATTCAAGCCATTAATTTGAACTTTAGATGAAAAAAAATCTTATTCCAAATTTTTTAACACCGGGAGATACTGTAACAATTATTGCTACTGCCCGCAAAGTAAACAAAATAGAAATTGAACCTGCCATAGAATTTCTTAAACAACAAGGCTTTAAGGTTATTCTTTCTAAAAATCTTTTTAAAGAAAGTAACCAATTTTCAGGAACAGATAAACAAAGAGCAAGTGATTTGCAAATAGCACTAGACAATCCCAAAATAAACGCAATATTTATTGCAAGAGGCGGTTATGGAACTGCAAGAATTTTAGACCAATTAGATTATTCTAATTTTAGCAATCATCCTAAATGGATAATTGGATTTAGCGATATTACTTCTCTTCTAATGGATGTTTATGAAAAAACAAAGAGTCAAACTTTACACGGACCAATGCCTTTAACGTTTAATTGGGACAAGACTTCTTTGCATCAAACAATTTTAGCCTTAAAGGGTAACTCAATAAATTATAAAATACCAAATAAAAACAAGTTAAATAAGTTAGGAACAGCTAAAGCAGTTTTAATTGGTGGAAACTTATCTGTTCTGTATTCCAATATCTCCACTTTAAAAAAATCTTTTTCAAAACCCTACATTCTATTTATTGAAGATCTAGACGAATACCTATACCATATAGATAGAATGATGCTGGCGCTTAAAAGAGGTGGATTCTTACACAATATGATAGGTTTGGCATGTGGTAGCTTTTCTGAAATGAAAGACAATGCTATACCTTTTAGCTTAAGTGCAGAACAAATTATAAGTTCTTATCTGCCGCCTAGCTGCACTGTTGCTGCGTTTGACTTTCCTGCTGGCCATCAAAAAACTAACTTGCCAATTAGAATAGGAGCAGTTACATCGTTCACCGTAACAAAAAAAGAAGTAAACTTTTACCAACCCTAAAACCAAAAAATATCCAATTCAAACCATTTGGTAGCTTATTTTTGCCTAAAAAGTAATTTTTGTTTCCCCCAATTACACAATTTGTTAATTTTGGATAACAATAATTTAGCAATATTGTAAAATAAACAGAACCTAAAATTAAAATAAATTTATAAAAGATGAAAAATTTAACTTGCTCAAAAATAAACCCTAAGCATAAACCTAAGCAACAAATATCAACTTTAACACTTAAAATTGAAAAAGAAATTTGGAACTGAAATTTTTTTCTTTATAACTTTACGACCTTAGCAATGATTAACATTCCTTAACAAATACTTCAAGCATGTTGAGAAAACTCTACTCTACTTTTTTACTTCTTACCCTTACTACTGTTGCCGTTTTGGCGCAAACAGGTGATATGAAAGTAACCGTTATTGACGACAAAACCAACGAAACTATCCCATTTGCTGGTGTAGTAGTTTTGTCTAAAAACTCACAGGTTGGCTCTGGTACAACCGACATTGATGGAAACGTAACCATTAAACTACTTCAACCCGGAAAGTACAATGTAAAAGCTACAATCTTAGGTTATCAACCACTAGAAATTGCAAACGTTGTTGTAAACGAAGGTAAAACTGCATACGTTTCGTTAAAAATTTCGTCTACAGTTGTTCAAGGAAAAGAAATTGTAATTCAGGAATACAAAGTTCCACTTATTGATCCTGAAACAAAAGTTTCCAAAACAGTAACTCGTGAGGCTTACCAAGCAATGGCTGCAAAAAATCCATCCAATGTTGTTGCTCAAGCTGCCGGGGTTTTCCAAAAGGATGACAATGGTTCACTGAGTATTAGAGGTGGTAGATCCGATGAAGGTGGACGAGACCCCAATGACAGAATTACAACAGAATCCTCTACAAAAGTTTTTATTGATGGGGTTAGGGTAATAGGAGGTGGTGGAGTTCCACAGCAAGGTATAGAGCAGATTTCGGTAATTACAGGTGGTGTGCCTGCAGAGTTTGGTGATGCAACCAGCGGTGTAATTAATATTACCACAAGAGGGCCTCAAAGCACATATTTTGGAGGTATAGAGGCAATTAGCTCTCAACCATTTGATAAGTTTGGATACAATTTCTTGGGTTATAGTATTGGTGGTCCAATTTTGATGACAAAAGGTACTGAAGACAAACCAAAAAAACCAATATTAGGATTTATTGCTTCAGGTGAATTTTCTACTGAAAAAGACGACAACCCATCCGCAGTAACTAATTGGAAAGTAAAAGATGATGTGCTTAAAAACTTACAGCAAAATCCATTAAGACCTGCCCCTCAAGGAGGTGTGTTCAGAAATGCAGAATTTATTACAAAAGCTGACTTAGAACCAATTGCGTTCAGGCAAAATGTTCGTTCAAACGTAATTCGTTTCAATGGTAAAATAGATTTTAAACCAACCGAACAAATTATTGTAACTGTTGGGGGAAGTATTGACTACAACAAAAGACACGATTTTATTAGGGATTACGCTTTATTTAATCCTTCTAATAATCCTGAGAAAATTAATAATACCTGGCGTTTGTATGGTAGATTAACCCAAAGATTTGGTAATCAAGCTACCAAGGATGAAAAATCTTCCTCTACCATTAAAAATGCTTATTATACTATACAAGGGAGTTTTACCAAAGTTCATAACGTAACACAAGACGATACTCATGGAGATAGATATTTTGATTACGGTTATATTGGTAAATATGAAACCTTTAAAGACAAAATCTATGCTTTTGGATGCGATACAACAGCAAAAAGAAACGGCTTACTTTTACAAAGTTTAGATGTTGACACCTTAGTAAGATTCACTCCTGATACTCTCACTAATCCTGAAGGAGCAAGATATACTCAACAATATTATTCGTTTTTCCAAAATAATGGTCCTGCCGGGTTGTATGACAATTTATTTAACATCCAAAATGGTGGTGGATTAAGAAATGGCGATAGACCAAATAACATTTATAATTTATGGTATAATACAGGAAGGCAGTACAATGGTTACATAGTTGACGATAAAAATCAAATTCGACTTACTGCGCAGTTCTCTGCCGATATAAAAAACCACAACATACAAGTAGGTTTTGAATACGAACAAAGAAATGAAGCCTATTACCAAGTTTCTCCAATTGGTCTATGGACATTAGCCAGACAACTGGCCAACAATCATATTACCCAACTAGATTTTGCCAATCCTAAACCAGTATTTGAGAATGGTTATTACCAAGGTGTTATTAATTACGACAGATTATCTATTGACACTTTATATACTGGATTTGCGAAAAATTACCGCGAAAAATACGGAATAGATAAAAAAGAGTTTTTAGACATCGACGCTGTTGACAAAAGTACACTTAACCTAGATCTATTTTCTCCAGATGATTTATTAAACAATGCTTCCCCTTCTTATATCAATTATTATGGATTTGACCCAATAACCGGTAAAAGGCAAAAGAAAAGGTCAGAATTCCAGGATTTCTTCAAAAAAGATGAAAATGGCGTAAATCAAAGATCAATTGATGCATTCAGGCCAATATACATAGCTGGTTATATTCAAGATAAATTTGACTTCAGAGATTTAAAATTTAGTGTTGGTTTAAGGGTAGACCGTTTTGATGCCAATCAAAAAGTTTTAAAAGATCCTTATGTTTTTTACGAAACAAAAACAGCTGACCAAGTATCTGCATTAGGAAGTAATGAAATTGTTCACCCAGACAACATCGGAAAAGATTATGTGGTGTATGTAAATAACATTAAATCACCTACAAGAATCACCGGTTACAGAGACCCTGTTTCTAACAGATGGTTCGATGCTGCTGGTCTTGAATTAGCTGACCCTTCATTAATCGCTAACGCAGCTGGTGGAAAAATTCAACCTTATTTGGTGAACCCTGAAGATGGAATCACAAAAGAAACATTTGATGCTTCTAAAAGTTTTGTAGATTACAAACCGCAAGTGAACTTCATGCCCCGTTTAGCGTTTTCATTCCCCATTTCGGATGTAGCAAATTTCTTTGCTCACTACGACGTACTTACTCAAAGACCTCCTTCAAGACTGAGATTAGATCCCACTCAGTATTATTACCTAGAAGTAAATCAAGGTGAAATACTTAACAACCCAAATCTTAAACCTGAGAGAAACGTTGACTACGAAGTTGGTTATAGCCAAGTTTTAGGTGAGATTGAAACAGCAACTTCTTCCATTACCATGTCTGCATTCTATAGAGATATGAAAGATATGATTCAATTAGTAAGGTTAAATCAAGCCTATCCAATAACTTATCTTTCATATGGAAATATTGACTTTGGAAATGTTAAAGGATTCTCTGCTTCTTACGATTTAAGAAGAACAAATAACATTTCTTTAAACGTAAATTACACCCTTCAATTTGCTGAAGGAACCGGTTCAGCTTCTACCGATGCTCAAAACTTACTCCAATCAGGACAACCAAACTTAAGAACAACAAATCCTCTAGACATTGACCAAAGACATACCATCGTAACAAATATTGATTACAGATTTTCAAGCGGTTCTGCCTACAATGGACCAAGATGGTTTGGAAAAGAAATTTTTGCCAATACAGGTGCAAACCTAACTGTGAGATATGGTTCAGGTATACCATTTACAAAAAATAAAAATGTAATTAGAACTGCCGACATCGGTGGCGGTGCCTTAGGTGGTGGTAATGTAGATGGAACTTTAAATGGTTCCAGAATGCCAAGTAATTACCGATTAGACTTAAGAATTGAAAGAACCATGAAGTTGAAATTTGGCAGAAAAGACAGCGAAAACAGAAAACAAGCTAGCTTAAATGTTTACCTTCAAGTACTAAATGTATTAAACACAAAGAATGTTGTTGAAGTATACAAAGCAACTGGCGATGCAAAAGACGATGGATACTTAACAAATTCAAGAAGTCAAATAGACGTGGCCTCTCAGCTGAACCAAGCATCATATATCGATTTGTACACAATAAAAATGAACGATCCAAGAAACTTTAGTTTGCCTAGACGTACCAGATTAGGTTTATCTCTTGATTTCTAATAATTATAATTTGTAAAATTTCTACTATGAAATATATCCCAATTAGTATAAGCAATTTAAAAATGGTAAGAAAAAACCTTCTTTCATTAGCTAGTTTTACTTTATTGCTAGGAACACTTAACACTGTATCAGCAAGAACAAACATTGGTCCAAATGGAGGCAAAGTAGCTTCGCCAACTGGCATTACAGCCGATCAGTGCTTGCCCGCAACTGGTCAGATAGACTTAGATTTTAACAACATCAGAGCTAAAATTTTGGGCGGTGGAGACATGTGGTGGGATTTGGCTTCAAATCCTCGTTACGAAATCCCTAAGGGATCAAAAAAACATTCCTTGTTTGCGAGCTCAGTTTGGGTAGGTGGTATTGATGCAGGTGGCCAGTTAAAAGTGGCAGCTCAAACCTACCGCCAAACCGGTAATGATTTTTGGCCTGGTCCTCTAGATAAAAATGCAGAGGTTACCAAACAAATCTGTGAAAAATACGACAAACACTGGAAAATTACAAAAAAAGAAGTTCAGGATTTTGTGTTGGCTAGCCAAGGTGCTCCGCCTGAAGGATACACAGGTCCTGCCGAAAATATTATGAATTGGCCAGGGAACAATGAACCAAATGATCCATATTTAGGCAATACAGCTACAGATCCTTATTTGGCTCCATTTGAAGATGTTAACGGAGATGGAAGATACAATTACAACGACGGTGATTATCCACGATTTGATTTTTCCATAAACAGTGGTTCAGGGGCATCTTGCCAAAGTTATTTATACGGTGACCAAGTAATTTGGTGGGTATTTAACGACAAAGGCAATTTGCATACCGAAACTGGTGCTGCTGCAATTGGTTTAGAAATTAGAGCTCAAGCATTTGCATTTTCTACCAATGATGAAATAAACAACATGACTTTTTATCAATACCAAATTGTTAACAAAGCTCAAACGGATTTAACCAATACATACATGGCTTATTGGATAGATCCAGATTTAGGAGCTTACCTTGATGATTTCATTGGTTCTGACGTAAAATTGGGTCTTGGCTTTTGTTACAACAGTTCAGATATAGATGCCCCAAATGGCGAAAATACTTACGGAAACAGACCACCGGCCATTGGAATTGACTTTTTCTTGGGTCCACTAGCTGATGCCAATGGAATAGACGACTCATTAACATTAAACGGAACAGGTTATGGTGACGGCATAATTGACAACGAAAGGTTGGGAATGGAAAAATGTATGTACTTTATTAATAATGCTACACTGCAAGGAAATCCTTCAAACGGTACGCAAGTATATAATTATATGAAAGGCTTATGGAGAGATGGAACCCCGCTTACTTATGGTGGAAACGGATACAACTCTGGAACTCCCACAGACTATGCATTCCCTTGGGACACTGACCCTAATTTTACTACTTCTCCTTGGGAACAAACAGGAACAGCTGCTGATTTAAGAATTGTTGAATCTGCTGGGCCATTTACACTTAAGCCGGGAGCAATAAACTATATTACAACTGGTGCAGTTTGGGCACAATCTCCTAATGGAGGTGCCAAAGCATCTGTTGCATTAATGAAATCAGCGGACGTTAAAGCTCAGGCATTATTTGACAATTGCTTTAAAGTATTAAATGGCCCGGATGCACCTGATTTAACAGCCCAAGAATTGGACAAAGAATTATTGATTTACCTTACTAACAAAAGCTCATCAAATAATTTCAATGAAAAATACATAGAAAAAGATCCCACCATTACAGGGGTTCCAGAGGAATTAAGAAATTATAAATTTCAAGGATACAGAATTTACCAGTTAAAAAATGAGTTTGTGTCTGTATCTGAATTAGATAATTCTGAACTAGCAAGAGAAGTAATTAAATGTGACATTAAAGATTCTATAGCAAGGTTGATAAACTATATTTTTGATCCATCCATTGGTGCAGCGGTGCCAAAAATTATGGTGGATGCCGAAAATAAAGGAATTAAACATTCATTTAAAATCACTGAAGATGCATTTACTGGTACTCGTTTAGTTAACTTTAAAAAATACTACTATACCGTTTTGGCATACGCACACAACAACTACAAAACTTACGATCCTATTATTCCAGGGGCTTTGGACGGACAAAAGCTTCCTTACAAATCAGGAAGGTTAAATATTAAAACTTATACTTTAATTCCACACAACCCATCAACTGAAGCAGGTGGAACAATTGCTCAATCCACTTATGGAATGGGGCCAGAAGTAACAAGAATTGAAGGGAGCGGAAATGGAGGAAATGTTCTTGATCTTACACAAGAAACAATTGATAAAATTATTGCTGCTGGAGCTGATCGTTCAAAAATTGTCAGAGAAATTAAATACAAGGGCGGAAAAAATCCTATTGGTGTTAAAGTAATTGATCCGTTAAATGTTCCAAAAGGAACCTTTACTTTAAAATTTGTTGGAAAATGCAAATACGCTGTTGACTTTGCAACTTCTTATCCACCGGCAGGTTTAGGCAATACCGCAAGATTAAGAGACACTATTGTTGATCTAGCTTCAAACCTAATTGCATACACAGGAGAATCAAACGGCGACAGAACATTTAAAAGAGTAAAATACATACCAGAAATGTTAGATTCTGCCAGATGGATGATATCAACAACAATAAATGGAAAAGACAGTTCAATTATGGCAGATACTTCTATTGTTGTTAACAATGAACAATTGTTTCCAACTTGGGGCCTTTCAGTATATTTTGGCCAAGTAAATAATCCAGGTTCTAATTTACAAGTGGATAACAATGGCTTTTTAGAAAGCTCAGTTGAATTTGCCGACATTACAAAAAGATGGGTGGGATTTGTGCCAGATTTTGATGGCACAATAACAGAAAATTGGATTAGATCAGGTCAGTATGTTTCTTCAGAAACTCCTGCTCCTCCAATTTCATATAACGATTTCCCTGGATTTGATGATCTGCAAGTGTATGAAAATGTTCTGTTAGGTGGAGGTGGATTCGCACCATATAGATTAACTTCCAACGATCCTTATGGCCCGCAATGGAACGACAACCTTGTGCTAGCACCTAATCCTACAACTAACCTCACATTCACAAATCGTCTTGCCAATACCGCCAGTATAGACCTTGTTATTACCAGTGATAAAACCAAATGGACAAGATCGCCAGTATTTGAAATATCAGATGTATCGGCTCTAGCAGAGGGTGGTGCAGGTAAGTTAAACTTAAGAGAAGGTTTCTCCGTAGATAAAGATGGAAAATTTAGCACGGTAATTACACCAAGTACAAACGAAAACGACCCTAACTATATAGGTGGGAAAGGAATGGGTTGGTTCCCTGGTTATGCAATAAATGTAGAAACTGGAGAAAGATTGAACATTGCATTTGGTGAACACTCATATTTTGTGCAAGAAAATGGAAGAGACATGCTTTGGAACCCAACCTCCAGCATAAGAACACCAGAGTTTCAAGAAAGATTAGGTGGATTTCACTATATCTATATTTTTGGACATAACTTTGATAAAAACCAAAACGCTCAAGGTACTTTACCAGAACCTACCGCTATGCCATCATATGATGCAGGAAGTTTCATCTACAATAAACTTGCAAAACCAGATTCTTCCCTATTTACAGTATTAAAACGACAGGTTTTTAGGGATGCCATGTGGGTTGGTTTTCCAATTCTTGCACCCAACCAAAAATTATTGGCTACAGATGTAAAAATTAGATTAAGGGTAAATAATTCATTCAAAAAGAATTACGCAGGTAAAGATAGATTTGATGAAATTAGAAATCAAACAACAGGTGTTATTACTACGCCAGCTAAATATGATTCAACCAATGTAACAGCAAGTACCTCTCCAAAGAATTCAAACTTTCCGTTGTACCAATTTAGCACAGATGGTTTGGAAACAATGACCAACCAAAACACGGTAGCTAAAAATGCCTTGGAGTTGATTAATGCCGTTCCAAATCCTTATTATGCTTTTTCTGAATATGAAATCAGTCAACTAGACAATAGAATAAAAATTATTAATTTACCAGCAAAGTGCTCTGTATCTATATATACAGTAAATGGTACATTAATTAGAAGGATAAACAAAGACGATAGTCAAAGGTCATTTGTAGAATGGGATTTAAAAAATCAAGCAAGTGTTCCAATTTCAGGAGGTTTATACTTAATTCATGTAAATGTTGACGGTGTGGGAGAAAAAGTAATCAAGTGGTTTGGAGTGCTTCGTCCAATAGATTTAGACTCGTTTTAATACATAAAAAAAAGAAAATTTCAGTTCCTCTCTAACACTAGAGAGGAACTTAAAATACAAAGAGAAAATATATGAAATTTAATTTTACTCAAAAAACAAAAGTTCTGTTTCTATCACTTATTATTAGTGGGAATTTATTAGCTGGAAACAAGGATAGAGCTGGTCAAGCTGGTTCCACAGAGCTATTAATAAATCCATGGGCAAGAAGTTCAGGTTTAGCCAGTTCAAACACCGCCTCTAGTGGTGGCATAGAATCTCAGTTTATAAATGTTGCCGGTTTGGCATTTACAAAAAAGACAGAAATAATTTTTGCCCGTACAAACTGGCTAGTTGGCTCTGGAACTAATATTAATGCAATCGGTTTGTCTCAAAGAGTAAGTTCTTCTGGAGTACTTGGCATTGGCTTTATGTCTATGGGCTTTGGTGATATTCAAAAAACCACAGTAGATAATCCAGAGGGAGGGATTGGAATTTTTACTCCACGGCTCTTAAACTTTAATGTTTCTTATGCAAAGGAATTTTCAAACAGTATCTATGGTGGCGTAAACTTTAAGGCAATAAACCAATCTATAGCCAACGTTAGTGCTAGTGGCTTTGCAATAGATGCGGGAATTCAATATGTAACAGGAAAAAGAAAAGAAATAAAATTTGGAATTGCCCTCAAGAATGTTGGTACACCAATGACGTTCAAAGGCGATGGTCTTTCGTTGAGAGCTCAAGTGCCAATTGGTACATCACTTACTGTTGAGCAACGTTCTGCAAAATTTGAATTGCCCTCTAGTTTAAACATTGGTGGTGCCTACGATATCTATTTTGATAAGGAAAAAGACGATCACAGAATAACTGCAACCGCAAATTATTTATCTAACTCTTTCACAAGAGATATTTATCAAGTTGGTGCTGAATATGCCTTTAAAAAAATGTTTATGGTAAGACTTGGAAATAACTTTGAACAAAAGTTATACTCCACTACAGAGAGAACAAATGCACTAACAGGATTTTGTGCTGGAGCAACAGTAGAAGTTCCTCTAAGTGCAAAAGGATCAACCTTTGGTATTGATTATTCATACAGAACTACAAATCCATTTGGAGGCTCTCATTCACTTGGGGTAAGAGTTAATTTATAAAATTTTAATTACCTTTGTCATTTCAGAGTCCCGGCTTGCCGGGATTCTTCTATTTTTATATAATCCAAAAATAAATTAGTATGAGTCAGTATTTTACAGAGGAAGGTCTTAAAAAAATGAAGGATGAGTTGCATCAACTTATAGCTGTAGAAAGACCAAAGATATCTGCACAAATTGCAGAAGCAAGAGACAAAGGAGATTTGTCTGAAAATGCCGAATACGATGCTGCTAAAGAAGCACAAGGATTGATGGAGCTAAAGATTTCGCAAATGCAAGAAATTGTAAGAAATGCAAAAATTATCGATGAAAGTAAACTAGATAATTCTAAAATATTAATTCTCTCCAAGGTAACATTAAAAAACACCGCCAACAATGCTACATTAACCTATTCAATTGTTCCAGCAAATGAAGCCGACATTAAAGCAGGTAAAATTTCAGTTGAGTCTCCAATTGGGAAAGGACTATTAGGTAAGAAAATTGGTGAAATTGCAGAAATAAAAGTACCTTCCGGCGCAATTATGCATTTTGAAATAATGGACATTAAGAGGTCTTAAATGGGAACAATTTTTTCTAGAATTGTATCAGGAGAAATCCCATGCTACAAGATTACGGAAAACGATAAATTTTTTGCTTTCTTAGATGTTTTTCCTCTTGTAAATGGTCATGTGTTAGTTGTTCCCAAGGTAGAAACCGACTACATTTTTGACATAGAAGATCAAGAACTTTCCGAAATGATAGTTTTTGCAAAAAATGTTTCAAAAGCAATTAAAAAAAGCATTCCATGTAAGAGAATAGGAGTTGCTGTAATCGGATTAGAAGTACCCCATGCTCACATACATTTAGTGCCGCTAAACTCGGTTAGCGATATCAACTTTGAAAAGCCAAAATTAAAACCTAGTCCCCAAGAATTAGCAACTGTTGCAGAATTAATCAAAAACAATTTATAGGAAAAAATTCTCAATTAAAATCATGGGCTAGAAAAATCAAAATCTAGCTCTCTAAAATCTGGCTTTTTTTCTTTTTTTCTGGTGTATTCAAAACCATATATTGCCTTTCCCAAATTGCTCAAAAAAGGGAAACCTACTTGTTTATATTCATATTTTCCGTCATTCATTATTCCATTTTTGTTTACGTACAAAACGGCTGAAAGAAAAAACTCTATGCCCAAGTCTTTATTTACTATATAAGCACAATCTGCTACTGTACCGTAGGACAAACCAACAATATTAAAAATTCTAATACTGTCTATCTCTATTCTTTGGTGATAGTTCCCGTAGATCAAATACTTTTTATAACTATCTTCATACAAACTATCATTGTATTTTGGCGAAACAGATTCTCTGGGCTTCATTCCCATATATTTTTTTAAAAAAGAATAATCTTCTTCTGTTAAATTAAATCTCTCCTGCTTACTAAAATTCTGAGGGAAATAAATTCTTTTTAAAATACAATCAATATCAAGTAAACTCAAATAGTTAGAGTTACTAAAATCTTTAGGCTTTGCTATAATTCTGCCACTATTTGTCATTTGCTTTTTGCCTTTAAGAACTTTACCTCTTGGATTTTTATAGCTGGCTACACTTTTATACGGCTTCTGAATAAACAATGTATCAAATCGTAAGTTGGTAAAAACTACCGGAAGCCTTTGCTTATGATCGTCTGCACTACAAAATCCATCAAATTTATTTACAATAAAAACATTTTGTAAATTTTTATTCGCTAATTTTTCATGAATATAATCTACACCTAAAAACTCGTAAATCCGGCTATAGCTGCTATTATCGCTTACCAATAACATTTTTTTTATATAATTTGCAATACTTGGATAGCCCGAAACGGCAGTTGAATCTTTGTAAATACTTCCAAGACACTTCAAGGCACTATCAGTGAACATATAACTTTCCTTATTCAACTCAGGAATTTTTAACTCATTTAAATTTTCAAGTGCCAAGGCACAAACTGGGAGTTTAACCAAACTAGCTGGATAAAAATATTTTGGATGTTCTTGACCTAAATAATGTGTTGTAAAAACTGCATTATTGTTTTCATCTCTGTCTATCTGTGTATAAATTATCTGTAGTTCATATTCAGTAGTATTTTTTGAAACAGGTAATAAGCTATCATAATTTGCACTAATTATTGCCTTTAACAGTGGAGAATCCTTTTTACTAAGATTAATATTTGAGCTCTCATTTTTTTTAACAATAGTTTGGCTTTTTGAAGTAATTACAAAAAACAAAAAAAATAAAATTGAGGCTAAAGTTTTATATTCTATATTTTGCATTAAAAAATGTTTCAAAAAAATTAAATCACTGCTAAATAAGCTAAATTTACCGCAAATTATTTTATGAATTGGCTTTATCATTTTGGGCGTTATTATTTATTAGTAAAACGAACATTTAAACGTCCCGAAAAATTTTCTATCTATTGGAAACAATATGTGCTGCAAATGGACAGCCTTGGGATTGGTTCCTTGGGTATTGTGTCTATAATTTCCATATTTATGGGAGCTGTAATTTGCATACAGTCTGCATTTGGATTCGAGAGCCCTTGGATTCCACTTTATGCAGTAGGAGTTTCAACACGTGATATTATTACGCTAGAATTTTCACCCACCGTTGTTTGCCTGATTTTAGCAGGTAAAGTAGGATCAAATATTGCCAGTGAAATTGGTACTATGAGAGTTACGGAACAAATTGATGCTTTAGAAATTATGGGAATCAATTCAAGTGGATATTTAATTGCGCCTAAAATACTAGCTGCTGTAACCATGTTTCCTTTGCTAATAGTTTTGTCTATGTTTTTGGGATTGTTTGGAGGATACGTTGTTGGCGTGGCAGCAGGAGCTGTTACTCCGTATGAATATATTTATGGAATTACATACGATTTTAGGCCATACAACATCGTTTATGCATTGGTAAAAACTTATATCTTTTCTTTTATAATTACATCGGTTTCTGCCTATCATGGCTATTTTACCAATGGAGGAGCTCTAGAAGTAGGTCGTTCTTCTACAAAAGCGGTTGTCTATTCAAGTATTTTAATATTACTATTTAATGTAATTATAACACAAATTTTATTGTCATGATTCAAGTGCAAAATTTATCCAAAGCATTTGGAGAAAAACAAATTATCAAAGACATCAGCATTGATTTTATTAAAGGAAAAGTTAACATTATAATTGGGGAAAGTGGTAGTGGAAAAACGGTGCTTTCTAAATTAATGGTTGGGCTAATGGAGCCAGACGCTGGAAAAGTAATTTACGATGGAAATAATTTTATAGGATTAAACTTCGACGATAAAAGAGAAATAAGAAAACAAATTGGAATGTTGTTTCAAGGCGGCGCCCTATTCGATTCTATGACAGTAGAACAGAATATTGTTTTTCCGTTATCCATGTTTACTAAAATGAGTGAACAAGAAAAAACAGAGAGAGCAAATGTCTGTTTAAATAGAGTAAACCTGATAAATGTAAACAAATTATTTCCCGCAGAACTTAGCGGGGGAATGAAAAAACGTGTTGGAATTGCCAGAGCCATTGCAATGAATCCAAAGTATTTATTTTGTGATGAACCAAATTCCGGATTAGATCCAAAGACTTCCATTCTAATTGATAATTTAATTAAAGAAATTACAGAGGAGTTTAATATGACTACCATTGTAATTACCCATGACATGAATTCTGTGATTGAAATTGGCGATTATATAAATTTTATATTTAAAGGTGAATTGTGGTGGAAAGGAAATTCGGGAGAAATTTTAAAAACAGACAATAAAGAA
>Ga0114976_10001554_pt1 | contig 14426 bp, 12 predicted proteins | sample S_130805_EF_Meta_FD_87319 | JGI IMG/M metagenome (GOLD analysis project Ga0114976, IMG submission 87319) | Freshwater microbial communities from Lake Simoncouche, Canada to study carbon cycling - S_130805_EF_MetaG | ecosystem: Environmental > Aquatic > Freshwater > Lake | place: Lake...
AATACCCATGTTTGAGCTATATTATGCTGCCAAAGCCATTGAGTCAATGGGACAATGGCAACTGAGCGAAGGGGTGAAAACACCCTCCAGGGTTAAGTTTATTTTTGATTTTCAATCGGTTTACGACTTTAAACTGCGTTACCCAATATACGAACCCATTATTGATGTTCTCTTAAGGTCTTTTGGAGGGATCTTTGATTCGCATGCAACTGTTTATGAGGTACAATTGGCAAAAAGGGTAAGGGCAACCGAAACGCAAATTATTCAATGGTTAACCCAATTGCACAAATCGAAAATGATAGAGTATTTGCCAAGAACAGAAGATCCTTTGGTTACCCTTTTGGAAGACCGATCCATGTATCCCTCATTTAAAATGTCTGTCATTCAGGAGCTTAAAGCCAGAAGAATGAACGCGGTGCAAAAAATGGAAAAATATAGTGGTTTGCAAGATTGCAGGTCGGCTTTTTGGATTGAACACTTTACGAAAATTCAAAATGAACCTTGTGGTCAATGCGATAATTGTAAAAAATACAAATTGAAACCCTCTGTTTTATCTATTCAAAACCAAATATTTCAAATGCTTGCAAGTGAAATATCATTAGACGATTTTTCTTTAAATGTGCCACACCAATTTAAGGAAGATTATTTTGCGGTATTGAATGAACTAATTGATAGAAAGAAAGTATGCAAAACGGAAAATAATCTATTATTTTTGAGCGCTTGAAAATTCTTTTTACTGTAACAAACGATTTAAATTACGACCAACGAATGAACAGAATATGTTCAACATTGGCAGAAGCCGGAGCCGATGTTTGGCTCATTGGTCGTTTGAAAAAAGATTCAATTCCTTTAACCGATAAGCCTTACCAGCAAAGAAGATTGAACTGTGTTTTTCAATCTGGGAAATTGTTTTATGTAGAATTCAATATTAGGTTATTTTTTTATTTGATTTTTCAATCTTTTGATAAATTGTGCTCGATAGATTTGGATACAGTTTTACCGGGGTTGACGGTTTGTAAAGTGAAAAACAAAAAACATTTTTACGATGCCCATGAAATGTTTCCTTATGTACCCGAGGTAATTAGTAGGCGCAATGTTCAGAAATTTTGGATGTGGGTAGAAAAGTTAACATTTAAATATTCGAATGTGGTTTATACTGTGGGTGGCGCAATTGCCGATTGGTTTCAACATAAATACAAGAAACAGGTTTCTGTAGTGAGGAATATGCCATTTATTTCGGAAATTACAAGTGCTTGTGATATTGATTTGCCCAACGAACCCTTTATCTTATATCAAGGGGCATTAAATGAGGGCCGAGGGCTAGAAATTTTATTGGAGGTTTTGGTTGATACAAACTATCATTTGGTTATTGTGGGAGAAGGTGATTTGAGTTCCGTTTTAAAGACGAGAACTAAGGAATTAAAGTTAGAAAATCGGGTCCATTTTGTTGGATTTGTGGTGCCTTCCAAACTTCCTTCAATAACAAAAAAAGCTTTTGTGGGATACAATGTGAGTGAAAATTTAGGGTTGAGTTATTATTATTCATTGAATAATAAGTTCTTTGACTATGTTGCAGCAGAATTGCCTTCGTTGGTAAATAACTTCCCAGAATATACAAAATTGATAGCAGATTACAAAGTAGGGCTTTTGACAGCATACAGTGCAGCTGAAATTAGGGAGAATTTGGATGAGCTTTATTCTAATCAATTATCCTACAATTTATTAAAGGAACAATGTAAGCTGGCAAAACAAGAATGGAATTGGAACAGAGAATCACAAATGCTAACGAATATCTACTTTTCATGAAGAATATGAAATTCAAACACGTTCATGTTGTGGCTTTTGATTTGCCATTTCCACCAAATTATGGCGGTTCAACCGACATGTATTTCAAATTGGTACATTTACAAAAGTTAGGAATTTCGGTAACTCTACATGTTTTTTTATATGATGGAAAAGAAAAAGCGCCAGATTTAGAAAAAGTCACTTTTAAAACTATTTATTATTCTCGGAAAAGGTATAAAAATCCTTTTTTTGGTAAGATTCCCTATATCGTGAAAACCAGAAAAAACGAGGAATTGTTTCAAAATTTATTGTTAGATAATTCGCCTATTTTATTTGAGGGACTTCATACAACCTATTACATAAATCATCCGTTAATCAAAGACAGAATTATGGTGGTTAGGGCGCACAATGTTGAGCATAATTACTATTCAGCGTTGGAGCAGGCGGAAGATAATTTTTTCAAAAAGATATTCTTTAAGATTGAGGCCGAAAGATTGAGGAAATATGAAAGTGTTTTACACGAAGTGAACAGCATTGCAGGTATTTCTCCTGCGGAAACCAATTATTTGAATAAAGCCTATGGAAATACAGAGTATATTCCAGCATTTCATTCAAATACAGATGTGTTTTCAAGGTTAGGTAAAGGTGAATTTGTTTTATATCATGGAAATTTGTCGGTTCCAGAAAATAACCGCGCGGCACTTTATTTGGTAGAAGAAGTTTTTCCTTTGGTAAAGCGTCCATGTGTTGTTTCGGGATCAAATCCCTCAAAAAAATTAATCAAAGCCATTTCTAAGTATGATCATATTACACTTAGGGCGAATATTCCTACAAAGGAGATCTTGGAATTAATTGAAAGTGCGCATGTTAATGCCATGGTTACATTTCAATCAACTGGAATTAAACTAAAATTGTTGAATTCTCTGTACCGAGGAAGATTTGTGGTTGCAAATTCACACATGGTAAAGGAAACGCAGGTTGAAGATTTGTGTTATATTTCAGATAAATCTGTGGAATATGCATCATTGATAGAAGATTGTTTCATGCAAGATTTTACTGAAGTTGAAAAAGCAAAACGCATTATAATATTGAGTCAGCTTTTCAACAATCATGAAAATGCCATCAAGTTGGCAAAGATGTTGCAATTAGAAATCAACTAATTTACTGTACACTTTTTAACGCACTTCAATTTGTGTGAAGAAGTGCAAAAAGTATGTTCTTTGCTTGAGCTTACTTTTGAAATCATGAGAAAATCTCTGTTTTCCATTCTATTGTTAATGTGTTCTTATTTGAACGCGCAGCAACATGCTGTCAATCAATATCCTCAAATTTATTTTGATAGAGGAGTTGAATTGTACGAGGAAGGTCGATATAATGCGGCCATCTCTCAATTTGATGAATATTTTAGAAATAGCAATCCTGCTTTAGTCAACACCGACGCTTCTTTTTACTATGCTATGTCGAAATTGAAAGCAGAACACGATGATGCAGTAGCCTCAGTTGTTAGTTTTTTAAATCAAAATCCTAACTCGGTAAAATCATCATTGGCCAACATGGCATTGGGTGATTTTTATTACAGAAAGGAAAAATACTCAACGGCATTGAGCTATTACCACAGCGTTGATTTTGGTGGGGTGAGTTTGGATATTCGCGATCAGTTTCAATTTAGAAAAGGTTTTTGTTGCGTGTTTACAAAGAAATTCAAGGAAGCGAAACAAGAGCTTGAACCTGTTTCAAAACATGGTGGAGAATACCAAACGTTAAGCAAATATTATTATGGATATGCTTGTTTGATGGAAAAAGATTATGAGAATGCTTTGTTGGCGTTTCAATCTATCAAAGATAAAAAGTTTGAAAAAGTAAGATTTTATATAGCTCAGGTATATTATCAATTATCAAAATATGACGAAGCAATTGCTGAGTTAAATCAATTATCGAGTAGTAAAGTTGCATTGAAGGAAATTGAATGGTTAAAAGGGAAATGTTATTTTAGAAAGAAAAATTTTGAAAATGCATCCATTTCTTTTGGTCGTTCCGGTATGTCACCAGAAAGCATGAAGGCACAAGAACAATTCGAAGTAGGATATGCTTTTGCCAAAACTGGCGATTATAATTCGAGTTTACCTTGGTACAGATTGGTAGCAAAAAACAACGATAGTTTGGCCCAAATTGCGAGTTTTGAATTGGGTAATTCCTTATTGAAATTGAAGAACTATAGAGAAGCCATGAATGCTTATTCAGAGGTTTGGCGCACAGGTTTCAATGAAGAAATTGCAGAGATATCATTATTTACCCAAGCAAAAATTGCAGTTCAATTAGGCGAGTCAAATAGCACAACGCTCCTAGATAAATATATGAAACTTTTCCCTAAAACAGCAAATGCGAAAGAAGCCTCAAAATTAAAAGCGCGTTTATTGTTGAATACGGATAAATATAGAGAAGCTGTAGCTATTTTAGAAGGGATTGACGATTTAGATCCTCAAACTGAGGAAATCTATCAAAAGGTAACTTTGGCGCGTGGTATGGAATTGTATAAAAGTAGAAATTGGGATGCTGCAATAAATTTATTTGATAAATGTATTAAAAAACAAGCAAACAAATCATTTTCGGCTGAGGCTGGTTATTGGAAAGCAGAATCAATATGGCAAAGTGGAAACTACGATCTTGCCATGACCGCTTTTAAAGAGTTCTTAGACATGACACAATCAAATAAAATTGATGTATTTCCTTATGCTTACTACAGTTTGGGTTATATTCAGTTTTCTAAGAAAAATTATAATGATGCTGCAACATATTTCTCTGAATTTACAAATAAAGTTTCCGGTTTGCGATATGATGAACGTTTGGTGCATGATGCTTACCTAAGATTGGGTGATTGTTATATCATGACAAAGAATTTAGAAAGTTCAGTAAAAGCGTATGCTTATGTTTCAGGTAAAAATGGGGCAGATGCAGATTATGCACTTTATCAAAGTGGAATCATCTATGGTTTATTATCTAAATCAGATGAAAAGGTGGGTGCATTGAAACGATTAATTCAGGCTTTTCCAAAGTCGCGTTTTACAATTGACGCCTACAATGATATTGCCACGGAATATATGTTATCTAAGCGTTTTAGTGAAGCCGAGGTTTATTACAATAAAATATTGAATGAATTTCCGGGTAATGCATTAACCTCAAGGGCTTACTCTACCTTAGGAAAGATATATTACAACGAAAAGAAAATCGATCAATCTGTGGGTGCTTACACAAGTTTGTACGATAAATTCCAAGGTACCAACGAAGCAAAGTCAGCGGCCGAAATGGTAAGAACCATTTATACGGATGCAGGAAGGGCAAAAGATTACATCAAATGGGCATCAACCAGACTCGGGATTTCCAAAATGGAAGAAGATAGTTTGATGTATGAAACTGCAATGAACGCATATGACCGCGAGGAGTTTGCATTGTCGGTTAAAAGTTTTGAAAGTTATTTGCAAGAAATGCCTGCAGGTAATTTTGTAATTGCAGCACATTTTTACAAGGCTATGGCATATGAAATGCTGAAACAGCCGCAGAAAGCAATTGAAGGATATCAATACGTGTCAAAAGCAAACACAATTGAATACAAAGAGGATGCTACCTTGTCTGTATTGCGTATCTATGGAAATAATGCAACTTGTGATGAAATTTTGCCTTATGTTGAAATTCTTGAACAAATTACAAAATCAAAAGATATTCAGCGTAGAGCGTGGAAATCATTGATGTTTTGTTATTCGAAATCTAACAATACGGAGGGACTAAAAAAGGTTGCAGCGAAAGTGATGGAAGATAATTCATCTGATGAGGATATGAAATTTGAATCAAAGATGATTTTGGCTAAATCTGATATTGCCAGTGGAGATAGAACCAAGGCATTTGCATCTTTGAAGGATTTGTATACAAACAATACCAACAGATTTGGTGCTGAAGCGAAGTATTTAGAAGCTGAATTATTGTTGGCGATTGATAGTGTTGAAGCTTGCAAAGAAGCTTGCTATGCTGTTCTGGATGTTTATAATGCTTATGATTTGTGGGTTGGTAAATCTTTGTTACTCTTGGGTGATGCGTTTGCAAAAGAGGGTGATTTATTCAATGCCAAAGTTACCTGGAATACAATCATTGAAAACTTTAGCGATAAAACGATCCTGGCAGATGCTAAAAAGCGTTTAAAAGACAATAATCTAGATGCACCAGAGAAATCTGAAAAGCCACAAGGGAAAGTAGAAAATAAGAAAAAATAGTAGTTGATTTTTTATAGTAGTAAAAAAACGGGAAGAGAAATCTTCCCGTTTTTTTGCACAATCAAAAGCGCAGTTTCCTGCGCTTTTGATTGTTGTTATTGATAATTGATTATTTCAAATCTATTACGCTCGATCCCATCAAATAACCTTCTGTAAACAATTCAATTGAATATTTACCCTTGGTTAATTTGTTTGTAGGTTTCCAAACTGTTGCAGGAACTTGTTTGCTGTCTTTTTCAAAAACAACAGTCGTCTTGTAAGAATATTTGGTTGATTTACCGTCTAATAATTCAGCAATTCCACCTTCACCATCATGACTCAAAGTAACTCCTTCTGGTCCAGTAATTTTGATGAAGATGTTTCTTTCTCCAGCTTCAGCTACTTTGTTCTCAGCAAGATTAAAGCTAATTCTCAGTGCTTCAACATCTTTAGCTCTGTTTGTGTTTGTTTCTTTTCGCGTAATCCATTGTTTTTTCAATGTTTCAATTCTGATTTCACTACTTTGAATTCTTGCAGCCAAGTTTTTTAATCTGCGGCCTTCTTTAGACAATACAGTATTTTCGTTTGTTAATTGGTCGTTTGCTGTTGCTAAAGTTGCATTTTTCTCTTTTAGCTCAACATTCTCTTTTTCCAATTGTGCCAAACGATCGCCCATTACAGCCAATTTTTTGGTCAATTCATTAATTAATTCTTGATTTTTATTACTGCTTGAATTTGCTTGGCGCAATTGAAATGCCAAACGGGCAATTTCATTTCCCTTTTCAGCAAGTTCTTTAGAAATCTTTTTATTGGCTGATGACATTGCCAAGCTATCAGATTTATATTGTGCAATCATAGCGTCCGCTGCAGCCAATAAAGTTTCTTTTTGTTTAATTGTACCCGCAAGAGAAGTATTTTCTGATGTTAAGGCATCTCTTGTAGAGTTTCCCTTTTGCCATAAGTAAAATAATCCCAAATTGAATAACAATAGGATAATGATAATTGCATACAATATGGATTTATTGTTGCGATCTTGTTGGTTTTGCATAGTAAATAGTTTTAGGTTTTGTGTGATTCAGTTAACAAATTAACGTAATTTTACGCACTTTATTATAAAAATGCAAATCAAATCATTATTAACCGGGCTCTATTTGATTAAACCTAAGGTATTTGAAGACCATCGTGGGCACTTTTTTGAGAGTTTTAGAGAAGATGTCCTAAAAGAAAATGGGGTAGAAACCAATTTTGTTCAAGACAATCAAAGCCTTTCTCAAAAAGGGATTTTACGTGGTTTGCATTTCCAATCTCCACCATTTGCTCAAGGAAAATTTGTAAGGGTAATTAAAGGTGCGGTTTTAGATGTTGCGCTTGACATTAGAAAAGATTCAGATACTTATGGGGAATTTGTTTGTGTTGAATTGACTGAAAAAAACTATAACATGCTTTACATTCCTCCTGGATTTGCACATGGTTTTTTAACTTTGGAAGACAATACCATTTTTACTTATAAATGTACAGATTACTACCACCCGGAAACTGAAGGTGGTGTTTTATGGAATTCTCCTGAATTGAATATTCCTTGGAATATTGAAAATCCAGTGCTGTCGGCTAAGGACATTGCATTGCCTACCTTTTCTGAATTTGTATCGCCGTTTTGAGCAGCCCAATGAAGGATATTACAATTTCCGAACTTCAAAGCGAAGTCGACCAATGGATTAAAACTGTTGGTGTACGTTATTTTTCGGAGCTTACAAACTTGGCCATTTTAACAGAGGAAGTGGGCGAATTGGCTCGAATTATTGCCCGAAAGTACGGTGATCAATCATTTAAAGAAAATGAAGCGAATCAAGATATGGCCGATGAAATGGCAGATGTTTTGTGGGTTTTGATTTGTTTGGCAAATCAAACCGGTGTAAATTTAACCCAAGCCATAGAGAAAAATATTCAAAAAAAGACAATTCGTGACGCCGATAGGCACAAAAAGAACGAAAAATTATAGGATTTGGTCAAATTCAAAAACAATCCATCCTCATTTTTTGTTAATTTTGTAAAACTTTGTCAGACCAATCGTTACACACTCGCAAATTAGACCATATTCAATTGGCCTTTCAATCTCAGTTAGCTGAACAAGATTCGCGTTTTTATTACGAACCCTTATTTTCTGCCTCTCCAGCATCGGGTTGTATTCCACCCATGCAAATGGCTGGTAAAATTATGCGATTTCCCATTTGGATTAGTAGCATGACGGGTGGCGCAGAATTGGCTGGAGATATCAATAAAAATTTGGCAATTGCCTGCAAAGAATTTGGTTTGGGAATGGGATTGGGCTCTTGCAGACCCGTATTGGTAAATGCTTCTAATGCCAAAGATTTTGCAGTTCGTAAGTATATTGGAAATCAACCACTTTATGCCAATTTAGGCATCGCTCAAATTGAAGAATTATTTGAATCAAAACAAGAAAATAAAATTTCTGAGTTGGTTGATTTATTAGAGGCTGATGGACTTATCATTCACGTAAATCCATTGCAAGAATGGTTTCAACCCGAAGGTGATAAGTTTCAATCACCTCCGATTGATACAATAAAAAGAGTGCTTGATAAATTTCATTTTCCAATTATGGTGAAAGAAGTGGGTCAAGGTTTCGGACCCATGTCCCTCAATGCGCTTATGAAATTGCCTTTGGAAGCTGTTGATTTTGGAGCATTTGGAGGGACAAATTTTAGCGTCCTTGAAAGTTTGCGCAGAACCGATGTTCGCAAGGAATCTTGGGAAAGTGCTACGCATATTGGACATACAGCGCTAGAAATGACAAATTGGGTGACAGACAGTTTGAATCACAACCCAGGTGAAATCAAAGCCAAATCGGTCATTGTTTCAGGTGGAATTAATAATTTCTTAGATGGATATTATTTCTTGAAATCAATACCCTATAAAACCTTATATGCTCATGCTTCTTTGTTTTTGAAATATGCAATGCAGGGAGAACAAGAATTATTGGCATTTGTTGAAAGTCAAGTTCAAGGACTTGAAATGGCTCAAACTTATCTCACATTAAAAAAATGATGAAAAACGAACCAATTAAAGGATTTAGTAAATATACAAAAGAGGCCAAAATAGAGTGGCTTATTGATAATTATACCAATCAACCGGATGAATCCCGTCAAATGATTGAGGGATATTGGCATGCACAACCTGAAGTGCAAAAATTACACGATGAATTTATTGAAAATACAATCAGTAATTTTTATATGCCATTTGGTGTTGCTCCAAATTTCTTAATCAATAACAAGATGTACGCAATTCCAATGGCTATTGAGGAAAGTAGCGTTGTGGCTGCTGCATCTAAATCTGCAAATTTTTGGTTAGAACGCGGCGGATTCAAAACAGAGGTGATTGGAATGGTAAAAGTAGGTCATGTTCACTTTTTATGGGAGGGTTCAGACATCGATTGGTTGACTGAATTGTTTGACAGAAATAAGCATTTATTTTATACCAACACGGAAGACATTACCAAAAACATGAGAATTCGTGGTGGAGGAATTCAAGAAATTTCTTTGTTGAACAAAACTGAATTCGAACCTGGATATTATCAAATTGAAGTAAAATTTGATACCCGCGATAGCATGGGTGCTAATTTTATTAACAGTTGCTTGGAAGAAATTGCCAAAACTTGGAAGCAATTGGTTGAGGATAGAGAGTCTGATAATCAGCCAAATGCGACCATCGTAATGAGTATCTTGAGTAATTTCACACCTGAATGCTTGGTTAGGGCAGAGGTTTCTTGTGCCATTGAAGACATTAATGAGGGAAGTGGAATAGGAAACCAAGAGTTTGCTGATAAGTTCTGCAGGGCAATTAGAATTGCTTCTATAGAACCTTACAGGGCTGTTACCCACAACAAAGGTATTATGAATGGAATTGACGCAGTGATTATTGCAACTGGAAATGACTTTCGTGCTACCGAGGCATGTGCACATGCATACTCTGCAAAAGATGGCCGATATACAAGTTTAACACATGCTTCCGCTGAAGATGGAATCTTTAAGTTTTGGATTGAAATACCCCTTTCAATTGGTACCGTTGGCGGTATCACGAGTTTGCATCCAATGGTGAAGTTTGCGCATGAACTTTTGGGTTACCCCAATGCTTCAGGCTTGATGGAAATTGTTGCAGTGGCTGGTTTGGCTCAGAATTTTAGTGCGGTACGATCATTGATTACAAGTGGTATCCAAAAAGGACACATGAAAATGCACTTGTTGAATATTTTGAATCAACTTGAAGCTACTGATGATGAAAAAGTTGAAATTGTAAATTACTTTAAAGATAAAGTGGTTAGTTTTAGCAATGCAGTTGAATTTTTTTGTAAAATAAGAGGAATTTCAGCCGATTCATTAGCATCATATAAAAAATAATGCGGTCGTATTTCGCAACTGGCAAAGTAATGCTCACCGGTGAATACTTGGTGATGAACGGATTTGATTGCATAGCCTTGCCGTCTAAACTAGGGCAATGGATGCATGTTTGGGATTTTGAAACACCAACAGAGTCTTCAGATTTTATAATGTATCAAGCCAAAGAAGTAAATAGCAATGTTTGGTTCGAGACGAAAATTCTCCTACCGAATTTTGAAATTGTTGATCCTACCCAAGTTGAAAACATTCAAGTTGACAGACTTGTTGGTGTTTTGAAATTGGCTGATTCAGAATTTTGGCAAGCGGGCAAATCGATTAGAATAGAAACTGTTTTAGAATTTGAAAGAACTTCTGGTTTAGGAAGTAGCAGTACGCTCGTGAAACTTTTTTCAGATTATTTGAGTGTTGATCCATTTAAAATTCAATTTGAAATTTTTGGAGGAAGTGGATATGACGTTGCAATTGCCCAATTACAAAAACCTATGGTTTATTCTTTAACTCCTGACAATTCAAATTGGAAATATTGGAAATTAGATAAGTCGTTAACCGAAAATTGGCATGTGGTTTTTTATGGCGAAAAAATGGATTCTAGGTCTAGTGTTTCTGCGGTTCAAGATGCATTGAATGACATTGCCGAAGATGATTTTTATACGGCACAATTTGATAAAATATTAGAAATGTCGAAAAGTGCAACCGATATAATTTCTTTAGAATCGAGTTTGGAAATGTATCAAATGTTATTGGCTCAAGCGTTGTTTATGCCAACAACTTATGATTTATTAGGAATCAAACCGGTAAATAAAGGGTTGTGCAAATGGTTGGGGGCATGGGGGGGAGATATGATTTTGATAAATCAAGCAATTTTGGATGCGTATCCACGGGCATTCGAAAATTTCAATACAGTGAAGTGGAACGATTTGGTAATTAATGAATAACAAACAGATGCAAGTAAAATATCGTTGTCCAAGCAATATTGCCTTGGTGAAATATTGGGGGAAAAAAGAAGGTGGAGTGCAATTGCCGGCAAATGCAAGTATCAGTTGGTCGTTAAGTGATTTGTATGCTGAAACAACCATGATTGCAACTACCGGAGTAGGACCCAAACTTACATTTACGTTTAAAGGTGAATCTAAACCCTCTTTTGAGCCCAAAATATTGGCATTTTTGGAGCGAATTTCAGAATATAGTGATTTTGTGAAAACTCATAATTTTATTGTAGATACAGTAAATAACTTCCCTCATGGAACCGGAATAGCAAGTTCGGCTGCTGGTTTTGGCGCATTGGCAATGTGTATAGCCGATTTGGAAGGTAAGTTTGAAAATGGAAGTTCTGAGTTTTTTGAACGAGCAAGTTTTTTTTCACGTTTGGGTTCAGGAAGTGCTTCAAGAAGCGTTTATGGCAAACCTGCAGTTTGGGGAGAACATCCTGAAATTTTGAACAGCAGCGACTTATATGCAGTGCCTTTCGAAAAAGAGATTCACAATTCTTTAAGTAATTGGAAAGATTGCGTTTTAATTGTTGACGATGGAGAGAAGAAGGTGAGTAGCACCGCTGGACATGCGTTGTTAGAAAATCATCCTTATGCCGCCGCAAGATTTGCGAATGCTCAAAAGAATATTTCTGAAATTACCCAGTGTTTAGAAAGTGGGGATGTAGTAAATTTTATTGCATTGGTTGAATCAGAAGCACTTCAATTGCATTCAATGATGATGTCGTCTATTCCTTATTTTACGTTAATTAGACCGAACACATTGGCAATTTTGGAGGAAATTTGGACTTTCAGAGAAGAAACCAATTTGCCTCTGGCATTTACCTTAGATGCTGGAGCAAATGTGCATCTATTGTATGATAAACAAAATGAAAATGAAATTTTAAACTTTATTGACAATAAGTTGTTAATATATTGCAAAAATGGTACGTACCTTTGCAGTAATATTGGAGGTACCCCTCAAAAAATAGCCTGATGTTAAAAGAGTCGTTATATTACGCCAAAATTTTATTGTTTGGAGAATATGGAATCATAGAAGATTCAATGGGATTAAGCATCCCATACACTTTTTTCAAGGGGAAGTTCGAGTTTTCATCGCAATTTGATGAGGAACAACAATTGTCTAATAATAGTATTGCCAAGTTTGTTGCACATTTGAAAGAAATGGATGCCAATGGCAATTTGCCTTGCACATTTGATTTTCATAAAATTGAAACAGATTTAAACAACGGTTTGTATTTTAATAGCAGTATTCCTCAAGGATTCGGCGTTGGTAGTTCGGGTGCTTTGGTTGCCGCTTTATACAACCAATATGCCACAGATCAAGTGGATGCTGATTTGGTAATGCAAGGAGATAATCTTGCGAATTTAAAAGTGATTTTATCAACCCTTGAATCCTATTTTCACGGGAAGAGTTCTGGTTTAGATCCTCTTATTTGTTATTTGAATTTGCCAATTTTGATAAAAGGGAAAGGCGATTTAGGTGCGGTTGGGATACCAACAGAAAATATTGAAGGGAAAGGTGCAATTTTCTTGATGGATTCAGGTAGTCCAGGAAAAACCCAAGGAATGGTTGCTATTTTCCTCCAGAAATTAAAAGACGAAGGGTTTAGGAATTTAGTTAGAACCCAACTTAAAAAATATAACGATGGCGCAGTGAAATCTTTCCTAAAAGGTGAAAACAAACCATTGTTTGAAAATGTAAAAGCAATTTCTTCTCTTTTTCTAGATAATTTCAAACCAATGATTCCTCACAAGTTTGAAGAAATTTGGCGCAAAGGACTAGAAACGAATGCATATTACTTAAAACTTTGTGGCAGCGGAGGCGGTGGTTTTGTTTTGGGATTTACACAAGATTTTGAGCAAGCCGAAAAAATGCTAAGTGGTCATAAATTACAGGTAATTTATAAGATTTAAGTATGCCATTTCTGGGCAACAAAAAAATAATTAAATTCATTTATTTCTTGGGTATCATTCGTTGGTACAATGTATTGCTCATGGTTTTGGGACAGTATTTTTTGGCCTTGTTTGTTTTTGGTCCACAATATTCATTCAGGCAAATCATCCTAGATAACACATTGCACTTAATGGTATTGGCTACCATTTTTACTCTTTGTGGGGCCTTTGTAATTAATTCGTTTTATGACTCCGATAAAGATTTGGTAAATAGGCCTAAATCTGCACTCGTTGGTAGGGCAATTGGTACAACATTTTTGGCAAATAGCTATGTTCTTTTTAATTTCTTGGCCGCTTTATTTGCTTTTTTAGCAACTAAGAAAATCCTAGTATTCTTTTTCTTTTATATTATTATCTGTTGGTTTTACTCTCATAAACTCCAAAAGAAACCCATAATTAGAGAGCTTTCAGCCAGTTTGTTAACCATGGCGCCATTGATTGCAATTTGGATTCATTACGGAGTTTGGGATTGGAAATTGATGTATTTCTTTTGTACCTTGCTTACATTGCTTTTTACCAAAGATGTGGTAAAAGATTTAGCAGGACACAAAGGAAATTTGATTTTTGGTTACAACACGGTTGTTGTTGCAGCCGGAAAATCGAGGGTGAAAACAGGCTTAGTTATTTTCAATATTTCTGTGTTTTTAATTTTTCTCGGAATTTATTTGATTCAAAAAGCTCAGTTTTATAATAATATTGATCTTATTTTGGGTTCGTCTATTACATTGATTGCCACAATTTTGGTTACAGCCATAGGCTTGACATCCTGGGCAAACAAATACAAGAAAATGGATTTAATGCTTAAGTTTTTAATTACTTTTCACTTGGCGCTGCCTTTGTTTACATTTATTATTAATTTGTAGGATTCTCTTGATTTATTGAGATAACTTCTCCACTATTTTAAAATCCATATTCCCTTTTTAATTCCTTTGATGTAATTTCGAAGGATGAGATTAATGAAGTTTTTCATTTGTATATGTGGTCTCGCATTTTTTCAAAATGCTTCATGTCAAACAACTGCTGAATTAAATGCCAAAATTGCT
>Ga0114976_10001555_pt1 | contig 14423 bp, 12 predicted proteins | sample S_130805_EF_Meta_FD_87319 | JGI IMG/M metagenome (GOLD analysis project Ga0114976, IMG submission 87319) | Freshwater microbial communities from Lake Simoncouche, Canada to study carbon cycling - S_130805_EF_MetaG | ecosystem: Environmental > Aquatic > Freshwater > Lake | place: Lake...
CATATCAGTGTTGATTTCCTTAGGGTCGCCTGCAACAACTTTTTTAATTCGCTTACTTATCGCCATGTGTTCAAGTGTAATTGCCTAAGATAAGCCCATGACCCTACGAATCACTGGCTTTGGCGAAGAGATCGCTGCCGTTTCGGGTCTGCCATGGAATCAGCCGCTCGAGCAATGGCCTGAAGATCCTGCCCTGGCTGAAAAACGCGGTATTTCTCGCCACGTGGTTCGACTGATTCGGGTAACGGACGAGCCGGATTCTGAAATCTACGCGGTGAAAGAGACGGTTTCAGAGTTCGCTAATCGTGAGTATGCCGCCTTGCGTGAACTTCGCCGGTTGCAAGCACCAAGTGTTGATCCAATCGCAGTTGTAGAAGGACGCAAAGATATAAATGGCGAGGAGCTGCCATGTGTTCTAGCTACTCGCTTTTTACCTTATTCACTGCCATACCGAGTTGTTTTATCAGGCGCCTTGTCATCTCATGACATTTTGAACATGGCCAATGCTTTAGCACTTTTGCTAGTTCGCTTACATCTGCTTGGTTTTTGGTGGGGTGACTGCTCGCTCTCAAATACTTTGTTCCGTCGCGATGCCGAAGGTTTTGCTGCTTACTTAGTTGATGCCGAAACTGGCGAATTTCAAAAGTCGCTCAGCGATGGTCAACGCGAACATGATTTAGAAATCGCACATTTCAATGTTGCCGCTGAACTTGAGGACTTAGCTTTATCTGGTGTTCTCTACCCAGGTATGGACCCAGTCAGAGCAAGTGATGCGGTAATGAAAAGATATCGCCGACTTTGGGCCGCACTGCGTGACCCACAATCACTTGACCCGACTGATCGCCGCGCTGTTGAACGCGCGATGCGCCAACTTCATGATTTAGGTTTCGCAGTCGAAGAAGTTTCAATTGCTATTGATGGTGATAATAAAGTTCTTAAGTTCCAACCTAAGTTAGTTGCTGCCGGTTATCACACCAGCCGATTGCGTGAATTAATGGGTCTAGAAACCGAAGAGCTTCAAGCAAAGCGAATTCTGGCTTCCTTTGATCGTTATCGCGCTCGAGAGAGCAAGCTTTCAACTAACGAAAGTGAAGTCGCCTTTAAATGGTTAACTGAAGTTTTTAATCCAATTATTAATTCGGTACCATCGGAACACCTTGGTCGTGTTGAACCTGCTCAGTTATTCCATGAAGTCCTGGAGCACCGTTGGTACTTAAGCGAAGCTGCCGGCCATGATGTGGGCTTGGATTTTGCCTCAAAAAGCTATATTTCTGAGGTCTTGCCTTACCGTCGAGATTCCGGCATTGAGTTAGTGGAATGATTAAGCAATGAATTTGCCACCTAATTTTGGTCGAGCCGTTGACTTGAGTTCGCTTACTAAACCAGCCCAAGCCACAAATGCAATTGCTTCAAAATATGAAATTACCGCAGAAAATTTTGCAACTAAAGCAGTCGAATTATCGCGTACCAGGCCAGTGATTTTGTTGGTCTGGTCGCCACGTAGTCCTGAGTCAATGACTACTTTAGAAACGCTTAGTAAATTGGAAACCGGAGAAAATGGCGCTTGGTCACTCGGCAGCATTAATGCAGATGCTCAGCCTCAAGTAGCGCAAGCGCTTCAAACTAAAAATGTTCCATATGCAGTTGCTTTAATTGCCGAGCAACCAGTACCCCTTTTCGATCAGAGTTATCCCGAAAATCAAATTAAAATGGTGATCGATAAAGTTTTATCACTAGCAGCTGAACAAGGTATCGGCAGTGCGCCAGTTGAAACTATCGAACCTGAAGAAGATGAGGCACTCGCTGCACTCGAAGCTGGCCAATATGAAATTGCTCGAGCCGCCTATCAAAAATTATTGAGTCGCAAACCAAATGATTCATTAGCTAAATTAGGTTTAGCCCAAACGGAATTACTTATTCGAACTGAGAAACTTGAAGCTAAATTAGTATCTGCCCTCGCTGCTTCTGAACCCGATAATGTAAAAGCCCAATTAGATTGTGCTGACTTAGAAGTTATCAACGGAGATCTAGATGCGGCATTTAATCGCTTGCTTGATTGTGTCCGCCGATTTGCCGGTGCTGATCGCACTGCCGCTAAAGATCACTTATTGGCGTTATTTCAATTAGTTGATCCAGCTGATCCGCGACTAAAGATCGCCCGCACTTCTTTAGCGAGTGCACTTTTCTAATGAGCATAAATAAAGAGATAACTCCTGATTTTGAATTTAAAACTCTGGTAAAACTCTTTTTCCTCTTTGGATTTGGCATCATGTCCTGGATTCCTAGATTTCCAGATATCAAGGCTCAATTGGGTATTACAAACGGCCAATTTGGCTCGATTTTGAGCATTGGAAATATCGGCGGATTCATTAGCCTGCTTTTGGTGGGCCACGCAGTGCATAAATATGGGACTTATAAAGTATTAATTGCGAGCACCTTTTTGCTCTATTTGAGTTTCTCGCTGATTGTCCTAGTTAAGTCAACTCTAATTTTCGCTTTTCTAATTTTTACTGTTGGGTTTGCTGTCTCGTCTTTTCATATTGCAGTCAATACGCAAGCTTTTGACAGTCAAAATCGCATGACTAAACCAATCATTGTGAAGTTGCACGGTACTTGGACAGCAGGTGCAGTTAGCACGGGTCTGCTCTCTGGAATTTTGATAAATTATTTGTCCGCACGGGCACAATTGGTTTCAATATTTTTGACTATTTTTCTGTTGAAGATGTTTTTCATCAAGCAGTTACGCCCCATATTGCTAATGCCTAGTGAAGAAGATGACCACTTCTCAGTTAAAGAAATGTTTACCGGAATGAAGTTCGATGGCCTGATTGCCGGCGGCATGATATGCGCAATGTATCTAGAAATTGCAATGGGTGACTGGTCAAATATTTTTGGCCGCGAGTATCTCGGTATTAAAGGTGGACTAATCACGATTCCTTATGTGCTTTTTATGACTGCAATGATCGTGGGGCGACTTGGAATTTCTCGCATATTGCGCTGGCTGCCGGTGAACAAGGCGGCCAACTACGGAAGTGTTATTGGCGGAGCAATCTTTATGGTTGGTGTTTTGATTTCGATCAGATTTGGTGATTCACACCCATATATTGCGTTTACTATTTTTTCAATTTGCTCAGTAATTGGTGGGCTTGGTACCTCATTTGTAGTTCCTAGTTTCTTCAATGCCGCAACAATGCGTAGCGCATTACCGAGTTCAGTAGTAATTGGGCACATTGGTTTAATCAATAACTTATTACTCTTTAGCGGTAAGTGGATAGTTGCCTGGACCGCCCAATTCACTTCACTTGCAGTGGCGCTACTAATTCCGGGAATTATGGCGATCTCGGTACCGCTATTTTCACGAGCTTTAGTCAGCGGGAAAAGCGAAAAATCTGCCTAAAGTAAGCGCTAATCCTTAGCTAAAGCCAGCCAAAGGGTGGCAAGCGGGGCCACTCTTAAAGTAATAACTAAGTCAGAACCTTCATTTACTTCAACTGGATGATTTATTACGCCGCTGCCACCGAAAGCTAAATCATCAGTGTTAAGAACTTCGTGCCAAGTTCCGGCCTTTGGCATTGGCAAACGGTAGTGCTCGTGTGGCACAGGCGAGAAATTAGTTATGCAAACTAGCGGTTGTCCGTCATCAGCCCATCGCGTAAATGCAAGTACGTTGCTAGCAGCATCATTACCAACCAACCAAGAAAAACCTTCTGGCGAAGTATCTTTTTGGTACAAAGCCGGAGTTGATTTATAGAGGTTGTTTATTTGAGAAATAGTTTTCGCAACACCACTATGTTCATCGTATTGCGTTAAATGCCACTGTAAGCCAGCTGATTCGCTCCACTCGTCGTTTTGCGCAAACTCTTGTCCCATGAAAAGTAATTTCTTGCCAGGGTGAGCCCACATAAATCCAAATAGGGCGCGAAGTGTGGCTAATTTCTGCCAACGATCACCCGGGAATTTATTTACTAGCGAACCTTTGCCATGTACAACTTCGTCATGAGAAAGGGGCAGCATAAAGTTTTCAGACCAGGCGTAGAGAATTGAGAAAGTTATCTCGTTGTGGTGATGAACTCGATGAATTGGATCGCGTTGCAAGTATTCCAAAGTGTCATGCATCCAGCCCATATTCCACTTAAAGCCAAAACCAATACCGTTTGAATCAGTACTTCGTGTTACACCGGGCCAAGCCGTTGATTCTTCAGCAATCATCATGATTCCGGGGTGCGTGCGATATGCCGTAGAAGTTGCTTCTTGCAAAAGTTGCACAGCTTCAAGGTTTTCACGCCCGCCGAATTTATTAGGTACCCATTCGCCTTCTTTGCGTGAGTAATCCAAATAAAGCATTGAAGCCACCGCATCTACTCGCAGCCCATCAATGTGGAATTCGGTTAACCAATACAGCGCACTTGCCACGATGAAGTTGCGAACTTCATTGCGTCCAAAGTTAAAGATCAACGTGCCCCAGTCAGGATGCTCGCCTAAACGGGGATCTGCATGCTCATAAAGGGCAGTTCCATCGAATTTAGCTAGCGCCCATTCATCCTTCGGGAAGTGGGCAGGAACCCAATCAAGAATTACCCCGATTCCGGCTTCGTGCAGGGCGTTAACTAAATACTTAAATTCATCAGGAGAGCCAAACCGAGAAGATGGCGCAAAGAATGAAGTTACTTGATATCCCCAAGATGGACCATACGGGTGTTCCATGACGGGCAAGAATTCAACGTGGGTGAAACCAGTCTCTTGTAAGTACGCAACTAAATCCGTTGCTAAATCGCGGTAACTTAAACCAAGTCGCCAAGATCCTAAATGAACTTCGTAAACCGAAACTGCACTACGCCAAGGTTCAAATTTGCTTCGCTGCGAAATCCAATTCTCATCACTCCACTCGTAATTTGATTCTTCGACAATTGAAGCTGTTAGTGGTGGGATTTCGGTGGCACGAGCAAGTGGATCAGCGTGATCAACCCATCGGCCATCATTGGTATGCACGGCAAATTTATATTTAGTACCTGGTGCTAAATCAGCGATAAAGATTTGCCAGATGCCAGTATTTTCGATGCGCCACATTCTATCTGCGTTGCGATCCCAGTAATTAACATCGCTAATCAAACTTACATCGCGAGCATTTGGTGCCCAAAGCGCAAAAGAAGTACCGAGCAAATTACCTTCAGCATCGCGCTGAACGTGTGAACCTAAAACTTTCCAAAGTTCTTCATGACGGCCTTCGGCTAGCAAGTAAAGATCTAGTTCGCCCAAAGCACCAGGCTGATTAGGTATTACCTGTGTTTTGCGGCGAAAGAATCTCATTATTTAAGGGACCCGCACCACGGAGATATGAGCCACATTGTTGTAATCGGTGCGTGGATCAAGGCTGACAAAGCTATCTCGAGTCCAACTGAAAGAATTTCCGGTTAACTGATCATCGACCACAAAGGAATCGCCAGCTAGTCCAAGTAAATCCATGTTCCAGTGAACCACAGTCGCTTGGGCATTTGAAGGGTCAAGATTTACTATTACCAACACCAAATTGTCGCCATCGCGCTTGGAATAGGCGATTATTGCCTCATTATCGGTGTGATGGAAATGAAGATTCCGCAGACGTTGCAGAGCGCGATTAGCATTTCGAATTTTGTTTAACTTAGTAACTAGCGGTGCTAGAGATTGCTTAGCGCCATCCCAATCGCGCACTTTGATCTGATACTTCTCAGAATCTAAGTATTCTTCGCGGCCTTCACTTAACACTCGGTGCTCAAATAATTCATAACCGGCATACATTCCCCATGACGGTGTCAAAGTCGAAGCTAATACTGCACGTAGGGCAAACATGGCAGGGTTTCCGCTTTGTAAATGAAACGGCAAGATATCTGGTGTATTTACCCAGAAATTAGGGCGAAAGAATGCACTTGTTTGATGTGAAACTTCATTGCCATATTCTGTTAGCTCGTGCTTTGTAGTACGCCATGTGAAGTAGGTATATGACTGCTGGAAACCTGCTTTACCAAGTGCATGCATCATGGCTGGCTTAGTGAAAGCTTCGGCCAGGAAAACAATTTCAGGATATTTCGTGTTTACTTTTGCGATCAAAGTTTGCCAGAATAAAACTGGCTTAGTGTGAGGATTATCAACGCGGAAAATGGTTACGCCTTTGCTAATCCAAAGTTCGCATATTCTAGAAACTTCACCAACTAAACCATCGAAATCATCATCAAAGTTAATCGGATAGATATCTTGATACTTCTTAGGTGGATTTTCGGCATATGCAATCGTGCCATCAGCACGGTAGTTAAACCATTTTGGATGCTCTTTAACCCAAGGATGATCTGGTGAAGTTTGAAGCGCTAAATCAAGAGCAATCTCAAGATTTAATTTGCTGGCTTCCTTAACAAAGTTTTCAAAATCTTTCATGGTGCCAAGTGCAGGATTAATCGCATCGTGGCCACCATCTGAATTTCCGATACCCCATGGCACACCTGGATCATTAGGCCCTGCCGTTAAAGTGTTATTTGGGCCTTTGCGATGAGAAATGCCAATGGGGTGGATTGGTGGGATATATAGGACGTCAAAGCCCATATCTTTAACGCCTTTTAGCCGTTTTGCTGCGGTACCGAAATTTCCACTTGTGTAGGTACCGTCTTTATTTACGATGGCACCCTCACTACGTGGGAAGAATTCATACCAAGCACCGACTAAAGCTCGTTCGCGTTCAACATAGACTGGAAATTGTGGCGAGTTAGTCGTAACGGTGCGATATTGGGTAACGATGGCTGCTTCAATTTCGAAAGTGAAGTGACCTAATTGAGGTAGCGAGATAAGTGCTTCGTAGCGATCAGTACCAGGATTACGTTCAATGGCCGCAATGCGAGATAGCTCTTTGCCTTTGCTATCGCGAGTTACTACTTGAACTTGAGGGTAGTCATGGCCTTCACCAGCAACAGTTGCACTTATTAAAATTTCTTCATTAACGACTGCTTTTACAGGAACAAATTCTCCCCCAAAGTAAATTGTGGGGGAGAGATCAGTGATTGCGACGCGGCCGATCAACCCGAACCCTCGGTGTTGCCAGCTTCAGCAGCAGTTACATCATTAATCTGATACTTATCAATTGCTTCCTGAACTGTCTTAGCTTTTACCTCGCCAAGTTTTGCAAGTTGTTGCAGAGTAGCTACCACGATTGATTCAGCATCTACTTTGAAGTGACGACGCAACGCGCCGCGAGTATCTGATAAACCAAAGCCATCGGTACCAAGGGACGAGAATTGACCCGGAACCCAAGGCGCAATTTGATCTTGAACTGCGCGCATGAAATCACTTACGGCAACAACCGGTCCTTCAGCGCTGGCTAACTTCTTTGTTACATACGCCTGCTTGTTATCACTTGGGTTTAACAAGTTATGGCTGTCGGTTTCTAATCCATCGCGACGAAGTTCGTTCCAAGAGGTAACTGACCAAACTGAAGCAGCAACGCCCCAATCTTCAGCCAGTAACTTCTGTGCCTTAAGTGCCCAGTTAACGCCAACACCAGAGGCCAAAATTTGGGCTTTCTTCTTGCTCCGAATTTCAGCTGGTGCGTATAGATAGATGCCCTTCAATAGGCCCTCTACATCAAGGTTTTCAGGCTCTGCTGGCTGCATATATGGCTCGTTATAAACAGTGAGGTAGTAATAAACATTTTCACTGTTCTCGCCATACATGCGACGCAAACCATCTTTCACAATATGTCCTAGCTCGAATCCGAATGCTGGGTCATAAGAAACGATCGCTGGGTTAGTTGATGCCAATAGATGCGAATGACCATCTTCGTGTTGCAGGCCCTCGCCATTTAGTGTTGTGCGGCCAGCGGTTGCACCGACAACGAAGCCACGAACTAATTGATCAGCAGCTGCCCAGAAAGCATCGCCAGTACGTTGGAAGCCAAACATTGAATAGAAGATGTAGATCGGAATCATTGGTTCATCATGTGTTGAGTATGAAGAGCCGACTGCTGTAAATGAGGCAACCGAACCAGCCTCATTGATACCTTCGTGCAGAATCACACCAGAGGTAGATTCTTTATATGAAAGCATTAATTCGCGGTCAACTGATAAATATTTCTGACCGTTAGGTGAATAGATTTTTAAAGTTGGGAACAAAGAATCCATACCAAAGGTACGTGCTTCGTCAGGAATGATCGGAACTAATCGCGAACCTAGTCCTGGATCCTTAATTAGATCTTTTAGCATTCGCACAAAAGCCATTGTGGTAGCAATTTCTTGTTGGCCAGAACCACGTCGAACTGATTCATAAACTGAATCATCGGGTTGTGGTAACGGGCGTGAAATTTTGCGACGCGATGGAATCGAACCACCAAGTGCGGCGCGACGTTCCTGTAAATATTTTGCTTCGGGTGAATCATCGGCTGGTCGATAGTACGGAGGCAACTTCGCATCGAGTTGATCATCAGCAATTGGAATACCTAAACGATCGCGGAATTCAACAATGTCTTCCATCGACATTTTCTTCATCTGGTGCGTTGAGTTGCGGCCTTCGAAGTGCGAACCAAGAGTCCAGCCCTTTACCGTCTTTGCCAAAATAACAGTTGGGCGACCATTTGAATTCATGGCTGCGGAATATGCCGCATATAACTTGCGGTAGTCGTGACCACCGCGGCGCAAGCCCCAAATCTTCTCATCAGACCAGTCAGCGACCATTGCGGCAGTGCGTGGATCGCGACCAAAGAAATTATCACGAACGAATTTTCCACTTTCAGCTTTGAATGTTTGAAAATCACCATCGAGTGTCTTGTTCATCAAATCAACGAGTGCGCCTTCGCGATCTTGCGCAAGCAGTGGATCCCATTCGCGGCCCCAAACAACTTTGAGTACGTTCCAGCCGGCACCACGGAATATGGATTCGAGTTCTTGAATAATTTTTCCATTACCGCGCACTGGGCCATCAAGACGCTGCAAGTTACAGTTAACAACGAAAGTTAAATTATCTAGATTTTCGCGAGTTGCTAAACCAATCGCACCTAAAGTATCGACTTCATCAACTTCGCCATCGCCTAAGAATGCCCACACATGTTGCTGGCTGGTGTCTTTGATGCCGCGATTATGTAAGTAGCGATTGAAACGTGCTTGATAAATTGCATTAAGTGGACCAATACCCATTGACACAGTTGGGAACTGCCAGAAATCTGGCATCAATCGTGGATGTGGATATGAAGAAAGTCCACCACCTTTATGTGAAAGCTCTTGACGGAAACCATCTAATTGATCTTCGCTAAAACGACCTTCAAGAAATGCGCGCGCATACATTCCGGGGCTCGCATGGCCTTGGAAGAAAATTTGATCGCCGCCACCCGGGTGATCTTGGCCGCGGAAGAAGTGGTTGAAACCAACTTCATAGAGAGATGCCGAAGATGCGTAAGTTGAGATGTGACCGCCAACACCAACACCTGGGCGCTGCGCACGGTGTACCAACATCGCTGCGTTCCACCGGTTGAATGTGCGGATTCGACGTTCGATTGCTTCATCGCCAGGAAAATCTGGTTCGCTATCTGAGGGAATACTGTTGATGTAATCAGTTGCTCGCAAACCTGCGATACCAATATTTTTCTCTTGTGCGCGCTTTAAAAGTGAGAGCATTAAGAATCGGGCACGAACCGGACCTGCATTCGCTAGAGCGGCATCAAAGGAGGCGTTCCATTCGGCCGTCTCAGATGGGTCGATATCAACTAGCTGGTCGACAATGTGATCGGGCGCATCAAAAGTTTCGCTCATGTGCCTATTCTCTCGCCTACTACCCAGTTGTGTGAAATTGAGAGGGTGCGGGTCTTGCTAACTGAGCATTTTTTGGGTGGACTTAGCCAGTGGCCATGCGTATGGGCTTTGCCAAAGGCGATTTAATCTTGGAAATCGGCTATGCCGCCGACTCTGATGATTCTTTGCGCGCAAAGATTAAGGCAATTACTGGGACTGAATTTATTCAGAGCGATCCGACCGAAGTTATTGATGGCGTAATCCTCTGGTGGCGCGATGGTGATGGCGACTTAATTGATGAACTAATGGATGCCCTAACATTTTTGTCTGAGACTGGCCCGATTTGGGTGATGACCCCAAAAATGGGCCGACCAAATTATGTTGAAGCAAGCGAAATTCAAGATGCTGCCCCAATTGCTGGCCTTAGCGTCACCTCATCAATCGCCATTGCTACCGATTGGACCACGACTCGTCTAGTGGCACGTAAAGCTAGCAAACGGTAGATTTCGCGCCATGACAACGACACTAGTAATCGGCCAACCCGCTCCTGATTTCGAATTAGTGAATCAGCATGGCGAAAAAGTTTCACTCTCATCTTTTAAAGGAAAGCAAAACGTTGTTTTAGTTTTCTATCCATTTGCATTCTCGGGTACTTGTACTGGTGAACTTTGCATTGCGCGATGACATTTCGGCATTCCAAAATGATGATGTGCAGTTAATCGGAATCGCCTGCGATCCAATGTATGCAGCACGCGCATTTGCTGAAGCCGAAGGTTATACATTCCCAATCCTTTCTGATTTCTGGCCACATGGCGCCGTTTCAAAGATCTATGGCGCTTTCTTTGAAGAACGCGGATTCTCTACACGCGGCACATTCATCATCGATAAGAGTGGAATTCTTCGTTGGCAGGTCGTAAATGGCCCAGGTGATGCGCGTGATTTGGCCGATTACAAGGCGGCGTTAGCACAGCTTTAATTAGGTTAGACTTACGCATCTGGTTTCGGCCAGATATGTAAGTTCCGGGTGCTTAGCTCAGTGGTAGAGCGTCTCGTTTACACCGAGAATGTCGGGGGTTCGAAACCCTCAGCGCCCACCAGTTCTACCTCACATAATTAAATATCTACTTCAGCGGCTAGTTAGAGATCTAGCTCGAGATAGAAACTAGGGAAGGCGCCATGAAAGCTAGCCCGAGTGATCAACGTCAAATTCTAGATATCCAACGCCACGATTTAGCGCTAACAGCATTGGCTCACAAACTTGCCACACTTCCTGAAATTGCGGCCCTTAGTGCCGCCACAGTTAAATCAAATAACACTCGCGATTTTAGAATCGCCGCTGAAACTGAACTTAGCGATGTGACTCGCGAATTAAAGCGGGCCGAAGCCGACGTTGAGCAAGTTGTAATCAGATTGCAAAAAGATGAAGCGCGCCTTAATTCAGGCACCGGCACACCGAAAGAGCTCGAATCACTTCAGCACGAAGTTGTCTCCCTTAATGCCCGTCGTTCCGAATTAGAAGAAGTCGAACTCGAAGTTATGTTGCGCGTTGACGGGATCAAATCTCGGATTGACGAATTAAAAGCACTCGAGGCAACACTTGCTACTGAGATCGCCGAACTAACTGATCGTAAAAATATGGCTTCACTTGCCCTTGAATCTGAAAGTGCTCAACTCAAAACTGAGCGAGCAGCTACTGCCACTTCAGTTGATAAAGCAATTTATGATCTCTATGAAAAGATTCGCAGTGGCGGTGGAGCAGGTGCAGCCGCGTTATTCGGCGGCCAATGTTTAGGATGTAACTTAACCATTAATTCTATTGACCTAAAGCGCATGCTCGATTCAGCTGAAGACGAAGTGATTCGCTGCGAAGAGTGCCGTTGCATCTTGGTGCGCGGGGTCTAATTAAATGGCTCGTCACTTTAAATTAACTGCCGATGGTGGGTCGCGTGGCAATCCTGGACCTGCTGGTTTTGGTGCGGTGGTTTCTGAAAACGGCCAGATCATTGCTGAGATTTTTGAGTTCATTGGCACTGCCACAAATAACGTTGCCGAATACGGCGGGCTAATTGCGGGCCTCAAAGCCATTCATGATTTAGATAGCGAAGCGTCTGTCGAAGTTCATATGGATAGCAAATTAGTAGTCGAACAAATGTCCGGCCGCTGGCAGATCAAGCATGCCGATATGCGCAAACTGGCCCAGAGCGCGCGCGAGGCGCATTCACCATCGCTAGTTAATTACACCTGGATTCCGCGCGATGAAAACTCACATGCTGATCGCCTTGCTAATAAAGCACTTGATGCCCAAAGCAGTGGCCATGACAAGAGCGAACCTGGCACGCCCAGGCAATTAAATTATTTAACTGAGCGGTTAAAGAGCGATGAAAAACCAACTGTTCTGCACTTAATTCGCCATGGCGAAACCGTGTTAACGCCGGAACGTAAGTTTTCGGGAGTCGGGCCGCTAAACCCAGTCCTAACTGATACTGGTCGCACCCAAGCAAGCGCAGTCGCAGAAGCTGCTGCGAAGTTAGGCACAGAAGTTTTAATTTCATCCCCACTAAATCGAACTAAGGAAACTGCTGAAATAATTTCGCAGAGCATTGGCTTATCCATTGATTTTGATGAGATCTGGTTCGAAATGGATTTTGGCAACTGGGATGGGCTTTCACTTGAAGAAGTAAAAGAGCAACACGCTGCTGATTACGATAAATGGCTAACTGATCTATCTTTTCGACCAGCTGGTGGCGAGTCTTGGGAAGCAATTACTGCTCGCGTCGAAGCTGCCCTTTCAAAAATACTTTTCGAATATCCAGGGCAAACTGTTGTAGTGGTTACTCATAACTGCGTGATCAAAGCAGCTATTGCTATTTGCTTAGGTGCACCAATTGAATCCGTTTTCCACATGGATATCGGACCATGTTCGATTAACACTTTATTAATGTGGCCATCTGATGGACTGCGCGCAATTCGTGGAGTAAATCAACAGTCGAATTAGTAACTATCTTGGATATAACTAGTTAAGATTCACGTATGGGCAAAATATCTGTTTTTATTGGAGATAGTGTCACCGATTGTGGACGTTTTTGTTCACCCGCGTACCTTATTTTAATTTTGGTCTTAGGGGTAGTCATTAAAACTCTTAGCAGGTAGTTATTCCTGACTATTTTCGAGCGTTCTCTCGGAAAGGTATCTCTTCTCAATATTCAGCAAAAAATTCACGGAAAAAAGAGCCAAAATTGTGGCAACAGCCCCACCAACATACATAGGTAAACGCAAACTAAAGCTGGCTAAGAAGCCACCTATAAGCGAGCCGATAGGCATTGTTCCCCACACTAGAGTTCTGCGAGTTCCGTGAATACGACCATAAAGCTCATTTGGAATTACCGTTTGATAGGTAGCCATCAAGAGAACATTCCATTGCGAAATCACAAACCCACCAAAAGTTCCAAGGGCGACAAAGATGTAGATATTTGGCGAGAAACCTTGAAAAAGTAATACCAAAGAACTCGCAACTATTGCGAAGGTCATAACTTTACTTCGCCCGAACTTGCTAGACATACGCGAAGCAATCAAAGCCCCAGTAATCGCACCGACGCCCTGGACAGCTAAGAAAACTCCAAAGTATTTTTCTGGCAATTCCAATTCTTTTATTATGAATAAAACCATAGTTGCAGAACCCATTGAATAACAAAGACCAATACTTGCCGTTGTAACCACTAATCGGCGCAAGATTTTTTGACTATAAAGATAGGTAATACCAAACTTCATATCTGAAATGAAATGTCTTGGCTTCTTTTCAGCTTCTTCAACCCGAACATCTTGTAAATACTTAACTGGAATTGAAAGCGCAAATAGTGCTGAAATAGCAAAACCGAGACTATTGATAAAGAACGGTAAGTAAATGGCAAAGGCATATATAAAGCCGCTAATAGGCGCTCCGATAAAACCTTGAATCACGGTCTCTGAAATTTGTAGTCGAGAATTGCCTTTCTCGAAGTCCTTCTCCTCCAATATTTGAGGAATTAACGATTGTGCGGTTGTATCTGAGGCAACTTCACAAATACCAATGATGAAAGCTGCTACTAGAAGCCAATAAATCGTCACGTGGTCTAGCGCAATTATTAGCGCCAAAATTCCAACTACCCCACTTCGAATCGCATTGGCCCCAGCCAATATGTATCGACGATCCAGCCGATCAACTAATGCGCCAATCGGTATCGCAAAGAGCAGCCAAGGCAGCATTACCATCGCGCCAATTGTCGAAATCAAAACAGGGCTATCAGTCAACGAAATTGCTAGCAGCGGTACCGCCGCAACCATTACTCCATCGGAAAGGTTTGAAACTATGCTCGATGTCCACATTCGATTAAATGCTGGATTCATGACTCGAACCTTACTGTGCGAGTTAATCAAGCATTAGATTCTGGGCTTAGGTGCGCCAATGGAGCATCTATTTAGAATTATCTGACTAACGGCATATCGCAAAGCAGGCGTATTATTGGCAACCGAAGAGTCGCCCGGATCACCGCGTTACGCAAGTACCGAGGAAAGTCCGGACTCCATAGAGCAAAGTGGTGGCTAACAGCCACCCGGAGCAATCCGCGGGATAAGTGCAACAGAAAGTAAACCGCCAATAGCAATATTGGTAAGGATGAAACGGTGGTGTAAGAGACCACCAGCAATTGC
>Ga0114976_10001556_pt1 | contig 14415 bp, 13 predicted proteins | sample S_130805_EF_Meta_FD_87319 | JGI IMG/M metagenome (GOLD analysis project Ga0114976, IMG submission 87319) | Freshwater microbial communities from Lake Simoncouche, Canada to study carbon cycling - S_130805_EF_MetaG | ecosystem: Environmental > Aquatic > Freshwater > Lake | place: Lake...
TTATTTCGGTGCAATGGTTCAATATCCTAACAATGTAGGAAGTATAGAAGATTATCGCGAATTCACAGCCAAATGTAAAGCGGCAAATGTGAAAACTTGTTTTGCTTCAGATTTAATGGCCCTAACCTTATTAACCCCTCCAGGTGAATTTGGTGCCGATTGTGTTGTAGGTAATTCTCAACGTTTTGGTGTTCCATTGGGATATGGTGGACCTCACGCTGCATTCTTTGCAACCAAAGATGATTACAAAAGACAAATACCTGGTCGTATTATCGGTGTTTCTCAAGACCGTTTAGAAAATAGAGCTTTGCGTATGGCATTGCAAACCCGTGAACAACATATCAAACGTCAAAATGCAACAAGTAATATTTGCACAGCGCAAGTATTGTTAAGCATCATGGCAAGTATGTATGCCGTTTATCATGGTTCTGAAGGACTAAAAAACATTGCAGGCCGCATTCATGCACAAGCAAGGTTGTTGTCAGATTCATTGGCGGGATTAGGTTTCACCAATGAAAATGCAAACTACTTTGATACTTTGTATTTGAAATCATCTGTTTCTGCATCTACGGTAAAAACCATTGCTGAAAAACATAAAATCAACTTACGCTATTTTGAAAATGGCAATATTGGTATTTCTGTTGACGAAACTACCACAGAAAGTGCATTGCAAACTTTGGTAAATATTTTTGCTGAAGCTGCAAGTAAAACTGCGACTACTGTAATTGGAACTAATGCAGTGGTTGCTAACGTATGGCCTTCTTGGGCGCAACGTACTTCTAATTATATGATGCACCCAGTTTTCAATAGTTACCACAGTGAACATGAAATGTTGCGTTATATCAAATCATTAGAAGCAAAAGATTTGAGCCTATGCCATAGCATGATTGCGTTGGGTAGCTGTACAATGAAATTGAATGCAACTACCGAAATGATTCCAGTTACTTGGCCTGAATTTAATAGCTTACATCCTTTTACACCGTTGGAACAAACCAAAGGATACCAAGAAATTATTGAAAAACTTGACAAAGACTTAAGTGAAATTACTGGATTTGCCAAAATGAGTATGCAACCAAATTCAGGTGCTCAAGGTGAATATGCTGGCTTGATGGTTATTCGTGAGTACTTTAAAGATAAAGGTGAAGGACATAGAAATATTGCCTTAATTCCTTCTTCTGCGCATGGAACAAATCCAGCAAGTGCTGTTATGGCAGGAATGAAAGTTGTTGTAACCAATTGCGATGAACATGGAAATATTGACGTTGCGGATATCAAAGAAAAAGCAGAATTGTACAAAGATAATTTGGCTTGCTTAATGGTAACTTACCCAAGTACACACGGTGTATTTGAAAGTGCAATCATTGAAATTACGAATATTATCCATGAAAATGGAGGACAAGTGTATATGGACGGTGCAAACATGAATGCGCAAGTGGGATTAACATCTCCGGGTATGATTGGTGCCGACGTTTGTCACTTGAATTTGCATAAAACTTTCTGTATTCCTCACGGTGGTGGTGGACCAGGTGTTGGACCAATTGGTGTTGCGGCACATTTGGCTCCTTTCTTGCCAGGACATTCTGTTGTGAAAATGGCAGACGATAAAGCAATGAGTGCAGTGAGTGCAGCTCCTTGGGGTAGTGCAAGTATTTTGTTGATTTCTTATGCTTACATCAAAATGATGGGTGGCGAAGGATTAGCAGAAGCTACCAAGCATGCTATTTTGAACGCCAATTATATCAAAGCAAGATTGGAACATGAATTCCCTGTTTTGTATGTTGGCGAATCTGGATTTGCAGCGCATGAAATGATTTTGGATACACGCAAATTCAAAACTTCAGCACATGTTGAAGCGGAAGATATTGCAAAACGTTTGATGGATTATAATTTCCACGCTCCAACGTTGAGTTTCCCAGTTGCAGGTACTTTAATGGTTGAACCTACTGAAAGCGAAAGCAAAGAAGAGTTAGATCGTTTTTGTGATGCCATGTTGAGCATTCGCGAAGAAATTAGAGAAATCGAAAACGGAAGCCAAGATGCGGAAGTAAATGTATTGAAAAATGCACCTCACACAGCCTCAGAAGTTATTGGCGACAATTGGAACTATAACTATAGCCGTGAAAAAGCTGCGTTCCCATTGCCTTATGTAAAAGCAAATAAATTCTGGCCAACAGTTGCCCGTGTAAATAGCACTTATGGCGATAGAAATTTGATTTGTGCATGTGTTCCAGTTGAAGCATACGCTTAAAAAAACATTAATTTATATTTTAAAAAGGCGCCCTTTGGGCGCCTTTTTTTTGGTCTATCAATAAACACAATAATCTTGATTAACCCTTTATTTAATGGGATATTTTTCATTATTTGAGTGAAATTTGAAATGGAATTTCAAATTTATTCAAAATGGAATTAAACTTAGATTAAAAATAATGCCAATGTAATTTAATTTATATCATTTGATTATAATGTGCTATTGTTTTGTATTGTCATATATTTTTTTCATATTTGATAATATATTATTTTATGATGAAAAAAATACTACCATTATTTATTTTAATTTTCAGCTTGAATGCTGTGTTTGCTCAAAACAGGGCCTTGAACTTTGACGGGGCAGACGATTATATTGAAGTTCCAGGAAGCAGTGCTTTGAGTCCTTCTAAAATCACTTGTGAAACTTGGCTATTTGTTCCCGATTTTAAATCTTGTAGCGGCTGCAGTAATTGTGCGCCTATAATTTGGGAACAAGGAGATGGTTATAGATTGGGCACAGGAAACAGTAAAATAGTTCATTTCGAATTAATGAATAGTTCAACCATTGTTCGTTTGAATAGTTCAATTCAATTAACAAATAATGCATGGAACCACATTGCAGGCACTTTTGACGGCAACAAAATGAAAATTTATATCAATGGAGTTTGCAAAGATTCTAGTTCTAATTCTTTTTCAATTTCATATTCAGGTACCAACTCTATTTATATTGTAGATCCTCAAACAGGCTTTAACGGAACTTTAGAAGAAACCCGCATTTGGGATTATGCCCGTTCTAGCGCACAAATTAAAGAAGGGATGTATAAAAAATATCCGAGCAATTTATCCGGATTAATTTTGCAATATAGTTATGAAGACGGAATCCCTTACAAATCAAATACTACCGTATATTCAATTGCTGACAATACCAGTTATGTAAATGACGGTTATCCAAACAGTTTTCGAATGACCGATTCAACTTCTAATTTTGTTTTGGGCAGAAACTATTGCGATACGATTGCTTATGCCAAATTTTCTTTGAGTAGGTGTGTGAGCTATTTACTTCCATCTAAAAAGAAAACCGTGAATAAATCAGGCGTTTACCAAGACACAATCATGTCTTATAGAGGTTGTGATTCTGTAATGACAATAAAATTGACCATTTTAAAGCCTTCGGCTACCAATATTACCATTGTTCAATGTGATTCATTTATTACACCATTGGATAAAATTGTTATAAAAACATCAAAGAAATACGTTGAGAAAACGAGAAATGCCGTGGGTTGTGATAGTGTAATTTCATTTTTTATAACAATTATCAAAAAGGATACAACTTATTTTTCACTCAGCGGCTGTTATTCTGTTACATTAAAAAATAAGTTGAAAACAGTGGTTTATAAAAGTGGATTGTATATAGATTCTCTTAAAGGATATAGAGGTTGCGACAGCTTTGTTCGATATACCGTAGTTGTCAAAAAACCTTCATTTATTAAACGCACTTTGAAGATTTGTAAGTTTCTAGTTTGTCCTTCTAATGTAAATAAAGTATTTAAAAAACCTGGTATTTATAACGATACCTTAGTCAATGCTGTAGGTTGCGATAGCGTAATTGAATATACTGTAAATTCTTCATCTTCTTATGGAGTTGTGAATCTTACAACTTGTGCAGCGGTAAAAAGTCCCTCAAAAAAATATACATGGACAAAATCAGGAACTTATAAAGACACTTTGCTCAATAGAAATACTGCGGGTTGCGATAGTTTTATAACAATGAATCTTACCATAAACAGTCCAACTACCCAGAATTTAAAAGTGACCAATTGTCGTTCCTATAAAACTCCATCTGGCAGAAATACTGTAACAAACACTTCATTTGTAAATGATACTTTGAGAACTAAAGGTGGATGTGATAGTGTAATTTTAACCATTGATGTAACCATAAACAATGTCAATACAGCTACAACACGTTCAATGAACACCCTGTCTGCAATTACAGGCAATAGCAGTGCATTATTTCAATGGTTGGATTGTGATAATGCTTATGGTACAATTTCAAATGAAACCAATAAAGATTATACCCCTGCAAAAGATGGCAAATATGCGGTTGAAGTAACCGAAAATAGCTGTATAGATACTTCTTTGTGTGTTACTTTTGCAATTAACGGCGTAAAAATGCTTGATAAGTCAACATTGAACATTGCGCCAAATCCATCAAAAGGACAATTTACAATTAACTCATTGTCGTTGATTCACAACGCTAAGGTTACAGTGATTAATGCGCAAGGTCAATTGATTCAAACTTGGAATTTTGCTGAGTTAAAACAGTCGAAATTAAATGTACAAGTTGCTGCGGGGATTTACTACTTGAATATTGAGTCTACTGAAGGCCAATATCACACGTCTATTGTTTTTGAATAATATCAATATCTCAATCATAAAAAAAGGGCGCCAATTGGCGCCCTTTTTTTATGCCTTAATCCCAGCATTCCATCATTAACAAATGCCCAGTTTCGTAAGTGACGGTAACAAATCCATCAGCCTCTACTTCATTTGAACTGCTTGTACTAAATGGCAATTTCAATTCTTGGTTAGACATATTATATGTCAAATTTTCAGTGTGAATACCCGTTGCTGTTCCAACAGGAAATATAGAAAGTTTGGTTCCTTTTGGATACCATTTTTTAAATGCGTTTGGCAATACATAAACCCTTGAATGATTGTCAATTACACCCAATGTAATTTTGGAATGATATTGCGATAAGGTAAATATATTATTAAAATGATGATCCTGTCTTTTTCCAGTTGCCCAAATGATATTGGCAGCTGGGAATCCTTTTTCAATTAAAAATTCAATGCCTTTTTGTAAATCGGTTTTGTTTTGATCTGGGGTATGAACTTTTTGTATGTGTTGTAAATGAGGTATTTGTGAAATATCTATGGCATCGCCTGAATCAAAGTCGCCAAGCCAGGCATCGAATTTAATTTGGTTCTGCAAAACCCTGTGAATGGCACCATCAAGCACCAATACAAATGGCGACCATTCCATGAGTTGATCGAGCAAATCATCTGAGCAAGCTTCCCCATTTGCAATTATCAATGCAGGTTCTTGGTCATCTCTTACTATATGGTGCGAACTCATGATGCAAAAATGGGTAATCTTACATGAAATAAGATGTATTTTATCTAAAAAAAGAAAAAATCCCACCAAAAAGAAAAAATAGCGCGAATTTTGAAGTAAATTATCAGTTATATAATTATGATACCACATATTCTTTGGGCCGACGACGAAATTGACTTACTAAAACCTCATATTTTATTTCTCGAGGGAAAAGGATATAAAGTTACCAGTGTTAACAGTGGCAGAGATGCCATCGATGCTGTTAAGAAATCTGAATATGATTTGGTGTTTCTCGACGAAAATATGCCGGGGATTTCTGGACTCGATGCGCTTGCGCAGATCAAACAAGACAGACCCAATATTCCTGTAATCATGATTACCAAAAACGAGGAAGAACACATCATGGAAGAGGCAATTGGCAGTAAAATAGCCGATTACCTCATTAAACCCGTTCATCCAAATCAAATTCTATTGAGTATCAAAAAGAATTTAGATGAAAAACGATTGGTAAGCCAAATGACAACTCAAGGATATCAGCGCGAATTCATGCAAATTGGCATGACCGTTTCTGATAAATTGAGTTTTGAAGAATGGAAAGAGGTATATAAAAAATTAGTGTACTGGGAAATTGGTTTAGATCAAACCAATGAAGAAGGCATGAAAGAGGTTTTTGAAACCCAAAAATCTGATGCCAACAGAAACTTTTCACGCTTTGTAAATGATAATTATAACCGTTTGGTGAACAAATCAAACGATGAAATTATCATGAGCCATAACCTTTTTAGGAAAGTTGTGAATCCTTTGCTCGATGGCGATTTGCCTGTTTTTATGGTAGTTTTAGATAACCTTCGTTTCGATCAATGGAGAGCAATTTCTGAAACTTTGGGCGAAAACTTCAGAATTGACAATGAAGACATTTACATGAGTATTTTGCCTACCACTACGCAATATTGTAGAAATGCAATTTTTAGTGGTATGATGCCCTTAGATATTGAAAAAACTTTCCCAGATAAATGGAGCAACGATGAAGATGAAGGCGGAAAAAACATGTACGAAAAGGAATTCTTGGAAGAACAGTTAAAGCGTCTTCGCCGAAATATTAAGTTTGGTTATACCAAAATTACCAACTTAGACAATGCAAAACATCTTCCTGATTCAGTTCCAAATATGTGGCAAAACAAGTTGAATGTAATCGTTTATAATTTCGTAGATAACTTCTCCCACGCCAGAACAGACGTGCACATTGTGCGCGAATTGGCTGAAAATGAAGCTGCCTACAGAAATGTAATGGCTACTTGGTTTAAACATTCACCACTTTGGGATGCACTCAAGAGAATTAGTGAAAAACCATGTAGGTTGGTAATTACCACCGACCATGGTAGTATTCGTGTGAAAGACCCTATTAAAATTGTTGGCGATAAAAACGTGAATACCAACTTGCGTTACAAACAAGGTAAAAATATCACTTACAACCCGAAAGAAGTGTTTGAAGCAAAAAAACCACACGATATTTACTTGCCATTGCAGCATTTGAGTAGCGTATTTGTATTTGCCAAAGAGAACGATTTCTTTGCTTATCCAAACAACTACAATTACTACGTAAATTATTATAAAAACACCTTCCAACACGGCGGTATTAGCTTAGAAGAAATGTGCTGTCCTCTTGTTACACTTACGGCAAAACCATAATGTCTATCGAAAAAACCTACACCGTAATTGCCAATGAATCAGAAATTGATAGAATTGTGCAATTGCTATTTACCATAGAACCCTTTCCTCAAGTAATTTGTTTTCGGGGGGATTTGGGCGCCGGAAAAACTACGCTCATTAAGAAAATTTGTGCAAAGCTTGGTTATTCTGGTGAGGTGAGTAGTCCCACCTATGGATTGGTAAACCCTTATCCGATAGACAATCAAGACCATACCATTTATCACTCCGATTGGTACAGAATTAAAGACCTAGACGAATTGTACGACGCTGGAATTGAAGATAATTTGTATGCGCCAAACAGCACTTGGCTTATTGAATGGCCTCAAGTTGGAATGGAAATTTTAATGGGATTTCATGTGGTGGATATTGAAATTAACCACCTCGAAAATTCAAGAAGTTATTTGATAACCGATTATCCATTATACACTTTTTAATTAGTCAACTGCCAAATTGGCCCACGTAGGACAATGGTCTGAATGCTTTGCATTTGCATCAATTCCCGACGAAATAATGGTGGTTGCCAAAGTGTTTGAAACACTCACATAATCAATTCTCCAGCCTTTGTTGTTGGCTCTTGCGTTTGCCCTGAAACTCCACCAAGTATAATTATGTGTCTCTGGGTTCAAAGTTCTAAAAGAGTCTGTGAATCCAGAATCAAACCATTTTGTCATCCATTCTCTTTCTTCAGGTAAGAAACCCGTACTGTTTTTATTGCTTACTGGATCGTGAATGTCAATGGCGTGGTGACAAATGTTATAATCGCCACAAACCACCAAATTAGGAATTTGCTTTTTGAGGTTATTGGCATAATCGTAAAAGTAATTCAAAAAGTCGAATTTGATATTCTGGCGGTCATCGCCGCTGGTTCCACTTGGGAAATAGGCCGAAATAACACTTCCCCAGTTAAAATCTAGTCGAATCACACGTCCCTCAAAATCAAAAAGTTTATTTTCACAGCCGTAAACCACATTGTTAGGTTTGTGTTTTGAAATAATTCCTACACCGCTGTAACCTTTCTTTTGTGCTGAAAACCAGTAACAATTGTAGCCCATTTCTTCTAACGGAGCTTGGTCAATTTGCTCAGGAAGTGCCTTTAGTTCTTGAAAGCAAACAATATCGGCTCCCTCAGCCATTAAATATTCATAAAGTCCTTTGGTTGTTGCACTGCGAATACCGTTTACGTTGTAAGAAATGATTTTCATTGCCTCAAAAATAGGGAAAAAAGTAAGAGTTAAAAACCGAATCCGTATCTTTGTACCATGTCTGATAAATATTCTCGTAGGGGAGTTTCTTCACAAAAAGAAGATGTACACAATGCCATTAAAAACATAGATAAAGGATTGTTTCCAAAAGCGTTTTGTAAGGTTATTCCCGATTACTTGAGCAACGATCCAAACGCTTGTACCATTGTTCATGCCGATGGCGCTGGAACAAAAAGCAGTTTGGCCTATATTTATTGGAAAGAAACGGGCGATATGTCGGTTTGGAAAGGCATTTCGCAAGATGCCATTGTAATGAATACCGACGATTTACTTTGTGCCGGATTAACAGGCCCATTTTTATTGTCGAGTACCATTGGTAGAAACAAAAATCTAATTCCCGGTGAAGTTATTTCGTCTTTGATTGAGGGATCAGAAATGTTTTGCCAAAGCATGCGTGAGCATGGCATCGAAATACATGCAACAGGTGGTGAAACCGCAGACGTTGGAGATTTGGTTAGAACAATCATTGTTGATTCTACCCTTGTTGCCCATGGAAAGCGTTCTGATATTATTGACAATTCAAATATTGCAGACGGACAAGTAATTGTGGCGTTTTCGAGTTACGGACAAGCAACTTACGAAACTGAATACAACGGTGGAATGGGTAGCAATGGTTTAACCAGTGCCCGTCACGACGTATTTACTAACGAATACCGCGAAAAATATCCTGAATCATACAATACCGACTTGCCAAACGATGTAGTTTACTGTGGTAACATGAAACTAGCCGATTCTGTTGAAGGTTCTCCTTTAAATGCAGGTAAATTGGTTTTGTCGCCAACCAGAACCTATGCACCAATTGTAAAAAAGATATTCGATGAGTGTGGTAGGGAAGTGGTAAAAGGAATGATTCACTGTTCGGGCGGAGCGCAAACCAAAGTGTTGCATTTTGCCGATAACGTACACATTACCAAAAACGATTTCTTGCCAATTCCTCCATTGTTTGAATTGATTAAAAATCAAAGCGGTACCGATTGGAGAGAAATGTTCCAAGTGTTTAATATGGGACATCGATTAGAAATCTATACCGATGCAAAATCAGCAGAAACCATGATTGCCATTTCTAAATCGTTTGGAGTAGATGCGCAAATTATCGGTTTTGTTGAGGGACATTCAGGCAAGAAGCTAACCATTTCTGGTGCTTGGGGCGAATTGGTTTACTAAAGAGCTGAAGAAATAATATCAATTTCTTGCAGTAACTTTGCTGCGTGAGTCAGAAACTGCAACGCATCCTCTTTGTTTGTTTGGGTAATATATGCCGAAGCCCTTTGGCTGAGGCTTTATTTCAATCAGAAATTGAATCTAGAAATTTAGTAAATCAATTTAAAATTGATTCTTGTGGTACCAACGGATTGCACGATGGTGAGCGTGCAGATGTAAGAACCAGAAGAAATGCCATGATTCATGGTATTAACATTCCACAAGTTAGCCGCAGAATAAAATTGTCAGATATTACTGACTTTGATTTGATTTTGACTATGGACGACAGTATCAATCAGCGTGTTTTGAAAATGTGCATGAACGATGAACAAAGGGCGAAAGTGAAATTATTTAGAACTTTTGACGAAAAAAATCCGGGTGCCGATGTTCCAGATCCTTGGTTTGGTGGCGATGAGGGATTTGAAAATGTGTTTCAAATTATCAAAGAAAATACCGATATTTGGGTAAATAGATTATGTTAAAGAAAGTCCTCTTAGGAATCATTGCGGTGTTCGTATTGATCCAACTTATTCCCTCAGAAAAGAATGTATCTGACCAAAAAGATCCTGAGTTGTATACTATGTATCCAACTTCAAATACTGTCAAAAATATCTTGAGAACGTCTTGTTACGATTGCCATTCAAACAACACAGAATACCCTTGGTATTCTAAAATTCAACCTGTTAAATTTTGGTTGGCCGACCATATCGAAGACGGTAAAAAACATTTCAATATCTATGAATTTCAAAATTATAGACCTTGGAAGCAGTACCATAAAATTGAAGAGTGCTTAGACGAAATCAAAGAAGGCGAAATGCCTTTGGAAAGTTATACTTTCATTCACACGGATGCGGTTTTAACAGAATTGCAAAAACACGAATTTGAACTTTGGGCGCATGGTGTTTTAGACAGCATGAAACGTCAATATCCAGCAGATAGTTTAATTTCTCCAAGGAAGAGAAAAGAACTTCAAGAAAAAAAGCATTAAATGAGCCACATTTTTACGGCCCTAGATTTTGAAACTGCCAATAGTAACGGGTATAGCGTTTGCCAAATTGGGATTGTAAAAGTGATGTTTGGCGTGGTAACCGAAAGGGTTTCTATTTTGGTGCAGCCACCCAATAACGAATACCATTATTGGAATACCAAAGTGCATGGAATAACAGCCATGAATACCAGAAATGCACCCACTTTTGATGAAGTTTGGGATGATATTTCCCATTTTTTTGAGGGACAAACGGTTGTGGCACACAACGGTAAATTTGACTTTACTTGCTTAGCGAAGGTATTAGATTATTATCAATTGCCTCACCCTAAGTACGTTAAAAAGTGTACCTATGTGATCTTTAAAAAGGGATTGAAAAAGCTATGCGATGAACATGGAATTCACTTAAACCATCACGATGCACTCAGCGATGCCGAAGCTTGTGCAACGCTTTACATGAAACACTTGGGATTGTAAGAGAGCGCAAAAGTCAATTTATGATTTATAAAAAATGCCTCAGAGTAATCTGAGGCATTTTGATTTCTGAGTGGAATTATCTTATCTGCGAATAACGCATTTACTTAATAGTTAAATCTGATACCCAGTGTTTGCTTGAAGAAATTTACACTTTTGTCAGAAGATAATTTTTCCCCACTGCTTGATTTGGAACCATTTATAAAAAAAACCATATTAAACTCTTCTTTAACACTTGAATGAAAGAAATCGGTTGCAAAAAATAAATCAAAATTCTTGGATAATTTATATCCAAAATCTGTGTTTATTTGGAAACCAAATCCACTAGAAATACCTGTTGGTTCCATTCCCATGATTAAAGTAGAGCCGACTTGAGGATAGTAGAAATTAAAATACTGTGCGTTGGGATTTAACCCAAACCATCCCAAACTTAATCCCGCTTCACTATAAAATCGTTTATTCGAATTAGAGGTAGTCGAAAGTAATCCTACTCCTAAAAAAACACTTTTCACACTGTTATACTGATTTTCAGTAATGCTAGCTGTAGGATCTGAGTAATCATTATTAGGTTTGAATGTCATGTTGTTGTAATTAATCAAAGCACGAAACTTCAAATAGTCATTAATGAAAAAGTCAGCATTATATTCCAAGGCCAAACCACCAGTTACTGCCGACGTTGTGTTTGAACCCCAATAATTTTGATTGCCAAAGTCCCCCAAAGTGGTAATGTTGCCTATACGAATATCCCAGGCACCATCAAATTTACTCATTACAGTAATTTCTTCTGTCACAACTTTTTTTACTTTTTTATTCTTGGTGTAAGCAGTCAATCGGATGGTATAGACCCCTGCTTTTTTAAATGGAATTACAATCGACTCATTCATTGCCATTTCAGTTGTTTCTCCATCGCCAGTTTCTAATTGAAATGAGTAGCCGTCTTTTGAGCAATTTTCAACTTCAATCTTTTCATTTTCATAAATGACTTTCTTATTGACTTTCAAACAGATATTTTCTAATTTCTCTACAATAATTGATTCTGCAACAGCCACTTTAGTTTTTGTTTCTTTAGTTTCTTTTTTTACAGAATTTTTAAAAGTTTCCTTTTCACCATTGGCGTATTTAATCATGAAAATTTCAGATTTATCAATTGAATAAGAGGGGCCATTTAAATTTGTCCATTTCTTGTATTTCACTTGACCATCTAATATCTCAATTACCTTAGATTTTATTTCTTCTGTGTTATTAAGAACAATAATATCCTGGGCACATAACGTAGTTAATTTGAAGAAAATTAACGTGACAATAATTTTAAGTCGTTGCATATTTTTTAGAATTTTCTAATTGCACGTAATTTGCATAAAACTGCTTGTTTGTTTTGATAACCAACAGTTCCTGTACGAAAATCAACAGTATAAGCACCACCACCACCATCAACTTCCACACTTGTCCAATAAAGTTCAGGTGAAAAAACTGTTGATGTAATGTCTTGGTCATTCTCCAAAACATCATTTAGTATTGCTTGTTGATCACGCAATGTTTGTAATTCCAATATTGAAGGGAAATACCAATCCGTAAAATTACCACCTGTGTAACTTTTACATAGATTCGCGGCAGTTGCCGAAAAACCAAGTATAGAAATTATATTTTGGGTATTTAACTGCCCGTTCCACGAACTTATGGCCTTTGTTTCTGTTCCTCCACCAGCACCTGGAGCAGACCAATAAGTTGACATTGAAATATCAGCCAAAGAAGAGATTAATCCATGTTCAATTCCAGTTTTATCCTTGTAGATGTTAAATATAATTCCCCCTCCAAATAATTCACCTATTCGATGTGATTGGGTTGTTTGGGTTGGAGTATTTGTAATGCTTTCTTTACTGCAAGATGCAATAAAAACGATAATCAGCGCTATTAAAATAGGTTTTTTCATGTTTTTTGTTTCAAATAAAAAGCCTTTCAAAAAATAGATAGGCTTTTTAAAATTCAAATTTTATAAAAGTAAATTAAAGATTTTCTTATAATTAGGCATTGAAGATACATCTTTTTTTTGAAATAAAATTTATTAAAAAAGATTATAATTTACCTTGAGCTTCAGCATCAAAAATGTTGTGCTCTTTACACCAGTTATTATAACCATCATTACCCAATGCGGCTTTCAATTTACTTGTGCTAATTGCAGTACCTTCAACTTTGTACCCTGAAACCAATACGTAATCTTGGATAGATACAACTCCATCTACCAATAAATCATAATCAGGACCTGCACTTTGAAGCGCTTTGTCCATTGCGCCTTTGATTGATGCGCCCATTCCAAGAAATCCTACGCTGGCGCCAGATACTCTGATACCTTGAGATTTGTCAATTTTTAAACTTACATTTTTTGAACTAATTACTGTAAAATCTACCAATCTTACTGAACAGCTTGTCAGTAAAAAAAATGATGCAAGCACCATTAATAGGGTTAGTTTGTTTGTTTTCATATATTTTATATTTAGTTTTTAATTAAAAATTCCATTTAAGCTTTACACTAAAGCTATAATCTCCGTAATATAAATCATAAGATGATGGCAAACTTCCACTTGACAATAGATTTAACATTGCACTGTTTCTTAAAACTCCTCCCATATATTGATCCGTACCAATGGATTCATAGTCATATAGCGTAATACCAAATCCTTTATTTAGGTCAGTCAATGTGCAAAACCCATTTGCGGGTGATGTGAACGTATAAGGTAAATCAACCTTGCGCAAATTTTCTTTCCGATTGGTTGTACTAAATTTAAAAAGCTCTGAACTGTTCGCATCAATTATTTTGAAATAAACATCAGGATAAGATCCACTAAATGAATTATCCCAATTATTCCCAGATGCATCCGTTTCAGGAAAATCTACAATAGTAATATCCTCAATTGTAACAGAAATAGGCTCTTTTTTTACAGTAATACTTTTTGTGATTTTATTTGTACCCGACGAATTTTTAGCTGTTAATGTTACAGAATAAACACCGTCATTCAAGTAGGTTGTACTTGGATTTCTTTCATTTGAATAATCACCATTTCCAAAGTCCCATGAAAAAGATTCCGCGTTCTCTGATGTATTACTAAATATAGCTGTGAATGGCTTATAACCACTAGATGGACTAAAAGTAAAATCGGCAACTGGTAATTTTTGATTTTCTGTTTTCGTGCAGGATGGAATGCATGTAACTAATAGCAATGTAATTAATGCAAAACCTATATTAATTAATTTTTTTTTCATTATTCAAAACTAATTCCTACAATAAATTAATGTTATCCTTTTGGATGCTAAAAATGTAATAAAAATGCTTTTTTATCCTTAAATAGGTATATTTGTATATGGAAAAAAATCATGATCGCGTAAAAAATGCCATCCTAAACATTAAGAAATTTAGAGAATTAAAA
>Ga0114976_10001557_pt1 | contig 14414 bp, 16 predicted proteins | sample S_130805_EF_Meta_FD_87319 | JGI IMG/M metagenome (GOLD analysis project Ga0114976, IMG submission 87319) | Freshwater microbial communities from Lake Simoncouche, Canada to study carbon cycling - S_130805_EF_MetaG | ecosystem: Environmental > Aquatic > Freshwater > Lake | place: Lake...
AAAAGGTTGGGACTCGCAGTGGTCTTTGGAGCAGGACTACCTAGACTGGTGTTTTAGGTGGACAAGGGAATGCATTAGAGTTCTAAAACCAGGTGGCGTATTGATTATTTGGGGAACACTGAAAACAGATACATTCCTAAAACATAAATTATTTTTATCAGAACAGCCAGAACTATCTAGCATGAATGAAATTATCTGGTCTTATAACTGGGGTGGTCGCAGTAAAAATAACTTTGCTAGAAAGCATGAATATGCTTGGGTTTATTCAAAAGGCAATTCTTTTACATTTAATGCCGATGCAATCAGGGTCGAACGCAAAATGAAGAAAAATATTAGAACTGGCAAGGACTTTGAATACGGCACAATACCCACATGTGTTTGGGAAAAAAACAATCACACCTCGTCAAAAGATGCAATAAACTGGCATCCAACTACAAAAAACATTGAGATTCTTGAAAGACTCATTCTGGCCTACACAAATGAGGCTGACAATGTATTAGATATATTTTTAGGTTCAGGCTCAACCGCAATTGCATGTCTTCGTAACAATAGAAGTATTTTTGGTTCAGAAATAGATACACAGTATTATGATTTAATGAAAGCCAGGATTATAGGAGAATTACGCCATGACAATTGATATAGATATAAATAGACTAAGAGCTATTAATGAGGCTATCTGGATTAGAGATCATTCAGAAACACTAGACAGAGAACAGTTAATAAAAGTTATTACCGATATTGGTGAGTATGGCATCTTCTCCGCAAGGCAAATACAATCTATTGCTGGTAATACTATCTCTCGTCAAAAGATATCCAAACTGTGCCAGAAGTCAGATAGAACTGGTGGCAATCTTTATGTATTTGATCTAGAGAAAATTAGAGATCTTTTTTACACAAAGTCAAATGGCTCAATAAACTATTCACTAGCAAAAGAAATTATTGAAAATGGCACTTCTCAGGGGATGTTATCAAGACTAACTGGGATAGATCAAAGTTCTATTAGTAGAAAAATAAACAAAATCAAATGACTAAAATATTATCCTTTGATCCTGGGGGCACAACTGGCTGGGCAGTTATTGAATATGATGAAAAACAATCAAAACTAATTCAGTATGGACAAATAGCGGGTGGATACAAAGGTTTTAAAGAGTTTTACCTAAATTCAGGTATTGAACCTGATGTAATAGTGTGCGAATCTTTTAGTCTTCGCCCTGGAATGCCTAGTGTAAATCTTGAGCCATGCTATGTTATTGGAGTTCTTTATGCGCTTGCAACTCAAGAAGTAATTATGTATCCGCCATCCTATAAGGTCTTCTGCGATAATGATGCGCTCAAGAGGCTTGGATTCTACATAGTAGGTCAGCAACACGCCCGAGATGCAGTAAGGCATGCCGTAGCATATCTTAGGGTAAAGGAAAATCACATTCCAACAATGAAGGCTGGCTGGCCTAATGAATAGATGTCTTATGCCGTATAATTTATATGGGACACCAACAAAAGGATGAAAATGACTACCTGTAAGATATGTGCGATGCTTCCAAATGGGGGGCTAGAAAGCAATCTGCTACAAAAATCTACAAGGCAGCTGGCAGAGATCTACGACTTCAGTAGATCAACTGTAAGCAGACACAATACTAAATGTGTAAAAAACCCATTATCAATAAAGTTTGATGTTGATGAAATGCGCGAGATAATCTGGAACGGTGATTCCGGTGAGCTGCGCACAGGAACACTAGATGCCCCACTCAAAGATATATCGCCAGACTCAGTGCTAAAACTATTTGGGCATAATCCTGAAGAAACTGAGATGGTTGGCTTGCTTCGTGAACGCCACAGCGAATACTATTCACGCGACTTAGACCGCAAAATCTGGAAACACTCTTATGCCTTCTCTGTGCAGAAAAGAAAGCAAGGCGTAGACACAGTTGATCCAATTCAACTAATAAAAGAACTAAAGTTAAAGTCAAAGCCAAAATCTTCAAAGGCATCAGCTGGCACAGACTCAACCTTTGTGCTTGACTGGGCTGACTGGCAGGTTGGTAAAAAAGAAGGTGGTGGAACTCAGGAGTTCCTCAATAGATTTGATGCAGCTATTGAAGCTGCAGTAGAAAGAATTGCAGAGCTACGCAAGACTGGTAGAACATTAGATGAATTAGTTATCATCGGTGGTGGCGATATGATTGAGGGTTGCGTTATCTACCCACAGCAGTCATTTGGCATCGACATGAGTAGACGAAACCAAATTAAAACAACTGTTGCAACTATCTTGAATGGGCTTTATATCCTCGCACCAATGTTTGATAAAGTGCGTGTAGTTGTAGCCCCAGGCAACCATGGTGAGCATAGAATCAACGGCTACAAGACCGAACTGGGTGATAATGATGATCTTCTTGTATTTGAAATTGCACAGCTTGGATTAGTTAATGACCCAAACTTCAGCCATGTATCTTTTGAGATAGCAGACCATGAAATGTCAGTGGTTACTGATATTAGGGGCTGGACTTACGGAGTGACCCATGGTGATGTTTATGGCCGAGGATCCGGTAATGGAATTAGAAATAAAGTATTCAACTGGTTCAAAACAATGTCTGCAAACCGCCATGCAGTTGGCAATGCAGATGTTTTGGTAACACATCATTTTCACCACGATGCAATGGAAGACTGGGGTGCAACACTATGGGTTCAAAATCCAACAATGGATGGTGGAAGTCACTATTTCGTAGAGGCAACCGGACACAAACCGAAACATGGAATGAACAGCTGGGTAGTGACGAGATCGGATCGTTTTCAGGACAAGCAGGTTCTGAGGTAGTCGTAGAATTTTACGATCAAGAACTAGATCAGGTATATGAAGTAACGCTGATCTGTACCTGTGGACTTCCTGTGCTCTCCTTCGGCCTAGAAGACGATAGCTATTTCTTTTGCCAGCATTGCGATTTTAACTGTTGGGGAAATAAGAATACTTGCCCAAGATGCCAGAAATACAATAAGTTCATGGATCTTCGCCAATAAATGCTATAATTTATGTAAGATGTTGTTAGCATCACTCATAAGAACGATTCACAGAACACATCTATGCGGCAGATTAAAATACTCCCTGCCGCATCTAAACTTTTAGGAGCAAAATGGTTAAGTATGGGTTCTGGTGTGAAAACTGCCAACTTTATTATGTAGTCGAACGCCCAATGGAAGATTCAACTGAAGATTCTTTATGCGTGATATGTGATGAAAAATCTATACGCAAATATAATGTGAGCACAGTTTTTAAAGGTGAAGGCTTTTATAGCAATGATAAAAAAACTAAGAAAGGCAAATAATGCCATATTACATCACAGATAAGCATCCAGATTGCGGTAGCTGGGCAACGGTTAATAGCAAGTATGAGGTTAAGGGTTGCCACAAAACTAAGCAAGGTGCGGTAGATCAGATGGTTGCTATTTCACTTGGTGAAAAAATTCCGCCCGGTGGAACTTTTCCAAAGGATAAGAAAAAAGAATCAATTTTTGCTGAAGCTGCTGACTCTTCATATAACCCACCACAGGGGGTTCAAAATGCCGCTAAAAGGGCTTTGAAGTGGATAAGTGAGGGTAAGGCTGGATCTGGCTTTACAGGCGTTGGTAGGGCTCGTGCAAGCCAATTAGCATCAGGTACATCAGTCAGTCGAGATACAGTTGCCCGTATGAAATCCTACTTTGCTAGGCACACAGTAGATCGCAAAGCTACTGGCTTCAATTCAGGGCAAGAAGGATACCCTTCACCAGGCAGAGTCGCCTGGGATGCCTGGGGTGGTACAGCCGGTCAAGCATGGGTAAATCGTATCAACCTAGATCCTAAGAAAACTAAGTAAACTTAAATAAAAAGACCCCCAGCTAATAACTGGGGGTTTTTTTGTCGGGTAGTTCAACCTGCTTATGGCAGGAATATTACAATTAAAGATACTAAAACTGAAACCATAGATATACCAATAGCAATCGAACCCATACGATTAGCTCTATGGGTTTTTAGCTCTTTTACATCAAGCTCGATCTCATTAATGCGAGCATCTTGAGCATCGATTTTACGTTCCATACGCTCCTGCGATTCTCTCACGAATCTAACACCCTCTTCAAGCCGCCCTAAAGCAACATACAATTCCGGTTGATCTGGTGCCATTATTTTTGTGACTCCTCTATATGCTTTTGCACTGCATCCTGAGCTGCTTTAGAAACATCACTAGTAGTAACATTTCCAGTAACAGCAATTGCATAACCAATTGCACCAATGATACCTAGCATGAGAGTTACCCAAGCAATAAGAATACCTGTTAGGGGATTACCTGTGATAACTGCGCCTGAACCAGCTGCACCACCAAGAATAAATAGGAATACACCAAAGCCACGCCAAGCAAGCGTACCAATTACAGCCATAATTTGTTTAATGCGTTCTTGCATTTTTTACACCAATCCCGCCCAATATTTACAAGTATACCTTATAAAACTTTTGGAGCTACTGGAGCCTTTACTGCAGGAAGACTGTGCTCCGGCATCTCGTGAGCAGGCTCGTCAGCTGGGGTAGCTGCCTTAGCTTTCTTAGCTAACGCTTCACCATCTTTAGCATGCTTGATGAACTCTAGCGGAGAATAAAAACTTGATCCGTCATTGCTCCAGCGGTAAGTCTTACCTTTACAAATCTCAAAGTGTAGATGCTCGCCAGTAACATCACCTGATGAACCTTGACGACCTAGTGGAGTTCCTGCTTCAATAAACTTGCCAACTTTAACTTGAATGCTGTCCTTGCGCAAGTGTGCATACAGGCTATTCACATATTCACCATTAATTAAGTGACGAATAATAACATGATAGCCAAAGCCACCAACAGATCCATCAGCCTTCTTTAGCTTACTTGGACCTGCATGCACAACACGACCGGGAGCAAAAGATTCAACCCAGCTTCCTGAAGGCGCAACAAGGTCTACACCATTGTGGTGCTTCTTGGTCTTTTGTGTTGGGTGAATTCTCCAGCCGTAAGGGCTAGTGATTTGCGGTAGTTTATCAAAAGGGTATTGAATCATTTTTGCTCCTCAGCAATATCTAGTTTGAATTGTATATAGTTTGGGTTTGAGTCAATAGCTGGAAAAGTAATATATCCGCCATTTTCTTGTTCAATGACAACATGTTCTTCTGGGCCATCAAGACCATCAACTTTGATTATTTTATATTTCATTAGATCTCCGCACTAAATCCTAGGTAAGCAGTTCCAGCTGTTCCAGTAAATCTTCCAATACCGCCTTGACCAGCAGTTCCAGCAACTGTCATTGAGATATATCCACCATCATCATTTACTGCACCCAAAGCAACAGCAGTAGAGGTTACTCCAGCAGTGCATACCATCTGAATGGTAGAAGCTGCTGATGTGTCTAGTGCAGTTGGAGCAATTCTCATTCTTTGAGGAAACTTAATATGAACCCATGCTGTTGTTGTGCTAAATTGCATTCCAGCTCCAAAAGGAACAACTGCAGTCAAGGTATTTGAAGTTCTATAATAGTATCTTTGGCATAAAGCAAGTTCACCACCAACTGTTTCAGTTGCAGTAGAAAAAGGTGTTGCAACAGATCCTTGTTCTAGTTGCACGCCCCAAAGATCAACTTGATAAATTGTGTTTACTGGCATTATTAAGGTAAAAATTAATGAAGAATTTGTATTATCTATAGTTTTACCGGCAATGCTAGGCACACTTATAGTTTGTGTATACCTAACCCAAGATGTTGTTAAAGAAATTGCAGAACCATCAGTATTTACAGCAGTAGAACCACCGCTTCCAAAATATTGAGTAAGTCTAGGTGTAATAATTGTAGTAGCAGAAGCCTTAGCCCAAAAACTTAAAGTTACTGTAGTATCAGCAAAAGTTCTAACATCTTCAATAGGTTGTTCAATTGCTTCAAATGTATACCCGCTACCAGCTGCAGTTACGGCAACTCTATAAAAATATCTACTTTCATATCCAGCAACAGGCGCTGATCCTGGTATTGTAAATACTTGCTGTGATTGAGTAAAAGTCTTTGATGCTCCACCATTAGCAGAATAACGCCAACGATCAGCAAAATATCCAACTCCAGTTGTACTTGTGGCAGTTGTAGTTCTTTGCCACACATCAAAAGCACCATTGATAATAGCATTTTTACCAGCAGCAAAGTAGCTTGATAAGGGCACAACGCCCAAAGCAGCCGCAGCTGTGGCCTGGGTTGTTCCACCAGTTCCACCACGAGTAACTGGAAGCGTTCCAGTAGTGATATCTGTTGCTGCATTGATTGCCCCCAAAGCTGTATTCGTTGTGCTAGCTAGGGTAGCAAAGACTGTTTCAAGAGGAGCAATTGAATCTCCTGAAGTTGGGTATGTTATACCTTTTGATGTGTTAGCTGCCATAAGTTATATTATACCTTACTCTATTACTGTTACTATTAGGTTATCTCCAATAATGTTAATATCCATCGTTCCACCACCAGAAGGCGGACTTCCCTTGACTGTCATTGTGACAGATATAACATGTGCACCAGCTGATACTGGAACTAACTTAATTGCATTTATAGAGTTATTATCATAAGTAAGTGTATTAGTAAATGTTTTTCCATTATTCTTTAAAACATATTGAGAATCAACCTCAACTCCATCTACATAAACCTTAAAATCAAACCCATAAGTAGTAGTATCTCCATTTGCAAGAGTTTGTATATAAATTTCGTAATAAGTTGAATAATTTATTAGCAATCTTCTAGGTTTATTTAGCAAAATATTTATATCTAATTGCTTCATATTTCTAGTAAGTTCTGAAAGCGGAGAAGTAAAATTTATTACCTGAGTTCCAGGAATTTCAGTAGAGTAAGTTACAAGCTCGACTTGATCTGCCATCAACTTTAGAAGATTAGTTATATTTGTTTGGCTAATTGCATCTCTAGCTGAGTTATTGATCTCATTTAGCGTAACAGACTCGCCTAACGCTTCTAGACGCTTTTCAACTTCCCTACCCCAAGGTTGAGATGATGTAGGTAAATTACTATCAGGTAATGGCATTATGCTCCAGTCGTCAAGGGTATAATAGAAAGATCAGAGAAAGTCATATTAGTAGTTATCAGCGTATTAAAATCTGAAAAAGTTTTACCAGTATTTACTGAATTAAAATTAGCAAAAGTTACTGCCTCTTCAGCTGACCAACTAATATTATTTTGATTGAATGAAATAGAATTCAATCTAAATCTATTAGAGTTTAGACTAAATAGATTTCCAATAGTATTTCCAAAAGAAAAACCTGATGCAGAAGATCCGTTTACCATAATTATTGGCCCACATATTGCCTGGGCAGCTGAAAGCCCAGCATTAGATAAAGTAAAGTTGTCTGTAATAAAAATATTGTCTACTTCAGGTGCATCAGTTTTTGTTGTAATGTTAGCATTTGCGCCAGTCAAAAAACTTGATTTTACTTTTTTATAAAATACCCCAGCACCAACAATAAATATTGCGGGATAATCAAAACCTGAACCAGCACTTTCTACACCAATGCGATAGGGGGCTAAACCAAGTCCACTTCCATTTTCTTTTGTAAGACCAACATCTTTAGGTGCTGTAACAGTTATCTGAATTTCATTAGGATTTTCAGTCAAAGATACAACTAAGCTTCCACCTTGACCAAGCCATTGGGCAGGTTTAATTGGAAGGCTGTCTGTGCCCACAATGACATACTGGCCATTGCCAGATGTTGATGGGTCATATGGAAGTGGGGTAATCTTAGCTACACAATCAGGTTGCTTTACGCTTGTTAGAGTAGCATCAATCTTAAATCTTTTAGTAATAGTTTCACCAGCATTTACTTGAAAAGAATCTGAAAAACTAGATGCAAAAGCTTTAGCTGAATTACTACTATTTGGATCATAGTAATTTAGATCGTAAACAATTGCATTAGATTTATAGCTAGTATTATATGAATAAATATCAATGTTTCTTGCTGCATCAAAAATTTCAACAGACTGATTCACGTCAGATAAATATGTTGTAATATCCATAGATGTCGCCATAGCCGGCCTAAAGCCTACCGCTGTGCCCGTAAAGTAGATTTCAATAGGTGATCTATCGGTTGTGTTATAGCTCATTACAGAGCACAGCTGACGAAGATTATCCCAGACATTTCCAGTCCAGCCAATAAAGTTTACCGACCTGCCAGCTAAAGCGACATCTACAGTAGGAGTAACTCCACAAAGCCCACAATAGTAAGTTATTGCATCTGATAAAGTTCCAGAAAATGCAGCAGCAGTCTTAATAACATTTAGTTTTGCTTGAATAGAATCTCCAACAATGCTAGCTATACCAGCTGAATTTGTTGAAACTTTCTTCACATCAAACTGCACAGTGCCATAGGCATCATCTTGAATGCTCATAGTGTTGCCAATTATAAGTTTAGTATTTATTAGGCCAGCATTTGAAGTTTCTTCAATGGCAGAAAAAGATACTTGGCTAGTACCACCATCGCTAGCAGTTGGATCTAAAGGGGTAGCATCTTCTGCATAAGAAAAAGATATTAGCGAATCATCTTTTATTTTACCTGTGCCAGAATTAGTTATCTTAGTGGCCATTAGTCCACCTCAACAAATGTTGTTGATAAGCCAATCTGTCCGCTATTTATACTTGCACTGTAATACTCGATCTCAATAGGAGAAGTAAACTGTAAAGCTGTAGTTCCTTTACCTGGAATAAAACCACCAGTAGCAACACTTGTTCCAGTAACTAAAACCTGTGCAATCATTGCAACTATATTTGCAACTGAAGTAGAGCCAGAACCATTAGCTAAAAATATTTCTACCTTAGAATATGAAGAACCAGCAAAAGTCTGATTAGTTCTTGTAGTTCCACCTGCAAGTAAGCTAGCAGGGTTAACTGCAGCCTGAACAACGCCAGATGTATCATAAGGCAAAATTCTAATTCCAGCTGCCCCAGAGGCAACCACACCAGCAGCTGTAGCATGCCAACCAAAATTAAGGGTATGAGTAGATGGAATTATTATAGTAAGTTTCTTTGCATCTGCATGGCTAGCTGGTAAAGAGTAAGATGAATATTTAATTGGATACCTATTTGCATAAGTAGCGGCAGTAAAAGTTGGTGTAACAGTACTTGAGATTGAAGGCCAATCAGTTTGAGCAAGCATAGGTGCAGCCCATTGTGGTGGCATAAGATTATTATCTGCAGCATAAGGATCAACCCAATAAAATGGGCCAGAGCCATAAAGACCAGAAGAAAAACTTTTTATAGTTTCAAGACTCAAAGTTAGATCAGTGTTGTTCAAAGATCCAGTCCATGATGCGCCAAACTTTCTTGCAGAGGCATTAGAGCGCTTTACAAAAGTTCTTCCATTCAAAAGTTCCGTTGTAGCATAAAAGCTAGTAGAACCTGCAGTCATACCAGATAGTGGTGCAACAATTAAAGTTTGAAAAGTAGAGTTTCCAAAATAAACTTTACCAGCCATTAGTTTCTACCTCTCTGAGCAAGCAAAACATTTCCATCATTTGCTGACTGTGCAATTCTAGCATTCTCTGTATATAGGTTTATAGGCCTATCAATAGCTGCACGAAGCAGTGCGCGATCATCTGGAGATAAGTAAACTATGCTAGATCCAGATGTAGAGCTCATTGAAACTGCTGAACTTGCTGGCATAGTTAGATCCTGCTGGTTATTCAACGCATTTAGGAATCCAACTCCAACTCGGCTTACTGTAGCCGCATTGATAACATATTCACCATTAGATAGGTTTGCACGAATGCTATCGCTAGTTCCATTTCCAGGGCCAGTAACTAATCCGCCAGTAGCAAATCCTTTACCATAAGTATCTTCAAAAGCTTTTATAAGAGTAGTTGCACCTTTATGTTGATTTTTATGATAAACAGCAATTTCAGCATCACTAGGAACTAGTTTAGTTTCTATTTCAAGCGTTTGTTTATTTAACTTCTTCCAAGAAATCCAATCAGGATTTAGTAGTTTTGTGGTTATTGAAAGATCTGCATTATCTGTTTTCCATTTATGCAAAGAAGCATCCGCAGCATCAAAAGTTAAATATGTTTTCATAGAAACATCAAGTTGATCTGAAGTTCCATTTATGATTGCAATAAAATCATCAAAGGATTTTGCGTAAGTTTCAAGTTCTTTAGAATTATATCCAAGAGCCTTGCCTTGATCCATAAAATCTGTTTTCAATGTTTTTGCATTATTAATAAGAGTTGCTGTATCTTTACTAGTAGTCTTTATGCTAGTTAGGTAAGCCATGCTAGACGTTACTAAGCCTTGCATAGTCTGACGATTTCTAATAGCAGCATCACTATTGCCTTTTAGCGCACGACTTGCATTCTGAGTAGCAGTCGCCTGCTGTGCCTTATTTTCAGCCATCTTATCTGCATTAGCATTTAATTCTGCTTGAATAGCATTAGCTCTCAAAGTATCACCATATCTAATTGCAACAGAAAGTTGATATTCAAGAATAGATCTATCTGCAACTAATCCAGACATACCTGTTTTTAGATCTCTTAAAGCTTTATTGGTTTCTTTAAAACTATCTGCAACTTTTTTCCATCCAGAATAAAGTTCATCTGCAGCATTCTTGGCAGAATAACGCCAATCAAAAGCAGTTTTTAACTTGCCCTGAACTTCAGCAATATAATCCCAGATAGTTCTAGCTTTTTCAAGACTCTTAGTTGTTTCAATAAACTTTGTTGGTTCTGGAAGTGTTGTTATGGCATTAGCTACTTGACCAAGACCATTACCAAGTAGGAAAGCATTTGCATTTGCACCAAGTAATGCATTAGATATTGCAGCAATTGGGCCTGCACCAACCTGTAAAGCCTGTAAATTATTTCTAAAATCATTTGATGCATTATTTGATAACTTACCTTTTGAATTTAAATATAAAGTAGTAAAGTAATCTTTAATTCCTTTTTCACCTTTTTGAGAAGCAACAGAAAGATCTTCAAATGAATATCCAATTTTCTCTAAACTTGAAATAAATCCTTTATTACCAGCAACATCTTTAAAATTACCACTATTAACTATTTGATTCTTAAGCCATGCAGTATAATTTGCACCAAGAACAATATTTTGTTTTTCAAGTGCACCTGTAGCTATATTTGTTTTATCTTTAACTACTCCAAGAACAGTTGCATAGCCATTAGCTATTTCTCCAGCTTTTATAGAAGCTTCAGTATTGCTCTGCATTGCTGCAGTCATTCCATAAACTTCTTCACGAACAATTGCTGCACCAACAGCAGCTTCGCTACCATACTTAGCTAATGCAGCCGCATAATCAGCAGCTAAGGCCTCTTGCATTCCAGCAAAACCACTTAATGATTCTTCAGCTTTTCTAATAAAATATGAGGATGAATCAGTTGCTTTTTCATATGCATCACCTAGCATTGAAATTGCCTGTACTGCAGTATAGATTCCAGCTAACCAAATAGTTGCTTTACCAGCAATTTGCAATGCTCTAAGTGCAATAGTTGCAGCATTTATACCTACTGTTGTTGCAGTTGCAGCAGCACCAAGAGTTACTGTTGATGCAGTAGCAGCGCTTCCAGCCAATGCGGTAGTTTCCATAGCTACTGCATAAGCCATCATAGTTGCTTTTCCAATAAGAACAACTGCGTTAATTGCAGCAATTGCTCCAGCTAAAGCCAGAGCTACTGTAGTAAAGCCTATTACTACCTTTCCAAAAGGGTTTCTAGCGAAAGCATTTAGTTGATCAATAATTGTGCCAATAACATCTAAAAGAATATTTAAACCTGGGAAAGAAATTTGACCAGCACTTGCTAAGAAGTTATCAAACTTATTTTGTACAATTTGAATTTTTGCGGCAACAGTTTCTTGAATTTGACCATAAGCGGCACCAAGGAATGTTGCATCTTCAAAACCTTTATTTGCATTTTTAATAGACTCTGAATAAACGTTATAGTTATCGCCAAGTTTTTGAATAGTTTGAATATCTCGAACATTCTGAACTCCAAGACCTCTGAGCACAGTATCAAGATTTTGACCACTATCACTCATCTGTTGAAGACCTTTTAAGAATTGACCAAATGCTTTTTCACCATTAGTTGACCATGTTTTTGCAAAAATTTCAGCAGGCTGACCAGCAATATCAGCATAAGCTTTAAGCTTATCTCCACCTGCACCGACAGCCTGATTGATAAGTGCAAAGCTTCTAATAATTGATCCACGAGCAGCTTCAGGTGCAATACCAAGAGATGAAAGCGCTGTAGCTAAACCAATAGTTTCCGCAGTGGTAAACTTAGCCATTTTAGCTGTAGTTGCAATTTCTTTTGTAACAGAAAGGATCTGTGTTTCAGTAGCAACAGCTTTTACACCAGCATATGCAATAGCTGAACCCAAGGCATCAAAGTTTGTAGTTTCGCCGGCTTTACCAAGCAGCTCACCAATACGACCAAAGCTAAGAGCAGCTTGGTCTACGCTAATTCCAGTAATTGTTGAGAACTGTGCAACTGTTTTAGTAAAGTTTGTTAGCTCGCCTTGAGCAATACCAAGCTGATTACCGATAGTAGCAATTTCAGTAATATTACCAAATGATACTGGAATATTCTCTGCAAGTTGTGTTAAAGAATATTGCATATTTTTTGCAGCTTGGCCTATTTTTATGCTAGTAAATTCTGTTGTTCTTACGACATTTGCAAATGCTCTTTCATACTGAGTTGCAGTTCCAATCATTGCAGTCAAGGCTTGTGTGGCTATCTGCTGTACTTGTTGATAGGCCGCTGCAACATCATAAAGCGCATAACGTTCACGAGCAGAGTTGCGCAGACTGGCATCAGCCCCTGCTTTCCTAGAGGCATCAAATCTATCATTCATTGCATTAGCTTGAGCATGCTGTTTGTTCATAGCTTCGCGCTCTTGCATTTGGTTCTTGATAGATGCAGATGCTTGTGCTCTAGCTTTTTGCTCTTGCGCGATAGTTTGATCGCTTAGGCTAGATAAAGTCTGGTGATCTTTGATGCGATCATCCATAGCCTTCTTGCGCATCATTTCCGCTTGCCACTCGGTCTTGGCGTTATTGCGCTCCATTTGGCTGGCAGCACGAGCCATAGCCTGCTCTTCAGTCATTTGACGCATAGTTTCTTGCGAAGCTCTTTGGCGTTGCTGAGTTAGTGTTTCTAAGCCTTTATCTGTGCCACCAGCACCGGTGGTTCCAGGCATCTTCATGGGAGCAGTTAGTTGCTCTCTAAGCTCTCTTACAGCAGTTTCAGCCTTATTGATAGATGCAAGAAATTCCGAAACATCGAGTGATAGTTTCGCATCAAAATTCAGAGCCACAAATACCGCCTATAGATTATCTCTTACTATTCTACCCTATGATTTTCCATCATATCCTTGTAGAACTGCATCCTGCTAGGCATATCACTATTGTCATAAGTGTATGCCTGGATATAAGGAAATTGTCCATGTTTCTTTTTAGAGTCTTTTTTCTTTTCTTCAGCTTCTTGCCATTTATCAAACTCATACTTTGCATAACAGATTGCAGTCTTAATCTTAAAGCCAACATTGTTTGCATTTTCATTACGGCAGATCCAGATAGGATTACCGCATTCGGCACAGGTTTCTTCCTCAAGGATTTGTAAGGCTTCAACTAAAAGAAAGTCCAGTGGAACCCAAGGATCTGATGGTTGCTCATGAAATAGCATTGCAACTGGTCTAATCCCAACTTTGATCGCCGCTTTTACCTTTGTGATGTATTGGCGGTTATGCTGCCAAGTTAGGACTTCGGTAAAAAACCTGCGTCAGTTAAACCTTTGAAATATGCACTAGCAAGAGTTAGCTGCTGCATCTTCTCAACAATAAGCTCCCAGACTTCTTTTGGAAGGTATTTACGAAGCTCAACAACATCTTGCTGGCTAAACTTGCGCTCATCTTCCTCATCCTTAGCGTTTACAATCTTTACAAGATTTTCTGCAACTAGTGATGTAGTCCAGAAGCGAATCCAGTCTTCACCATCTTCACCTTGACCAAAGTTTTCTTTAGCTGCAGGGTAAGTCTTATTAGCCTGCTCGGTTACGCGTTCAATAATTTCTTGGTTTATCCCACGAAGGTGGAAGACAATCTTTGATTCAATAATCTTTTTAGCCAACTCGTTAGCTTGTGCCTCAAGGGAATCGTATTCTTCACCTGCAAGAGTGTTAGAAAGCTTTTCATTCAAAGCAGTAAGTTTATATGCTGCATCCACATCTAGGTATGCTGTAACAGTGTCCTGTGGGTATGCACGATCTTTAGCAAAGGCTGTAATATCAAAAGTGCCTTTTTCTTGCGCTTTCTCAACTAGAGTGAGAGTCTGTTCAATTACTTCTTTATTTGCTTCGTCCATTTTTTATCCTTATTTTGCCCTTTAGTGTTGTGAGGTTGGGG
>Ga0114976_10001559_pt1 | contig 14394 bp, 11 predicted proteins | sample S_130805_EF_Meta_FD_87319 | JGI IMG/M metagenome (GOLD analysis project Ga0114976, IMG submission 87319) | Freshwater microbial communities from Lake Simoncouche, Canada to study carbon cycling - S_130805_EF_MetaG | ecosystem: Environmental > Aquatic > Freshwater > Lake | place: Lake...
TCATTGACATTCAGATGCGTAGTTTTCTTTACGCTATCAAGAACAGTGTTGTCCAAGGGTGTCGTTGTCATCGGAGCAAACTTCTCAGCGTTACGGCGCTGAAGAAGTTCTTGGATAGCTTGTGTTTCCGTATTTCCAAGAAAGGAGAATTCTTTCGAGCTTTTGTTGATGTCGTGCCACCCCGGCACACCCATCGTAGTATAGGTGTCCATCCTTTGTATCTCGGACACTGTTCCGTCCGAGAATGTGACGCGAGTCGCATATCCATCGACATCGTTAAGTTTGATGCGCTTCTTCTCGGTGACAGTTATCGCCGCAAGCGGAGGTGCGGTTTCCACGGTCGGTGGTTGGATGTTCTCGGTTACGACAGGCTTGGGCGGTGGAGCAAGGGCCAAGGTCGCTTGACCTTCGACCACGCCCTGCGCCCGCTTGATCGCCGCATCAATGAGATCCATCGGCGTGACAGGTGGAAGCCCGAAGCCTAGCGCGGGCTCCGGATTAATCTTCAAGGCCTCGGTGGCGTAGTAGTTCAGGCCATCCGATATTTTGTCGCGACCAAGCGCACGAGCCTTCTCGCTGTAGAACAGACGCATGAACTTTTCTGTCATCGGCTGGATCGGATTGAACGCATCCGCCTGCGAAAGATAGGTCTCAAGCTTGACGCCCTTGTCCCTCATCTCAGAGATGCGGTTCACGGCGTCGATCAGCGGGTCGGCAGAGAAACCGGGATCCGTTTTGTTGGACTCGATGGAAGAGCGAAGTTTTGCGTAGACCCCTGCGTTATCGAGAAGGGCGTTCGAGATCGACTTGATGTTGTCGTCGGTGGATTCGGCAATGCGAGACAGCGCATCCGTCTCACCATATGCCTTCGCAAAGATCGCATTGCGAATGCGGAGGATGCCGAGGGAGTTGATGCTGCCATCAGCACTCCGCATCTGCCCCTGTTCAGTGCTGGGGATGTGCTTCATGAACTCAATCACGAAGTCCGGATGCGTGAAGTCGCGACCCGGAGGGATCTTGTCGAGCATCGCATTCGTGATGTACTTCGCGTCCTCCTTCGCCTGTTCGGCGGGGGACATGAGAAGAACGTCTGAGACGTTGGCCTCACCAATATACGCCTTGCGCTGCTCGGGCGTCATTTGCGTAGTGCGCTGCTGAACAAGAACGGGGTTCTTCATTCCCGTTGTATCAAAGCCGTTGCGCGCAAGCTCCTGTCGGTAGGCCTCAGCAAGGTCTGGCCTGTTCTCGTAGATACGGCGTAGGGCCATCGTGCGACCATTGCCGCTTTCAACATGGCCGTTCTCGTCAACGATGGGAGCCCCGCGCTTGGTGCTGGGGTCGAAGATTAGCTTCGAAGGATCAAACTTCGCAATGATGTCTTGGATCTGAACCTCAGACCCAACCTTGTCCCGATTGCGAGGCTGAAGGATGGGGTCGTAGCCGGGAACTTCAGACGAGATGATGCTCGACAGTTCCACAACCTTCGGAGCTACGTCGATCTTCGGAACCGCAGGGGCATCCGTCGTCAGGGTCTTCACCTGATGCTCGACAGGCGTCTGGATCGGAGACATGGGAGGGCTCACTGCCATAGGCGCAGAAGGCGCTGGCGGAGCAAGATTGAACTGCAGGCTTTCGATAGGAGGTTGCACGGCAGGAGCCGCGCTGACAGGGGCCGTGGTCGGAGGTTCGACAACCGGGGCCGCACTGACAGGAGGCTGCTGTTGCGCTTGGAGTGCTTGTATTAGCTGTTGGATCTCTGGAGGCTGCTGTTGCGCCTGCGCCGCAGGGGCGGGCTGCTGAACAGCCGGAGCCTGACCCTTGAACATCACGCCAAACATCCGTGGCACCGGGGGAACATGGTACGTGTCCACACCGGGGGCCATCGCTAGAAGGCCCTTGATGTAGTTGTTTGTGCGACCCGCTTCTCTTTTGATATCTGTCTCGGTGAGGCCCTGACTAGCGAGCCAGTCCATGTACTTGTCGTGAGACTTCGATTTCTTTTTTTGATCCCTTACGATGTAGAGGGCCTTGTCGATGTCGTTCTCAAAGGTAAGAAGGACGTTGCCGCCTTTCGTCCCGAAGAAGTTCATGGCATTTGACAGGGCCGAGGGCAGGGTTGCGGAAGGAAAGGGAGCAGGAGCCGGGGTTACAGGTGCTATCTGCGCTGGTGCAGGAGCAATGGGTGTGCCGGACGTTGCAAGCAGATCCACCGGAGGAGGAACGAAAAGCTGTGTCGGTCCCGGCTGCGGTGCTGATCCCGTAGCACCAATCTTGGCCGCAAGTTGCTGTGCAGCGGTAGCCTGCGCAAGTTGCTGCGCTCCAGCAGGAGTGGCGGCAGCACCGGGAGGCTGTGACAGAACTTGGGCCACGGACCCAGAAGTTGCCAACGGCCCACCAGTGGACGGAAGTCCGGGGACCGGGGGTGGCGCGGGAGGAACAACCGCTCCGGAGGCAGCGTTTGGAGGAGGGGGTGCGGTGGATGTACCTGTTGGTGGGATGATGGGCTCGGGGCGTTTGCCAAAGGCTGCGCCCGTAATGCCGCCCATCAGGGATCCCGCAGCGCCCTCAAGCGCCGCCTTGCCAGCGACACCTTGAAATGTCGGGCGATCAATGCCTTCTCGCTGTACGGCGATGTTCTGAGCAAGTTGTTCCTGCCCGCCTTGAAGGGCCTCAAGGGGCGCTTCCTCAAGCGCGCCTATCCCCGTTCTCTTGAGGATACCGCGACCAACTTCCTTCTCCGTTCCAACAACGGCCTTCCCCGCAGCCTTTGCGGCCACGTTGCGAAGAACACGGCTTGCACCTGTCACCGCATCTAGCGCACCAAGGCCAGCCCCAATCAGGATCTGGTCGAGGTTCTGTCCATCATACGACTGCGCAAGTTGCGCCCGCTCCTCAACTACTTTCGGATCCAGCTTCTGTTCCGTAAGTACCTGTTTTACCTCGTCGTAGATGTCTCCCTTTCTACCGCCTGCGGCCATCGCCGCTCCAAGAGTTCCCCCCACAGCACCCGCCGCAAGTGTGCCGCCACCTGTCAACGCTGTCAGGACGCCCGCCGCAATCGTAGGAGCCGCCACTCCAAGGGAGTTTGACAGAACATCTATTGGAGCAACCGTTAGGGCCTTGAGCCCAGCCAGAACCTCCCGATAAACGCCCTTACCCTTGGCTTCTTCTTGGATCCTTGCCATCTCCGCAGAGTCCTTGCGGGACTGCGCAGAAAGAAACTGAGAGATGTACTCTTCGCCAGCCTTTAGGTTACTGGCAGTTTCGCTACCAGCCCCAAAGAAGTCGGCCATCATGCGAACGCCAGCAACGGCACCCATGCCGACCTGAAGAGGAACGTCGGCCACCTGACGAAGAGCGGATTGCTTTTCCTCTGGCGGGGCAGGCTTGTTCTTTTCGCGAAGAATACCGGGATATACGTCCCTCTGAAACTTTAAGGAAACAAGCTCCGGAGGCGTACCGTCCGGAGCTTCGATCTCGTATGTCATCCCATCGGGAGCAGCAACGTCATAGATCGCCATGATTACGTACCCGCTTGAGTCGGCCTTGATCCACGGACCGTGGTCGGGAAATCCAAGTTAGGGGTTCTCATTCCCTTCGGCAACAAGCCTTGTGCCTGTTGTCTATACTCGAACCCAAGACGGTCTATCTCTGCCCGTTTTTGCGCGATGAGCTGCCCGTATTCTTTTTTCTTGTCATCAGGGGTTGCCGGAGCATCCTGAAGCTTTTCAAGGGCTAGGATCTGGTTCTCGTAAGAGATGATGAGACCCTTGTTCGCGTCCGAAACGGCCTTCAATCCCGTTATGTCACGCGACAACCCACGTTCTGCCAGTGCAGCAGCCCGTTCCTTGGAGGACTCAAGCATTTTCTCCTTCGCAAGCTCAAGCTGGAGGGATTCGCTACGAAGCGCAGTATCCTCCGCACGACGAGTCTTCTCAAGATCCGCAAGGGTCGCAATACCGGCAGCGCCGCCGCCAGCGATGTTCGTCAGGGCGCTGGAACTTTTGCCCGCAGCCGCTTGGAACCCGGCCTGCATCAACGCGAGAAGCTGGTTCTCACGGCGTTGCGCCTTGTTGGCCTCACGCTCCTGCTTCAACTCGTCAATGCGCAGTGACAGGCGCTTGCCGAGGCCGCTCTCTTCGTCGGGCTTCTTTGCGCCTGCACCCGCACCCGCCTTGTCAGCGGGGGGAGCTGCCGTAGCCGTAGCCGCAGCCGGACTAGATGGCACATCAGTGGGCGAGACGCCAGCATCAAACCTAGCGGCAGCGGCAGCAGCGGCTTTCTTTGACGCTTCTGCATCCTTGACAGGAATGGTGGCGATCCCAGTATCTTGAATACCCGCCTCCCTAAGACCCTGTTCCGTGAGCTGATCCAAGGTCCGTTGTCCTTGAGCGTATAGAGTAGGATCTTTCCTCCTCTGACCCTCGTCCATCATATCAATGGCGGCTTTGGCCTCAGGCGTTTGCAGAATGGAGTCCTGAACCCTAACCCGTACTTCCCGACCTGTCGGGGCTCTAAAGGCTTCCCGGCGAAAATAAGACTTTTCCGCAGGACTTCCGGGCGAAAACGGGCTTGGGCGCTGGTCACGAACGTCTTGATCGTATGCCGCAGCCGCAGCGTCTTCCGGGGACATCTCCGCCATAAGCGGGGTGGGCCTCGTTCCGTAGGTGCTACCAGAACGAACCGTCCCATACCTCTGTGGAACAATCACATCCTCAGGGTTCATCGGCGGCGTCGAGGGTGTCGAGGGCTCAAGTGCCGCAGCATCTTCCTGAGCCTGCATGACAGGAGTGTACCGACGAGGCGTCAGCACTGTACTTGGATCCGGAAGACGGAACATCCCACCAAGGAAGCTGCGACCGCCAGATACGTTCTCACCGCCCTGTTGGAAGTGCTTCACCCCATTGATAACCTGTCCACCCCCAGCATAGCCAGTTGGCTGGAACGCCATCTGCAAGGCGCGAGCGTTCTCATCGGGGGACGCCACATTGGACGTTATCCCCGTCCCGTAGGACGATACGGGGGCTTGGTTGCGGAACATCGCACGGTCAAGGACAGGATCGTTCATCGTTTAGCCCCCAACCGCAGATGCAGCACCCGACTTGCCACCGAACAAGTTATACGCCGCCAAACCCGCAATGCCCAGACCACCCGCCTGAGAAAGAATGGAGGCAGATGGGGAAGTGGCCTGACTGATCGTCTGTTGCGAGGATGGCGCACCCTTGTAGATATCACTGAGGAACGAGATTCGCTGGAATGGCTCGTACGCCGACTGAAGTTCGTTGGCCCGCGCCGCGTCCTGCGTTTTTTGCTGGAACGCTTGGTTCTGCGAACCAAGATTGTACAGGAACGACACATCTCCCTGACCAAGGCCAGAGGTCAACTGTCCAAGGTTCGCGGTCGATGTCCCAAGGCCTCCGAGCCCCGCCGAAGCGCCCTGCGTCAACTGCCCACCAGAGATATTGGCCTGACCGAGCGCGGTCCCCGCACCAAGGGCCGTGTTCCCCGCTTGCTGGAGACGCGACTGCTGGTTCTGGAAGGCGTTCATTGCCGCCGTCTGAGCCTGACTGTAGTTCGTGGAGTAGTCCTCAAAGATCCGTTTGCTCTGGATATCCGCCAGATTACGAGCAAGCTCTGAGGTTTGGACGCCCTGACGGCTACCACCAAACGCACCTGACTTCACACCCTGAGCTTGGTTCTGGGCCTGTTGGATTGCAGCCTGACGCTGCATCTCCTTCGTGGCCTCGTTAGTGACAGCCTGTTGGTAGGGGTTCATAAAGTTTTGGGCGTAGTTCGGATTGTAAGCCTGCGCGCCCTGCATTGACAGATCGACCGCAGCATTGCCGCCCGTTCTGACAGCCTCGATGCCCGCTGCCCCATAGGACGGTACAGCTCCATAACCCTGCGCTGCCTGACCGTAGAGCGAGGACGCCGTATTCAGGAACGGCTGGTAAGAACCAATACCCTGACCAGCAAGTTGGGTCGCCTTGATCTGTTCCGGCGTCTGACCCGCAACGGTCATATCCGGGATATTTACAGGGATCTGCGAGCGTTGTTTTGCCAGATCCAGAAGCCCAAGCTTATAGGCTTCGATATCTGGGGCTTCGCGGACGATCTGTTCTGTTGTGGTTACATCAGCCATGATTAAGCCATCCGCTCATATTTGTGCATCATCTCGTAAAGTTTACGAGCGCCCTTCATTCTGTCACCACCGCCAGCGCCTCTGACAGCTTTTGCCGTCATGACAAACTCACCGTCGCTGAGACGTGCAGGGATCGAGTCGCTGGTCCCGGTGCCGGGTCCGTCGATCTTCCCACCACGAGCGGCGATACCGCCGACAGCCATCCGCACGGCACCCAAGCCCCCCGGCTGGTACGGAACGACAGTGGAGGTGGGGGTTCTCTGTGCGGGGGTGAAGTTGCTGATGTTGAAGGCGTAGCGGTTGGGGTTCGAAGCCAGAAGATCTTGGCCGGTCGGACCCTTGGTGATTGAGGTCGGGGTACTCTTGTTCGCCATCGAACTTGCAAGCAGGGCTCCGCCGACGCCAGCGATACCCACGGCAGGCCAAGGGTTCGTCTTGATCCACGTCCCGGCCTTGTCCACCAGACCCCCGAGGCCGCTGAGAGCGCCACCAGAAGAGGTAGCAGCGGCGGGTGCTTTTAAGGTGTCTCCAGCAAATCCAGTTGAAACGCTCTTCTGGAAAGCATCAGAAGAAGGGGGCTCATAAAGAGCGCCGGGTCGGTTTAGATCCCCTTGGATGCTAGGAGATCCCGCGCCTGTAGCTGTTGGGATCATGCCCTCCGGAGTAGCCGGTGTACTTGGACCACCCATCATGGACTCAAGGAAGCCCTTCTGCGCCCCACCCCCGCCAACGGTGTTCATTCCGCCACCGAAGGACTCCGGAAGTGCGTTCGTAACGCCGCCCATGAACGTCCCACCCTGCATCATGCTACTGACGCCAGACGCCGCAAAGCCTACAGCCCCCGCAAACAGCGCGCTTTTCATGGCGCTGGCGGGCGTAGCCCCACCGATTAGAGAACCCACACCAGCGCCCGCCGCAGCCCCAAGAGGGCCGCCCACAAGACCGCCAAGGATGGGGAGAACAACAGGCGCAGCGGATTTGAAGAAACTGCCAATGGACGAGAAGAACCCGTATTCCGGAAGACCCGTCATGGGGTTGATGCTGCCTTCGCCGCCACGGCTCTTCAGAAGCATCGCCTCCTCGGGCGTGATGTGGGCCAGCATCGTATCGTCGTTGCGGCCAGCATCCTTCAGTTTCTGCGCGGCCTCGTGCAGGCTGACGATACCACCCTTTTTGTATCCGGGGGCCGTGGGCATCGGAGCGGGCATATTCGGCCCACCGCCCTCGGGCTTCTTCATCATGGCCTGATGGACCATGCCCTCAATGATGGCGAACAGTCGGTCGTCGTACTCCTCGGGGAGATCGCCCTCGTTGAGGAGCTTGGAGTCGTAGAGCTTCTTGACGACCTCCTCGTACCGATCCTTGTTCTTCTTCAGGTATTCCAGAAGAGACCCGAAGGCCATGAGCTTGGGAACAGGAAAGGTATCGAGTTCGTCAGCAAGCCCCTGAAGAGCCTGTTTTTGCTCGGATGTCAGACCCGCATAGGCGTCACCGATGGCCGTGCTGAGTTGCGGCACATCCCGTTCCGTGAACTTGGAACGAGTGAGGGCCTTTTGAATACCGGGATCGCGAAGGAGATCAGTGCCCTGCATAGCTAGTTCCTATGATCTGAAAGGGTTCTAAGCAGGGCCAGAGCCTGTTACTGGCTCCCAAAAGTACCCTGTCAGGCCCAAAAAAACAAGTCACGTTGTCACCGTGACAGATCCAACAGACCCGGAGGAGGATATGCCCTTCGGGTACGGGCTGTAGATGACAGAAACCCGGAGCGCCCCGCCCACCTCAAAGATCGTTCCCGGTTCAAGGTTGTAGTCGTTGTTTGCCAAATTCGTCAGGACAATTGTGGTCTGCCGACCCTCGCCCGCTGCTTGAATGACCGTTACAAGGCTATCTAGCGACCGGACGAGATCAGCAAAATACTTCCTGTCGTACTCCGCAGGCGCGTTCGTGAACCTCGGGAAGACAAGCCTGACATCCATTATCGCTTACCATCGACTTGCGTCTCGATACGTGGAGAACCAAGACTCCAGCGGGTTCCGACCTTGTTGCTCTCCACCCTCAAGACAACAGAACGGCCCCTTAACCTGACATCGCAGACTTGAGTGTACTGGTCCACGGGAACCGTTGCAGTCCGGACAACAGCCGAGTCAGACCCGTTTTGGTAGTTTGAACCGGGGTAGTTCTGCGTCTTCAAGATAAAATCTACGGTTGGGCTGTTCGTTGCATTAAAGAACGAAACGTCCGGTATCAAGCGACGGACGAAAGAAAACTTGTCGCCGTCCCCGATGTCGATGGGGGCGCTCTCGACGTAGGCGTTGAGTGGGGTTGCTGGGTTTGTGCTGCCGTCGTCCGTCCCATACTCCTGATAATACAGGTAGTTGTCCACGGACGCCGCGAGCGGGTACGGGCGAATGCCGCTGTCGATCCATGCTGTACGGGCCAACGATCCATGCGACCACACCCTGTCAGCAAAGTTGTAAGTCACGTAGAGATCGTTTTCGTCCGAGTTGGCAGACGGGTAAAACCACGTGATCTCGCTGTACTCCGCCAATACCGCCGCATAGACCTTATCGGACTGTGCGCTGTTGTAGTTGTCGAAGATGTAGTCCTGAATGGGACAGACAAGCGGTGCAGTCTGACCGGCGTAGACATAGAACGAGCTTGTCCCCATCCAATAGATCGTGTCATCTATGGTTGCAAAGCTGTTGTATCCATTCACGTTGATGCCCGCAGCAATTTGCGTGATACCAAAGGTATACGGAGGGCCAACAAACTGAAGCGAGTAGGCCGCAATGTCGGTAAAGATGATGATTTCGCGTTTTGTTTCAACGCCGCGAACGATCCGCGATCCAGAACCCAAACGCAGATCGCCCGCCGTATTTGTCGGCAGTGATGTCCACGTATACGGATCCTCTTGCGAGGAAAAACGAATGATGAGCGGATCCTGCGCTGTGCCGGTCCCATAGTTAGCACCGAGCGCAAGCACGTGGCGATCTCTGTCAGAGACGATAACCTGAAGGGCCAAGGTCGGTGTTTGGGTGTCCGTGGATAACGAAGCAAGGGTCACGGCCCTTGTCGTCAATCCAGTGGATGCTTTCCAATAATAGACGCCACCATTGCGGATGTTGAAGACCAGATCCTCGCCGTAGTTGTCCTCGGCCCACAGGCGCAAAGTGTTGGCGACAGTCACCGTAGCGGCGCTGCCCCACGTACCACGGCCCCACGTACCCGCGCCCCAACCAGTTCCACCGACCTGTGTATCAAGGCCGATGTTGATCTGATACGTTGCGACAACGCCCGTCCCGCCCTTTCCCGTATCAGAAGAATTGGCAGTGGCGCTGACGGTAATGGTGTAGTTGTTTGCATCGACGTAGGTGATGCTAAACTCCTTGTTCAGCACCGCCGCCGTTATATTACCGCCAAGAGTTGCTGCCCCCGTGAACGTCACGTAGTCACCATTTGTGCAGCCATGCCCCGTATCTGCCACACTTATGACAGATGATCCGGCAGTTGCGGTGAATGGGTTTGAAAGACTTGAGACTTTTCGGATTGGCGTAACGTCGTAGTTCACGCCACCTTCTTCGATATAGAACTTTTTGTTTGTCCCAAAACCAAGAAGGTTTGAAGAGTTCAACGTAACCCAGTTCAGCATGGAACGACAAGTTCCGATGAACTGATCGTTGGGGGCGTACTTTGTCCATCCGCCAATGGACTGCGGAAAGCCCAAGCGAAAACGAATCAGATTGCTGTCACGCCAGCCACCTTCATTGGTGTAGCCCGTTACGTCACGAATAACGCCGGGGCGAAACTGAAGCTTTTGAAGCGCCATCGCATTAGCCCTTGTTCTTCCATTCGCGGTACGCAAGTGCAATGCGGAAGATAACTAAAACAAGGCCGCAGAGCGTGATGACTAGACCAACCCACGCATTCAAGTGGATCGCCCACCACGGAAGGGTTATGGCCCCCGTGGCAATTGCACCATCGACTATGACCTTGCTGTCATCCATCACTCGACCCCTGTCTTGGTGTTGATCTGGTCCTCGGCCTGCTGCCGCACCTTATTGAATACTTCAAGAACCTGTTCAAGGGGAAGCTTGCCAAGGGCCGAAAGGATGAGGTTGATCTCATTGATTGTCAGGTCGAGCTTCATGGAGCGGGGTCCTCGGCGGGTGCAATGGTCAACTTGCCCTCATCGACAAGCTGCATGATGTTGGCATAGTCAGTATTGTCGGGATCAAGCGGCACGGAACTTGGTATTCCATTGATGTTGCAGCGGATGGCGACCGGGCCATATCCAGTGATTGGGTCATTGTAATACTGAGCGTTGGCGTACATGATCAAAGCTCCGAATTAAATTGCACAATCGCATCAAAGACGATAGCACCGCGCCCAGTTGTGTACCCACTTGCTATTGTAAAATCAACGCGAGCGCCGGTAGTTGAGCCTGAATTCAATGTCCCCCCTGTAATGGCGTATCCCGCAAATCCGTCAGCCATAGTTCCTCCAGAAATCCAAGCGAATGTTGGAGATACCCGCATTGTGACGGGAAACTGATACGCCGACGGGATGGCTGCTGCGGACACCACTCCAGACACAGCGGCTTTTGATGCAAGGAAATACTTCTGGCACTGCGCGAGCTGGTCGCTGTAAATTTGCCGTTCATAGGGAGTAGCCACAGAACCCGGTTCCAACTGCACATTACCAATCGTCCATGTGCCGCTCGTCTGAGCCCCGACAGTGAACAAAATTTGCAAGCCCGTCGTGGCCGCAGACGGAATACTGATCTGAGCATTATAGCGCGTTACAGTTGAGGTGACGGTAAATGTGCCCGTGGCAATAGAAGTGACCGTGGGGGACGCCAACGAACCAAACGTGTCAGTTGTGTTGGCGTAGTAGGCGGTCCATGTGACGGTGGTCAGAAGGCTGTTGGCAAGATCCACAGAGAGCGTTGCGGTCGTATTAGCAAGATCCGCAGAGTTGATTGCCTCAATGCGCTGGGCAAATCCAATGGCAGTGACAGACGCCGCGCCAGTGAAACGGTAGCGATATTGGTTCGCAGTTGCGCCCGCAATCTGCTGACCCGTCACGTTTGCGCCAGTGCAGTAGGCGTAAAAACGATCTACGGTATAAGCCAACGCGGCGGCGGCTGTGATTGTCTGAGCCGCGCCAGCGTTGCGCTGATCAGAGGCCATATTTCCATTAATGATGCGATTGCGGTTAAAGCTGGAGCCCATCACAACGGTGCCGCCAGATGTTAAATTAGTGCCGTCAAACGTAAGGTTGGAAGACCCGGCAAACGCGCCTGCGTTATTGTACTGAACTTGCGTAGTTGAGCCACCTGGCGACCCGCTTCCGCCCGTAGAAGCAATAGAAATACCGCCTGCTGTATTGGTAATGGTGATGTTGCTGCCTGCGGTCAGCGTAGCGCGGGTAAACCCCGTGCCATTGCCGATGTCCAATGCACCGTTGGCGGGCGTAGTGGTCAAACCAGTGCCTCCGTTAGCAATCGGAAGGGTGCCCGTAACGCCTGTAGTTAAAGGAAGTCCTGTAGCATTGGTCAACACACCAGAGGCGGGTGTACCTAAAGCGGGAGTGGTTAGGGTTGGAGAGGTCAGGGTCTTATTTGTGAGGGTCTGAGTACCGGCTTCCGTAACAGGAGCGTTCGCGACCTCGATGACATCGGTGGTATTGGTGTAGACGATGGCCTTCTTGCCGTTGGCGATGATCACGCCCGTCTGGCCCGAGACCTTCACAGTGACAGCAAATCCGCCCGTGGTATTGTTGAAGAAGGTGTAAGGCTTGTTGACCGCAGGAACCGTGACGGTGCGAGCCGCTGTCAAAGCACCCGTCAACTCGATCACATAATTGCGGCCCGTGGACGATGCACCGTTGGAGATCAAGAGGGCTGTAGCTACACCGCTGTCCGTGACAACCTGTGTCGAGTAGCCGCTGACGGCCTGCTCGATAAGCGTTCCCATGTTGGTGTTGGTCGTCGCACCCCAAGTACCAGACTGATCGCCAGTGCCGATCAGTTCAATGCCAAGGTTTGCAGAATATGTACTAGCCATCACGTATCTCCTAAGCGGCTATCTCATCCCATCCGGGATTTTGGGAAGGGGAAATAGGCGTCCATCCGGGCGTCTGAGCAGGGGATACCTGAGTCCAAACTGGAGCCTGAGAAGGCACCGTCTGCGACCAAATAGGGGTCTGAGACGGGGAGACGGGCGTCCAGTTTGGGTTCTGGTTAGGGACGATCTGCCCCCATACCAGAACGACCCCAACATACCCTGTCGCGCTGACTCCTGCAACCAGCACCTCTATAACATCGGTGGTTGTAACACTGCCGACAGAACCTGTCGCGCCTACCCCCGTGACAGATACATCTGTCGGGAACGTGATCTGTACGGTTCCAACCTCACCCGCAGAGGAAGATCCTGTCAGGTCTACGTTGGCGTCAGCCGTGATATCAGCCGTGCCGATCTCACCAGCAGCGGAGGAACCTGTCAGGTCTACGTTCGCGTCCGCTATGACAGTCGCAGTTCCAGTGGAACCTGTGGCGGAGACCCCCGTGATATCGACAACATTGCCGTCGGCATTGATGGTGACTGTACCGATCTCACCGGCAGCGGAAGAACCTGTCAGGTCTACGTTGGCGTCCGCTACGACAGTTGCTGTACCTATTTCCCCGATGGCGGATGAACCTGTCACACTTACGGAGGCATCGAGTTGGATCTCTATGGATCCGACGTTGCCTGTTGCGACGGCAATATCAACGGATCCCGTCCCAAACGGACCAAGGCCCCAACCGGGTGACCTACCCCAACCCTCGAAAAAAACGTCAATATTTATTACCGCGACACCGCCTACTGGCGAGTCACCTGTTGGTCCTGCACCTATGCCGAAGGTGTTTGCCACAATAGAATTACTCCTGCGTCACCAGCACCCAACCAACCGTAGCCTCATCCCAGACATAGAACTCTCCGTCAGCAGGATACGGCACTGGTGCGCTCCACAGCCACGTCGTCTGATCCAGCGTCCATGACGGGAAAGGCTGCGGCGCGTAGAACACGTCATTGGCTGCGTCGTAAGTGTACCCGATACCGGCGTAGTTGCCGCGCAGGGCAGCGCCGCCATCGGGTTGGCCGTCAGCGCCGTAGTGGACCCCGCCACGGGTGTTGTAGCTTGTCTGTATCCACGAGCCGGGCGATGAGTCCACGAAGGTGTCGAAGAAGTCGGGCTCCGCGACGATGACTTGGATGACTTTGCCGTCAAGAACCTTTGCGAAGTGGCTCATGCCGTGTAACTCCCTGAAGCAGTGAACTTGATGATGGTGCTTGTTCCACTAGTAGTCACTGTGGGCGACCCGGTTGTAACGCCGGTATAGTTGGCAGTCGGCACAGACAAAATGACAACGCCGGAGCCGCCAGCGCCGCCATTATAAGTTGAGCCATTTGATGCGCCGCCACCGCCGCCACCTAAATTTGCAGTTCCAGCAGTTCCATTGCCGCCAACGCCGCCCGCGCCGCCACCACCTGAGCCGCCTGCGCCAGAACTTGCGCCTTGAGTTGTTGAAGCTCCGCCGCCGCCGCCAGCATAAGTTACAGATGATCCGGTGATTGATGATGCAGTCCCTGCGCCGCCCGCGCCAGACGCAGAACCCGCGCCATTTGCGCCAACCGCAGATGCGCCGCCTCCACCGCCTGATGGGTATGGGTTAACACCGACGTTGTTGCCGCCAGCAAACCCCTGTCCCGATGTCCCTGCTGCACCACTCGCTGAAGTTCCATTATTGCCCGCGCCGCCGCCTGACCCACCGGAAGCGCCGATACCTGTTGAGGTGCCGCCCGATCCGCCATATCCACCGCCAATGGCGGTTACCGTCAAGCCTGTGGAGGATATAACGGAATTCGATCCGCTAGTGGGTAGCGTTGATGAAGACCCTATGCCGCCAGTTCCACCAGCCCCTACGGTTATTGTGTAAGTTGCCCCAACAGACAAGGCGGTGGCTGATGTTAAAAGACCGCCCGCACCGCCGCCACCACCAGCAGGGAAACCGCCGCCGCCGCCGCCTGCAACCGCAAGATAAGAAGCATTGTAGATAAATGGATTGGCTGCAATTGCATTATAGGCAATCCAACCTTGCGTTGCGTCGATATAAACAAATCCATAACTAGTCCTTGAAGCAATTATTTTTAATGTGTTGGTGCTTCCATTAAAATTTGCACCATTAAAACCAACCGTCACATTGTTCGTCA
>Ga0114976_10001565_pt1 | contig 14388 bp, 14 predicted proteins | sample S_130805_EF_Meta_FD_87319 | JGI IMG/M metagenome (GOLD analysis project Ga0114976, IMG submission 87319) | Freshwater microbial communities from Lake Simoncouche, Canada to study carbon cycling - S_130805_EF_MetaG | ecosystem: Environmental > Aquatic > Freshwater > Lake | place: Lake...
ATGATTGAGTCTGGAGCTGCTGGTGTGCACTTTGAAGATCAATTAGCCTCTGTGAAAAAATGTGGCCACATGGGTGGTAAGGTATTAGTTCCAACTACAGAAGCCGTCCAAAAATTGAATTCTGCGCGTCTTGCTGCGGACGTATTAGGTGTGCCTACATTGATTCTAGCAAGAACTGATGCTGAAGCTGCTGATTTATTGACTTCTGACTATGATGAAAATGACAAGCCATTTATTACAGGTGAAAGAACTGCTGAAGGCTTCTATAAAACCCGTAAAGGTCTCGATCAAGCAATCTCACGTGGCGTTGCGTATGCTGCGTATGCTGATATGGTTTGGTGTGAAACTGGTTCTCCTGATCTTGCTTTTGCACAAAAATTTGCTGAGGCAGTACGTTCGAAGTATCCTGGTAAATTGCTTGCTTATAACTGCTCACCTTCCTTTAATTGGAAAAAGAACTTAGATGATGCAACGATTGCAAAATTCCAACGTGAGTTAGGTGCAATGGGTTACAAGTATCAATTTATTACATTAGCTGGTATTCATTCTATGTGGTACAACATGTATGACTTAGCTCAAGATTATGCCAAGCGTGGCATGTCTGCCTATGTAGAAAAAGTTCAAGAGCCAGAATTCGCGGCACGCGAACGTGGATACAGTTTCGTTTCACATCAACAAGAAGTAGGAACAGGTTATTTTGATGATGTAACTACTGTGATTCAAGGTGGTAAATCTTCTGTAACAGCTTTAACAGGTTCAACTGAAGAAGAGCAATTCCACTAAAAGTTTTTAGTTCATTACCTATGAACGCTTGAAGAGCCCGAGGACATAATCCTCGGGTTTTTTCTTTACTAACATTAAAAAAGTCAACGTAAACTAGACGAAGACGTTAAAAGAAAAACTTTAAGGATTTCACATGGCCTATACCTTTGATCCAGAAAACACCTTATTAAAAATAAAATATAAGGGTGGTAAGTTTCGTAAGGGCGAAGGAGATTATCCAGATGTTGATGAAAAAAGACCCCTGACACTGCTTAAGGCGGATTTACCGACTTTATTTCCTTATACTGGTTTTGGCGATACAGTACCTAATCCAGAAAGAAGTCGACCTCGTCAAGAAGTACAAGTGGCAATTTTGATGCGCTCAATTGCTTCTGAGAAACCATGGGAAGAGGAGTGGGTGAGTTTTTGGCGGGATCATTTTTCTCTTTATGGCTATGATCAAAACGTTGGTGCATTCACGCCACACTGGGAAGAGGAAGTTATTCGTAAATACTGTAAAACTAATTTTCGAACGATTCTTGAAGCACAAGCAAGTCATCCAGCCATGCTTTATTACTTAAATAATCGTACTTCGAGAGCAGGTGCTGCAAATGAAAATTTCGCTCGTGAATTATTTGAATTACACACTTTGGGTAAGGGGGCGTATTTGAATGCGTTGTACTCGGACTGGAAAAATGTGCCTGGAGCTCATGTTGGAAAACCTGCAGGATATATTGATCAAGATGTGTATGAAGCAGCAAGAGCATTTACCGGTTGGACTGTAGAGGATGGATCTAATCTTGGAGGTAAACAAAGCTTACCCAGTTCAGGGAAGTTTGTTTACATTGAGACACGTCATGATAATTATCAAAAGAGAATTTTAGCAACTGAGTTTTCGCCATATGCAGGAGCGATGGTTGATGGCAGAAAAGTGCTTGATTTGTGTGCATCACACCCAGCAACTGCCAAGCACTTATCTGAGAAATTAGTCAGACGATTTATTTCAGATCAAGCTCCAACAGACATCGTTCAATCCACGACACAAGTGTGGCTAAATCATTTAAAAAATCCTGATCAATTACAAATGATTTTGAATCATTTGATTCTTGAATCTAAAAAGTTACCTGATCATAAAAAGCAAAAAGCGCTGCGACCGATGCGTTTGGCAGCGAAATTTATACGCACGACGAATATACCTTTTACCCTCGGCGAAGGACAAGTGTTGGGTAATATTGAAGGTGCCGGCACACCCCCTTACGGCTGGCCGAGTCCTGATGGACCTCCCGATGGTATGAGTTGGATTTTATCTTCAGCATTCATGCGTCAAAGAATGAGCCTAATTCAAGGTTTGGCTGAAAACTGGTGGGGTACTGGTGAATGGAATTCTTTTGCAGGAACAAGAGATAATCGTACGCATCAAGAATTGATGACACGATGGGAAAAAGCGTTATTTGGTATTCCAAGACCAGAGCTTAGTCAGGTGATTTTGACTGGTCTAAAAGTTAATCCAAATGATGTCATACAAGATAATAAAAGAGCTTGTAAGTTGATTGGTATGCTTGCTTGTGCTCCAAGTTTTCAGACTGAAGTAGTTTTACCAACTAGCAACCAAGCATAGGAGGTAATATGGATCGTCGAACATTTATCAACTCCTCAAGTCTTTCTGTCCTTGGTCTATTATCGGGTGTGAGTCAATTTTCACTTGCTCAGACGGCATCAAAAATTAAAAATGTTGGACAAAGTGGACCATTTATTATTGTTTTTTTAAGAGGTGGAGCTGATGGTTTGGGAATTTTATCGCCATTAGATGAGCCCAGTTTTATTGCAGCTCGTCCTCCACAAATGCGTTTTGAGCCAACGACTACAATCGTTAAAAAAGGAGCAATGACTTGGTATTGGCATCCAGCAGCAGCATCTCTTGCACAATTGATGGAGAGTAAGAGATTAGTGCCGTGGCATGCGGTTGGTATTACGAATGAAACAAGATCACATTTTGAAGCACAAGAAATCATGGAGCGAGGAGTTGATAGTTTACAAATGATTCCTGATGCTTATGGCATGATTTCCCGGATTGCTTCGCAAAACGGAATGAAAAATTCTGAATTTTTATATGCTGGATCTAATAACTTACCTAGAGCTATGCAGGGTAATTTGCCAGCTATGGCAGTTAAAGATTTACAAAATGGTGTACCGTTTCCTGGCGGAGTTGATCAACTCAAGATTCTTGAAAAATTAGTGATGGCAGATAAAAACCATCCAGCATCATCTAGTATCCAGCTGACATTAGAGAATCTCAATAAAATTCAATATTCCTTAATGGGGAATGAAAAAAAAGTAAAGCCATATGAATCTGCAGGTCAAACACCTTACCCTAACAATGATCCAGGTATTGGTCTTCGTTCAGTCGCGCGATTGATTCAGTCTAAGATTGGATTGCAATATGCCTGGGTTGATCAAGGTGGGTGGGACATGCATGAAGGTGAGCCGAATCGTATGCCTAATGCGTTAGGTCAACTCAGTCAAGGATTGTTAGCATTTGATCAAGACATGCAGGCGCAGAATAAAAAATATACCCTCGTAGTTTTGACTGAGTTTGGCCGTCGTTTTAGAAGTAATCAAAGTAATGGGACTGACCATGGCCATGGAGGACTTTCTTTTGTGATGGGAAGTCAAATTCCAAGTTCACAGATGATGGGAAATTGGCCTGGTTTAAATGAGGCTGATTTAGACCGAGGGGTCGATTTAGCTGTGACCACACCCTATCAAGAGGTCATTAATCAGGCTTTACAGTGGGGCAGAATCGTTTAGAGCATGCAAGACATGTCACGGTAAAATAAAGGTATGGAAACTAAAGAATGCCTTTTATGCACACACGATGGCGGAGATATACTCGCCTCTAACGCCTTACTTCGGATTATCGCCCCAGAAGAGCCTGAGTTTCCAGGACTTATCAGAGTGATCTGGAATGCTCATCTTGGAGAGATGACTGATCTACCCCCTCAGCACAGAAGTGCCTTGATGCAAGTGGTGTGTCAAGTTGAGCAACTGGTTCGTGATGTATTGCATCCACATAAAGTAAATCTAGCAAGTTTTGGTAATTTTGTGCCACATCTTCACTGGCACATTATTCCTCGTTGGGAGGATGATTCTTATTTCCCTGAATCAATTTGGGGAAATAAGTTACGCGAAATCTCAGAAGATCTTTTACATGAGAGACATCAACAAGCACAAGACTTGTATGAGGCTATTCGCAGTTTTGATTTCAAGAGCAAATACAATGCCTAAGCTCATGAATCCTGCGCAGCGTGAAGCTTTTTTTGCGACACTCCAAAAGATTAATCCTCATCCAAAAACAGAGCTTAAGTATTCCTCAGAGTTTGAGTTATTGACTGCGGTTCTCTTGTCTGCACAGGCAACAGATATTTCTGTGAATAAAGCTACACAAAAACTATTTCCTGTAGCGAATACACCCCAAGCTATTTTAGATCTTGGTGAAAAAAAATTAATCAAATATATCCAGACGATTGGACTTTACCGATCTAAAGCTAAACATTTAATTCAAGCATGCCAAATCTTGGTCGATCAGCATGGTGGAGTGGTACCTCAAGATCGTGAATCCTTAGAGGCATTGCCAGGAGTTGGTCGTAAAACAGCAAATGTTGTCCTCAATACCGCTTTTGGGCAACCTACCATGGCGGTCGATACCCACATCTTTCGAGTATCGAACCGAACCGGTTTAGCTCCTGGAAAAGATGTTTTGGAAGTGGAGAAAAAACTTTTAAAACGAGTACCTGCTCATTATTTAATCGATGCCCATCATTGGTTGATATTGTTGGGACGTTATATTTGTAAAGCGAGATCACCAATTTGTGCGAGCTGCCCGGTTGCTCCGGTGTGTCAATACAAAGAAAAAAATATTGATGATGTTTAATCCGACAAAAGATCAGGTTCGCGAATTTTTTTGCCATGCTTGGAAAAAGCAACAAGATAGTGGCGTGCTGACCCCCCTTGAGTCGATTGCGGCAAGATGGATGGTCGAACATCCTGAATATCATGCTTTACTGAATGATGCAGAGGATGCTAAAGCACAAGATTTTACGGTTGAGAATGGTCAAACGAATCCATTTTTGCATTTATCAATGCACATGAGTTTATCTGAGCAGATTCAGATTGACCAACCTGCTGGAATCAGAAAAATCAGTCAAATGCTCATGATGCGTGATGATGAACATCATGCTCATCATCAGATGATGGAATGTCTTGGTAAAGTCTTGTGGGAAGCATCTCGTGCAGGAACACCACCTGATATGAATCGTTATATCGAAGAACTTAATCAATTAATTTAGTATTGACTTGGTCTAATTTTTCTTTAGCTCTTGCCATCGCAGCTTCGATAATAGCTTTTTTACGCGCTTGTTCAATCAGGATACTGGATTCTGATGGAGTTTCTTTTTGAATTACTTTGAGTTTTGCAGCTGCTTTTAAAGTTTGTCTTTTGAGTAAATCTCTTTTTTCGCGTTCAAGCCGAATTTTTCTTGTTTCGTAATGTTGTTTGGCGATTTTTGCTTGCCCTTCTGACCATGCATTCCAACCAGTCTGATTTTCTGTGATGGGCGCCATCGTAATGCAATCTACAGGGCAGGGTGGTACACACAAATCACATCCAGTACAACGCTCATTGACAACCAGATGAAGTTGTTTAGGCGCTCCAACAATTGCATCCACTGGGCATGCCTGAATACACAAAGTACAGCCAATACATTCCATTTCACGGATTACTGCTAAGGGCCTTGGCCGCTCAAAACCACGTTCTGAATCGAGAGGCAGAGGCGCTTTACCGAGAATATTGGAGAGTCGAATAATACCTTCCTGCCCACCTGGCGGGCAACGATTTTGATGCGCTTCCCCATTTGCCATTGCTTGCGCATAGGCATGACAATCTGGATAGCCACATTTCGTGCATTGTGTTTGAGGCAAAGCCTCATCTAGTTGTTGTAACAAACTAGATGAGCTTGGATTGAATAAACCAGTAGTCACTCTTGTAAAGAGTTTAGGCCTTCGACCTAGAAGTTGTTCCTGCGCGAGTCACTTTAGTAGCTACCTTTTTAGCAACAGCAGGTTTTACAGTGCTATTGCGAGCAACAGTTTTCTTTACTGCTGCAGGAGTGGTTATTTTTTTAGTAGAAGTGACAGACTTAGCAACCGTTTTTGTGGTTGGAATAGGTGTTTTAGTCACTACTGGCGCGATGGAAGTACCCGGGTGTTTACGAATAAATTCAGTAATTTTCGGATAAACCATTTCGCGCCAGCGACGGCCTGAAAAAATACCGTAGTGACCAGCACCTTTTACTTCGTATTCTTCTTTATTGCTTTTTGGAATACCTGCACATAGTTCAAGAGCGGCACTTGTTTGGCCACTACCAGAAATATCATCAAGTTCACCTTCGATGGCAAGAAGTGCCGTCTTTTTAATATCTTGAGGGCGAACGAGTTGTCCGCCAACTTTCCATGTTCCTTGAGGAAGTGCAAATTCTTGGAAAACAGTTTTAATCGTTTCTAAGTAATAAGCTGAATCCATGTCAAGCACAGCGTTATATTCATCATAAAATTTACGATGAGCTTCAGCGTCTGGCGCATCTCCTTTTAGAAGATCCTGAAAATAATCCCAATGTGAGCGCAGATGACGATCAGGATTCATCGCAACGAAACCAGCATGCTGGAGGAAGCCAGGATAGACTTTGCGCCCTGCACCAGGGTGATTAGGTGGTACGGTATAAATCACATTATTTTCAAACCATTCGAATGATTTCGTCATGGCCAAAGAATTGACCGCTGTTGGTGATTTGCGCGCGTCGATGGGACCGCCCATCATAGTCATCGTAACCGGAGTTTTTTCACCATTGGAAGCCATGAGAGAAATAGCAGCCAATACCGGAACGGTTGGTTGGCAAACAGAAATTACATGTAAATTATCAGCGCCAATGAAACGAATAAAATCTTGAATATAGTAGACATAATCATCAAGATGAAACTTACCCTCAGAAGTGGGTACGAGGCGAGCATCGATCCAATCAGTCAAATAAACCTTATGGTTTTGTAATAAAACAGAAACAGTATCTCTGAGTAAAGAAGAGTGGTGGCCAGATAAAGGGGCAACAACCAAAACGATAGGTTCTTTCTTCATCGCTTTGATTACATCAACATCATCTGAATAGCGCTTAAAGCGCATTAAATTACAAAACGGTTTTTTTAAAGAGGTGAATTCTGTAACAGTGACTTTCTTACCGAGAACTTCAATCGTGCGAATACCAAAATCTGGCTTTTCATACTCTTTACCAAGTCGATATAACAGTTCATATCCCGCTGCAATGCGTTGCGAGACTGGGTAATAGGAAAGGGGATTATTGGGGTTTACAAACGCTTTAGCGGTCGTTTGAGCCCATGAGCTAAGCGGCTCTAACAAAGCACGGTTAAATTCTTGGAGTTGATACAACATAACATCAATCCTTTACCACAATGAGGTAGTTGAAGGTACAAAACCTTTAATTCAATATATATTGCATCGCAACAACACGATATTACACCAGTTCAGGACGTTGCAAAATGATTTTTCTGTGTCAATTAGCAAAAAGAGTCGTTTTTTCCCTATAAAACAGCAGCGATTGCTTTAGCCACATGTGCAATATTTTTCGTATTTAAGGATGCCACACAAATACGGCCTGTTCCGACAGCATACACACCATGGTCAGCAATCAAGTGATCGACTTGATCTTTCGAAAGACCTGTGTAGGAGAACATGCCACGTTGGGCAGCGATAAAAGAAAAGTCTTTTGTAGCGCCTGCTGCTTTTAGTTCAGCGATAAGTTGGGTGCGCATTTGTTTAATACGATCACGCATTTCAGAGAGTTCGTTCTCCCACATTGCTCTTAGCTCAGGAGAGTTGAGCACAATCGAAACAATTGCTCCACCATGCGTCGGAGGATTTGAGTAGTTTGTGCGGATTACGCGTTTAACTTGTGACGCTACTCGAGCAGATTCATCGGCATTTTGTGTAACGACTGTTAATGCCCCAACTCTTTCACCATATAGTGAAAACGATTTAGAAAATGAGCTTGAGATGAAGAATGACATGCCAGACTGGGCAAAGAGACGAACGGCGATACCATCTTCGAAAATGCCATCAGCAAAGCCTTGATAAGCCATATCTAAGAATGGAATTAAATTGTTACTCTGACAGATTTGTACTACCTCTTGCCATTGCTCAGTACTCATGTCCGCGCCAGTTGGATTGTGGCAACAGGCATGTAACACAATGACACTATCAGCAGGCATTGATAGTAAAAAATCTTTCATTGCTACAAAATTAACACCCCGTGTCTCCGGGTTGTAATAGGGATAGTTCACCACCGTAAAGCCAGCACCTTCAAATAGTCCACGATGGTTTTCCCAACTAGGATCACTAATCGCAACTTTCGAGCCGGGTTTTAAGCGTTTGATAAAGTCTGCACCCACTTTTAAAGCCCCAGTACCACCAAGGCCTTCGAAAGTAACGGCACGATGCTGAGCAATGATCGGGCTATTCTCACCAAATACCAAAGATTGAACCGCACTGTTATAAGTGGCGATTCCCTCAATCGGTAAATAGCCACGAGATTTTGGGTTTTCTAGAATTTGTTTTTCAGCGACTTGCACCGCGCGTAAAAGAGGGATCTTTCCTTCGTCCGTAAAATAGACACCAACCCCTAAGTTCACTTTATCTGCACGCGTATCTGCATTAAATGTTTCATAGAGTCCAAGAATGGGGTCACGTGGGGCAAGTTCAACGGTGGAAAAGAGTGTCATAAGTTATTAATCGATTCAAAAAGAAGTAAAAAGTGATTTACGATTGAATGTAGTCAAGCTACATGAAAGCCTCATTACAAATAAAAAATATAAAAAAACTGCAATAATGTAAAGCTATTCAAACATATTAGTTCTATTTTAAACAAACTCTCATGGCTTCACGACAATCTAAAGGTAAAAGTGGTAAATCAGAGCGTGCTGCGCCGATTTCAGCTCCGCCGTTAGATGAATCCAAGTTTATTGAATTCCCCAATTCTCCGTTTCATCTATACCAACCATTTCAGCCGGCAGGTGATCAACCAACGGCTATTGCTGGTTTAGTGGAGGGGATTGATGATGGCCTATCGTTCCAGACACTTCTTGGTGTAACTGGCTCAGGTAAAACCTATACGATGGCAAACGTGATTGCTCGTGAAGGCCGACCCGCCATTATTTTTGCCCCTAATAAAACGCTTGCAGCCCAGTTGTATAGTGAGTTTCGCGAGTTTTTCCCAAGAAACGCAGTGGAGTATTTTGTAAGTTACTACGACTACTATCAGCCAGAGGCATATGTTCCACAGCGCGATTTATTTATTGAAAAAGATTCATCGATCAATGAGCATATTGAGCAGATGCGACTCTCAGCAACCAAAAGTTTGTTAGAACGACGAGATGTCATCATTGTTGCCAGTGTATCTGCCATTTATGGTATTGGTAATCCCGGTGATTATCACAAAATGGTACTTACGCTTCGTCAGGGGGACAAGATGTCCCAAAGCGATGCGGTGAAACGTCTAGTCGCGATGCAATATGAGCGCAATGAAATTGATTTTTCAAGAGGTACTTTCCGCGTCAGAGGCGATACGATCGATATTTTTCCTGCTGAGCATAATGAATTAGCTGTGCGCTTAGAACTATTCGATGATCAGATTGATAGTTTGCAATTTTTTGATCCGCTGACTGGAAAAACGAAGCAACGCATTGCCCGTTTTACGGTGTATCCAGGCTCTCACTATGTCACTCCTAGAGAAACTGTTCTGCGCGCTGTTGAAGATATTAAAGTTGAACTAAGAGAGCGATTGGCCGAGCTTATTTCACAAAATAAGTTAGTGGAGGCGCAGCGCTTAGAGCAACGTACGCGGTTTGATCTTGAAATGTTGGCGGAGTTGGGTTTTTGTAAAGGGATTGAAAATTATTCGCGACATTTATCCGGTGGTAAACCGGGTGATGCACCGCCAACCTTGATCGATTACTTACCCGAAGATGCCTTAATGTTTTTAGATGAGTCACATGTGCTCATTGGTCAATTTAATGGAATGTACAACGGTGACAGGGCGCGTAAAGTAACTTTGGTCGATTTTGGTTTTCGCTTACCTTCAGCCTTAGATAATCGACCACTCAAATTTATTGAATTTGAAAGCAAAATGCGCCAAACCGTTTTTGTTAGTGCAACACCTGCAGATTACGAAAATACCAAAACCGGAAATATAGTGGAGCAGGTTGTAAGACCAACAGGTTTGATAGATCCAGAAATTCAGGTATTACCTGCAACAACCCAAGTCGATGACTTACTCGATCAAATCAAATTAAGAGTTGCTGAGTCCGAAAGGGTATTAGTGACAGTTTTGACCAAGCGCATGGCTGAGCAATTAACCGACTTTTTGTCTGATAATGGCGTCAAAGTACGCTATGTACATTCTGATATCGATACAGTAGAGCGCGTTGAGATTATTCGTGATTTGCGTTTAGGCATGTTTGATGTGCTTGTTGGTATTAATTTGTTGCGTGAAGGTTTGGATATTCCCGAAGTTTCCCTAGTAGCCATTTTGGATGCGGATAAAGAGGGTTTCTTACGATCTGAGCGCAGCCTCATCCAGACCATTGGTCGTGCCGCACGAAATATCAATGGCAAAGCGATTTTGTATGCCGATCGAATGACGGGTTCTATGCAAAGAGCAATTGCTGAGACACAGCGCCGTAGGGCAAAACAAACTGCATTTAATGAAGCCAATGGCATTACGCCAGTAGGGGTAACTAAGCGTATCAAAGACATTATTGATGGTGTCTACGATGTAGATGACGAGAAAGCTCACTGGCAGTCTGAAAAAGAAAAAGCCAAATACGAAGATATGGGCGAAAAAGATTTAGCTAAAGAAATCAAACGGCTAGAGAAAGAGATGCAAGATTTTGCACGTAATCTTGAATTCGAAAAAGCGGCCCAAGCTCGAGACCGGCTTAGTAAAATTAGAGCAATGGCATTTGGTGCATTGACGCCAGATCACCCCCTACCTTAGACCCAAGCAAAACACTCAAGTATTTGCTATACTTGAGTTAATCCGTCAGGTATTACCCATATTTGCGGAGGTATTTAGAAGTCCCAGAAACCAATCTGGATTTTAGCTAAATGATTGAAAGATAAAGTTTAAATATGAGATTAACCACAAAAGGTCGTTTTGCAGTAACCGCAATGATTGATTTGGCTATGCGCCAAGCTGAGGGTCCTGTGACGCTCGCAGGAATCAGTAAAAGACAAAAAATTTCCCTTTCTTACTTAGAGCAGCTCTTTGGTAAGTTGCGCCGCGATCGTATCGTAGAGAGTACGCGGGGACCCGGCGGTGGATATAGTTTATGTCGTGATGGATCAACCATTACAGTTGCAGACATCATTACCGCTGTCGATGAACCCATCGATGCGACCCAATGCGGTGGTAAAGGAAATTGTCACGGTCAAGATGAACACAACATGCAATGTATGACCCATGATTTATGGTCCAACCTCAACAAAAAAATGGTGGATTACCTCCAGTCAGTTACATTGAGAGACTTAGTTGCTCAACAAGAGCATCGTAATGTTGTGGTGGTTTCGCCTTTTATTAATCAAAACAAACCAGCTCAAATTGCGCAAAACAAAAAAAATACACTGAATGTGGTGGATGCGAAGACTGTAAAAAAAGAACCAGTGCCAAAACGATTTATTGTGAATTCAGTATTTAATTTGGCGCAACAAAACTAAAGATCGAAGAGAATTTCATGAGCCAACAACATAACACCCCCAAATTAAATCCATTGCCTATGTTTAGCGCAAGGCATTTCCCTGTTTACATGGATTATTCAGCAACAACACCGATTGACCCACGTGTGGTTGACAAGATGATTCCGTATCTCCGTGAACAATTTGGTAACCCTGCTTCTAGAAGTCATGCATATGGTTGGGAAGCTGAAGAGGCAGTTGAGGAAGCGCGTAACGAGGTCGCTCTTTTAGTAGGTGCTGACCCACGAGAAATCGTTTGGACTAGTGGTGCAACAGAAAGTATTAATCTAGCCGTTAAGGGCGCCGCTCATTTTTATAAAGATAAAGGTCGTCACATTATGACCTTAAAGACTGAGCACAAAGCTACCTTAGATACCTGTCGTGAGTTAGAGCGCGAAGGCTATGAAGTGACCTATTTAGATGTTCAGGAAAACGGACTTTTAGATATAGATTATTTTAAGAGTCAGATTCGTCCTGACACGATGTTGGTTTCCATACTGTTTGTGAATAATGAAATTGGTGTGATTCAAGATATTGCAACAATCGGTGAGATTTGTCGTGAAAAGGGAATCATTTTTCATGTGGATGCAGCCCAAGCCACAGGAAAAGTAGTGATTAATTTAGCTGAACTCAAAGTCGATTTAATGAGTTTTTGTGCGCATAAAACCTATGGCCCGAAAGGTGTTGGAGCTTTGTTTGTGCGTCGTAAGCCAAGGATTCGGATTGAAGCGCAAATCCATGGAGGCGGTCACGAGCGTGGCATGCGTTCTGGGACTTTACCGACTCATCAGATCGTTGGTATGGGAGAGGCATTTCGCTTAGCTCGCCTCGAAATGGGAACTGAAAATGAACGTATTCGCATGTTGCGTGACCGTTTGTGGGCAGGACTTTCAACGATTGAAGAAGTTTACTTAAATGGTGATATAGAACAGCGTGTGCCACATAATCTGAATGTAAGTTTTAATTATGTAGAAGGTGAGTCCATGCTGATGGCACTCAAGGATGTTGCAATTTCTTCAGGATCTGCCTGTACTTCTGCCTCTCTCGAGCCATCATTTGTTTTGCGGGCATTAGGCCGTAATGATGAACTTGCGCATAGTTCGATTCGTTTTAGTGTGGGACGTTTTACAACGATTGAAGAAGTTGACTTTACTGTTGAGTTGATTAAAAACAAAATCGCTAAATTAAGAGAGCTCTCACCATTGTGGGAGATGTTTAAAGACGGCATCGATTTAAGTACGATCCAATGGGCGGCACACTAACCAATTTTTTAAGGAAATATCATGGCATATAGCGACAAAGTAATTGATCATTATGAAAATCCACGTAACGTGGGAGCATTTGAAAAAGGTGATGAAGCAGTCGGTACCGGTATGGTCGGCGCGCCTGCTTGTGGAGATGTAATGAAATTGCAAATTCGTGTGAACGAAAATGGCATTATTGAAGATGCAAAATTTAAGACCTATGGTTGTGGTTCTGCGATTGCGTCATCTTCTCTCGTAACAGAATGGGTCAAAGGTAAAACCTTAGATCAAGCGCTTGAAATTAAAAATGCACAAACTGCTGAGGAATTAGCATTACCACCAGTAAAGATTCACTGTTCTATTTTGGCAGAAGATGCGATTAAAGCAGCTGTACAAGATTACCGCGAGAAGCACACGAAGTAATTGTTGAAAGAAAGTATATGGCAATTAGTTTGACTGAAAAAGCAGCAAAGCATGTCAACCGTAACCTTGAAAAAAGAGGTAAGGGTATGGGCTTGCGTTTAGGTGTCAGAACGACTGGATGTTCTGGTCTAGCATATGAACTCGAGTATGTAGATGCCCCGAATGAGACTGATCAAATGTTTGAGTCTCATGGGATTAAAGTATTCGTTGATCCGAAAAGCTTGCCTTATATCGATGGTACAGAGTTAGATTTTGCTAGAGAAGGTTTAAATGAAGGGTTTAAATTTCAGAACCCGAATGTGAAGGATGAGTGTGGGTGTGGTGAATCATTCAGAATTTAGGGCAAATATTGCGAATTATTTTGAATTTTTTCATTTACCGCAACAATTTTTACTCGACCGCAAAGCTTTAGATGCTGCTTATTTAAAAATACAGCAAGAAGTTCATCCAGATAAGTTTGCGCGTGCATCTGATTCTGAAAAGCGTCAATCTCTACAACTTGCTACCTTTGCAAATACTGCCTATCAAACTCTCAAGCAATCGATCAAGCGGGGCTTATATTTATGTGAGCTGCATGGTTTAGATCCTGAACTAGAAACAAATACGGCGATGCCCAGAGATTTTTTAATGCAACAGATGGAGTTGCGTGAGTCCATGGATGATGCAAAGAAAGATCCACTGGCGCTGAGCCAATTACAAGATGAAGTTAGTCTTGAACTAAAAAAAAGAATTGACCAAATTGGTCAGCAGTTTGATGTAATAAAACATCCAGAAGCAGCCCTTATCAATTTAAGAGCTGCTTTATTTTTGGAACGGTTTTTAGAAGAACTGGATCAACGAATTACAGACGCGAGTGAATAATGGCTTTATTACAAATTGCAGAACCTGGTCAGTCCCGAAACCCACATGAAAGAAGGATTGCTATCGGTATTGATTTAGGCACCACGAATTCTTTAGTTGCTTGCATGAAAAATGCCATACCTGAAGTATTAAAAAGTGAGGCCGGTCATACCATGCTGCCATCCGTAGTTAGGTATCTTCCTGGAAATAAAACACAAGCTGGATATGAAGCTTTAGCTCAAGCTGCGATTGATCCACAAAATACGA
>Ga0114976_10001570_pt1 | contig 14361 bp, 3 predicted proteins | sample S_130805_EF_Meta_FD_87319 | JGI IMG/M metagenome (GOLD analysis project Ga0114976, IMG submission 87319) | Freshwater microbial communities from Lake Simoncouche, Canada to study carbon cycling - S_130805_EF_MetaG | ecosystem: Environmental > Aquatic > Freshwater > Lake | place: Lake...
GTAAATTTATAAGGACTTGTACCTCCACTTATTTGTACTTTGGCTTTGCCCGTTGTATCATTTGGACAAAGAACACCAGTGGTGCTAACATTAACAGCTAATGGAACTAATTTATACTCAATATTGAAACAAGTATCAATAGGACATGAGGAATTATCACTCACCTTAACACAATATTTACCCGTCACCAAAGTTTCGATTGTCGATGTAGTTGCCTTATTATCCCATAGAAAGCTATAAGGTGGCGTACCCCCAACTACAGAAAGAGAGATTTGGCCATTATTATTTGAAGGTGAACCTGTAACATGGGTAATAGTTGGCGTAACTCTTGGCTTACTTTGTTCTGTAAGATTTACAGACAAAGATAAAGTGGCATTTTGTGCATCGGTAGCCGTTACAGAATAATTTCCAGATCCAAGATTAGTTATGTTTTGAGTAATCTGTCCGTTACTCCATTTATATGTTATTGGCGAAACACCCCCTGATAAAGAAAGCGTTACAGACCCAGTTTTTAATCCTTCACATGGATTCACCACAACAGCTGGAGCAAATTGAAGTTTGCGTACCATTTTTATACAAATTTCTGCTCTACATACCGTTGTATCCCTAACGATAAGGCAATAGTTACCTGTATCTAAACTTGAGATATTTTTTGTATTTGCAGTGTAAACACCTGGTCCTGTCCAATTATAGGTTACTAAACCCTTCGTACCCTGAACGGTCAAATCAATAGCTCCGTCCTTTCCGTTGTTAATATAAGTAGGCTGAACCGCTGTTATTGAAATTCCATCTGTCTGACCAATAGTTATTGCTCTGAAAAATTTACAACCAGATGCATCTGACAGCGTTAGATTATAATTGCCAGGTTCCAAATTAGAATGATTAGCCTGAGCTGGAAGATTTTTATCCCAAAGATAGGAATACGCACCTTCTCCACCTGTGACAGTCAACGCTATAGAACCTGTATTTTTTCCAAGACAAATGGCATCAACTTTTTGAATAGCAAGGCTAAGGTTTGATTGCTTTATTACCTGAGGGGTTGAAACGATAGAACAACCCAAAGCATCTGTCAAGGTTAATTGATAAGTGCCTAATGCCACACTTTTTATTTCTGCAGCAGAAGGAAGACCGCCACTCCAGTTATAGGAATATGGCTTTTGTCCACCAGTGACCGTAGATGTTAAAGTTCCTAATTCTTGATTTGAGCAACCTGCATCCGTTTTCGATACCACTGAAACTAAAGCACTTTCAGGACCTGGCACAACAAAAGTTGCCGTTGCAGTAAGAGGATTTCCTACATTCGTCACTGTGACTGTATAAGTTCCTTTCGCTACATTTTCTAAATTTTTAGAAGTAGCCAGATTACTCCATCTATAGGTATAAGAACCAGTACCACCTGATACCGTAATATTAACTCCACCTGTATTTGTACCAAAACAAGTAACTGATTTTATGGTAGCCCCTGGTTCAATTACTGGCGCCACTAAATTACCTGAACGTACAGTTCCAGGTATAAATTGATAAGGAATGGCCGTTTCATTTTTATCTAAAATCTCAGTGGTAGATGTAGGATCATGGGTAACCCTGGAAGAACCATTTTCACTTAAAATGCGAAAACATAATTTAAATAGAACCGTATTATTAGGAACAGAGACACCTGCAACATTAGGGTCTAACCAGGAAAGCTTGATTTTTCCTGGAAGATTAGACCCTGTTCCAGGGAGACCGAACTGGGATTCATTTAATCCAGCAAGGTTGAAATCTGAAATTGTATCAAATTTAAGCCTTATTGGATCATAAGCCAAACTGAACTCAATACCTAATACATCTTTGAAATTTAAGACTGAAACAGGCATGCAGACTTTATCTCCAACAACACCAGTTGCATCGCCAACTTTAACTGTAAAATCAGTAGTATTTACCAACCCTTCAATAAAAATTTCCCCATCTGTAAATCCAGGTGTTAATTTTTTTTGTGCACTATCAAGGACCTCGAAATTATTTTTGTCAAATCGAATAGGAACCGCACCAGAACCTTGAGCCGTAAAACAGGCTTTAAAAAGCACCGTATTATTGGCAACGGAAATACCTTTTATATCAGAACTATTCCAGGACATTTTTATATTTCCTGCTACATTGGAACCTTGTCCTGGCAATCCAAATGAATTGACACTTAATCCTTGAATACCGAATCTGGTAACAGAATCGAAACGCAATTGAGCGGCGTCATAAGTTAAGTTAAATTGCGTTGCAGAAATCTTATTGAAACCTGAAGCACTTATGTCAATACAGATAGGTTCATTTGGCTCCACAGAGCCACCTGTGATTTTAAAATTCGGTCCATTTAACGAACCGCCCCCACTTCCAGGTTTTCCAAGGGTAATTGTTCCCGATTGGGTAGTATATGTAAGCAGCTGATCATTTGCATTGATTATTTCGCCTGTAGTAGGTATCGAAATAGAAGTATTCCCGGAGGAATCTCTTGCGGTGAAACACAATTCAAATAAGGTAGAGCCATCTGATAAAGTCGATTTTTGACTTCTGCTATCAAACCAAACTAAAATTAACGAACCAGCTTTGTTGAGTCCATCACCAGGCTTTCCAATGGCCGATTCTTCGAACCCACCAGGAGATAAAGTACTATTAAAGTTTCTTACAGACTTAAAAAGTAACTTCGTAGAATCATAATTCATTCTGAATTGTGAACCAATGATATCTTTAAATCCATCGGCTTTTACAGGAACACATACCTCTGAACCAAAGCCAACAGAGGCATTTCCTACAGTAAGTTTAAAATTATTTGAAGTGGTTGACCCTCCGGCACCAACTATTACCTGTCCTTGTATGCCTTCGAAAACTACCTCCTTATTACTTGAATCTATAATTTCTGAAATAGCATCAAAAGTAATATTAGTAGTACCATCAGTTTGTTTTGCTGTAAAGCAAACTTGAAATATAGAAAGATTTTCAGCTAAGGATACTCCTTTTGCTTCAATATCAAACCATGAACATTTAATTTTTCCTAATGGATTTGTTCCACGTCCCGGCATGCCAAATTGAGCGGTATCAAGACCTGGAACCTGAAAACTTTTAATGGAAGAAAAAGTTAATAAACTGGAATTATAGCTCATGGTGAATTCCATGCCAGCAATTTTGGTAAAGTTTTTGGTATTAACATTTAAGCAAAAACTTTCCCCTTTGGCTACTGATTTATCTTCAATATCTAATATTAAATTTCCTACATTACCAGTTGAACCTCCACCAGTTGAACCTCCGCCAGTTCCACCGCCACCTGTTCCTCCGCCAGTTCCAGCTCCACCGGCACCAATAATAATAACGGGAGAATTAACAGTACTGGGAACTAAGGCCTCAGAAAGATTAATAATTTCCAAATTATTAATCTTAAATGTGTCTTGAGCATCTGCGTTTGCAGCAGTAAAACAAACCTGAAACAAAGTATTTCCAGCAGGAACTGTAACTCCTTTCAATTGATCATCAAACCAAGCCATATTTAATTTGGCTGATTTACTATCCGTAGCAACTACATTATTAAAGGCTCCAGAAAGACCAGATGCTGCAGGATGGAAACCTTGAACTTTGCTATAGGTTAGCTTTTGAGGGTTATAATTAAGAGATAATTGAACACCAATTAGATTAGTAAAATTAGTTACGGTAACATTTGAGCAGAAAGCTGAACCTTTAGCAACCGTAGTATCTTTTATAGCTATGGTTAAAGTTTGGGAGTATAAAGAATGACTAAAAATGAAAAGCCCCAAAAATAGAACCCGGCTAATTGTTAATTTCATAAGAATCGGTTTTGGAATGAATGCTTAAATTAAAATGTGGAAAACCAGCATCAATTTGCCGGCATATATATGATTTGTTGATTTGACTGGAAGCTACCCTGTTTAATTTGTAAATTATAGTAACCCTTTGCTGGAAAATCAGATACGGGTAACCTTAAGAATTGAGCGCCAGATCCAACCTTTTGTTGCCATCTTTTTATGACGCTACCTTTAACGTCCGTCAATGTATAATCTACATTACCCGCCATAGATGAATACCAATTTACAGAAACGTCACCTGATGAAACAGGATTTGGATAAACATTTTCGATTCTAAGTTGATCTTGGTCAATACCAGGTGCAGACGAAGTCGCACCCATTTTTAGAACTAAAAATCCATCTACATAAAAGGCTGTGATTGCCTTATAAGAACTGTCCGCGGTTTCTCTGATATTTGTTGGCGTATCAACAAAGGTAATGGGAGATTTCAACCCTCTTAAACCCTTCACCTTGAAATAAAGAGAGAATATGGACTTCTTGTCAGGCAAAGTAATTCCTTTCAGTGACTCATCAAACCATTGAAAACTTAGAACTCCTTTTGATTTTGAAACCAGCCCAAAATGATCATCCAGCTTTAATGGCAGGCCAAAATTACCAACACTATCAAGAACAAGTAGTGTTGAATCCCAGGCCACATTAAATTGAGTACCAACAATAAATTTAAAATTACTAACCTGAATATCAGCCCTATATATATCTATATTTGACATAATAGAGTCTTTTGGTGCCCAAAAGGAAACAGATTGAGCCTTCATTTGATTTAAAGAAATGAAGCTCAATAAAAAAACAAAAAGAGATAACAACCTACACATTTTCAAAATTTTAAATTTTCAAAATTAACCAAAACCATTACAAAATTAAGGATTTAAGTTAAAAAACAGGAACATTTGTATATCATTCCAATTTGACCATTTTAAACGTCTTTTTAAAATCCGCAGATTCCATGGTAAAATAATATATACCAGGTGAATGGAAGGTATTTTTCTCAAATTTCAGCACATGTTCACCCGCATTAAATAATTGATTTGATGCTGAAATTATCCTGCCTGAAACGTCCGTTATTTTCCAATTCACCATACTTTTAGAGGGTATTTGAAAGAATACCTGTGTGGCATCAATAAAGGGATTTGGATAATTCTGCTGTACATCTGAGAATTCAATATTTTTCTTCTTTTCAATCCAATTTAATCCTAAACGGAATAATTCATTATTTATATATGCTTCAGGTGACATAAATCTGGAATTTAAAGAAATTGCATCTTTAAGGATTGTTTTTTTCTTGGCTTGAAGTACTAATGTACTTAGGGAAGTGTCAGAAATTGCACCATTCCAACTAGCTGTTATAAGTCCATCATTAGGAAAAAGTCCAAAAAATTCTTTTGAGGCTAAACCTTGTTTCATGTCAACCCAATCAAAAATATTTTCATCAAACTGCATGGCGAACTGGAATCCTTCAACCCCTTTTGTATTTTTCAGTAAAATAGGAATTTCAACTATTTCACCAGCTTCAACCACTCCATTTTCAATATTTAAATTCCATTGTCCCGTTACTTCATCGTTTCTGATACCTGGGGTAACCGGACCATTTATTTGCGCAGAACCATTAACATCTCCGACCTTAATACCTATGAAATCAGCCCTTTTGTGCCCATCAATTGGATTAAAAGAAACTTCCTCAGGAAAAACTGTTTTCCAGGGATTATTAGGATCAGGAAACACAAATGAGGAACTTACAAAACGCCAGCTTTCATTAAATTGGAAAGATAAATCAACCCCGAGTATTAGTTTTCTCAATTGAATTAAATCAATAGTACTTAAGGTTTTTGAATTATTTACGTCAGCTGCTATAATTTTATAAGGTGAGTTAAATGGTTGAACATTTAATATATGTTTACTTATAAGCACTAAATCAAAGGTAGTAATTCCATTTAAAAATCCTTTATTTAGGGAAGGTTTGACGGTATAATTACTGTTTAATGTTAGAGAAGGTAATGAATATCTACCGTCAAGGGCTGTATTTACAGTTCTTGATGATGTACCTGAAAGTTTGACAGAAACGCCTTCCAATCGTGCCAGATTTTCATTAGTAATCACTCCGGAAATGGAAGCAGAACCACTTCCTTTACAAATATTTATATTATCCTCTACATTGATATAGGTAGTACAATAATTGTGATTCCCCTTTTTATCCCAACCATGTATTTCTACAAAAACCAAGTCAGCCGTATCAGAACACATCAGGGTAATAGAAGTAGAGTCTCTGTTAAATGGCTCTCCCACCCGATTAATGGAATAATACGTGATTTGATTTTGTTTATTATTTTGTGTGTTAACCGCCCCTTGACCATTACAATCAAAAACGGCGGCACTGATAAAATCTGATGCCCAAACAACCATCATACCTTCTCCATTAACACCAGGCATCAAACCTGTAACTACCCCATTTAAGCAAAGTGGAGGTGTAGCAATTTTGTCTGCCACGAGAAATGGGATTCTACTGATAGCTACATTCCCACAACCATCTTTGACAGAAACAACCAAATCGTGTTTTCCTTCAGGCAGGTTTTTTAGTCTCACACTACCCGTAGCCAGAGAATCTGTGGTCATACTGGTATTAGCAGCTAGAGTCCAGTCTGATTGAAAAGTAATGGGTGCAGAAACAGAATTTCCTTGATTTAATGCCACACTAACCGCTGTTATGGTTAAGTTATTTGGGCACAAATCTGCCGCCTTAAACCGAACATCAATATTAGCTAAACAAGTATTTGGAAAAGTAGGAAATGTGTCAGGGGTTGGTACATTAATAATTGGTGGCGTTGAATCAAATATTTTAACCACCTGAGTATATTGATAGGAAAATGCAGGTGTTGAATCTCTTGTAAAAGTAGGCCAAATCGGATTAGGCAAAAAGCAAGATTTACTGTCGTTATTGAAGACAAAAGGAGTGCCCAATGGTTTTGGAGCATTGTCTTGAGCAGCTGGAAATACCCTTTCTCTATAATTAAATGCAGAATAATTTGTTGGCACTCTGTCTTTAGAAATAAAGAACTCCTCTACCCCATTTGTACCCGGAGAGGTACCTCTGGTAAAGGTGGTATTATTAAGTTCTCTGTCGCGTACTAGTACGAAAAAACCAGATCCTTCCGCTACATCATAAGTATCATTAAAATCGCCGTCCCCATTTTGATCCCATTTGCGAGGAACCACTTGTGTGAATTTTAAAGGATCAAGCGTATTTGGGCAAGAACTTGCCCATTCTCCAAGTTCACACCAATTGATGACGGTGTAAGTTCTATTTTCTTTGGAACAAATATTTGTTTCATTGCTATCCGGCGTAACTTTAGTAATAGACATACTTACCGCAAGAATATCACATGCCACCTCATAAGTCTCCATCACTGGAATGGAGGAACCAATTTGGCAATTGAGATTAATATCAGCTGGAAATAAAATATCATATTCATGAACTGGAAGTACTCTAACCCTTTGGCTACACAAATTGATTCTACGCAGTACGCCTCTGATTGTTTTAATGGCCACCCATTTACGGGTATAAAACCCAGCCCCACAGGTCAAGCTGGAATCAAGAGAATATTCAACGGTTCCAGTACATTCCAACGCTGAAATTTGTGGCGTCCCAAATCTGGTATTTGCTGTATTCGAATCATAAATAAGAAAACGGTCTTCTGGTTTATTACAATACATAAATGTATCTCTCGGCGCAGTACAAATTGGGTCAGATCTGTCTTCAACATTGAGAGAAAGCCAACAAAACGAGGTGTTTCCTTGCACATCGGTTCCATGTAGTTCCACGATTGCAGGAGCTGATACATCACAACAATAAAACTCTGCAAAATCGACCAAAGGAGTATAAAAACTTCCTGAATTCGGCCCTCCACTAATCTGTATAAAGTGTTCTCTAATATCCCCATCTAAATCAAGGTCGTAAGCTGTATTCGTTAAAAACCGTTCTAAGCAGTCCGCTTTTATTAATCTTCTTACTTTAAGTGTAAGCAAAGTACAATTATCCCGAGAGCCTTCATTGATTTCATTTACACCAATTCTTGCGTAAGATAAACCAGCATTTATCCCCAAATAATAGTCTCCACCTGGAGGATTTGTCAAAACTATATTTAGTTGATCATCGCAAATCATTGTTGGTGGAACGTTATCAACCATGGTGAAGAGAAGTGTGTCTTTAGTGGTGTTAGAACAATTGTCAGATACCTCAATAATGAGTCTATGCCTTCCAAAAGGAATTCCAGTGAAAATCTTCTTCCCATTCCGGATTACCGCTGGATATATTCCATCAAACCAAGTATTACCCCTCTGAGGAATGCCATTAACCAAGCGATCTAAAGATTGTATTTTATGGTTTACCGTTAAACTTGTTGCACAATTATCCCGAATTTTCAATCCATATAAAAAGGCAAGGTTACTCGTATCAACGTTTAATTCTCCTAAACAGGACGTAATACCTGTTGATACAGCCACAGAATCGAAAGTTGTTGTAATAATTGGTCTTTCTAAATCCAGCACCCTTATCACCATGGAATCTTTAACACGTCTACCTGTGCACCAATCCCAAATTTCTACAACCGCATCAACTTTAAATCCTAAACCACAAGCAGATGTAGTGGTTTTAACCACAGCAGTAGAATAAGCACAAGTCAGATCAAAGAGACTAATATTTACACCAGTCTTAGGATGAACAGCCCTATAATTATTTTTAATTAAACTATCTATCCAGGGTTGTCCATTTGTGCAAAGGTTGAAAGTAAGGGTATCCCTTGAGGGAGGGGGTAAAAATAAGGTTGACGACGGTCTCTTAAATCTTATAATTTGCGTAATGGTGGTATCATTAGAACGGGAATCAATGGCTTGAAAAGATCTCCTTATTGTAGCAAAAACACTATCCGTTGAACAGTTCGTTTGAGACAAAAAATCTGTTACTTTAATTTGAATTTGCCCCCCACATAAATCTGAAAACGTTGGAATTCCAGTAAAGTAGCGATAACCAGGAACTCGCCAGCTACCCTCTACATTATTTACCAGATTGATGTCATTACACCATAAATCTATGGTATCAATAGCTGCAAATGCAGTAGCGTTCAATACGGGTGCTTTATCGTCAGTTGCTGTTATCGTCCCTTGACAAACAACTAAAGTTCCGCTAAATACACCGTAACTCCAGCCCACTCCAGCTGGGCTTATCCCATCTATAATGTTATTATTATTAGTATTAAGATCGGCTATCTTGAGTACCATCCCGGTGGTATCACAAGAACCAGCAGAATTTCCTGCATTGGGGAAAATATTTTTAAGGAACACAGGAAACTGACAATTATCATTGAGAGATATACTTAAATCGGTACATCCACAGGGATTATTTTGCCCGTTTAACTGAGAACCGTTAAGGAGAAATAACCCAAGAAACAGGCATAAAGAAGATAACTTCCGTAAAGCCATATTAAATGGAGGTTGTGTAGTAAAAATCGTGTTAGGCTTTGTCTTCATTTCGTATCATATATATTATCAGGTCTGATGGTCAAATCAAAAAGCATACCATTTTTTTTTAATACATGGTATATCCAGATATAAACTGTCAGCATGTTATTCTACACCTTACCGATAGGCACATACCTAAAATACGAAAGAGGTTAAAATATTAACCAAAACACCTAATGAATAGGCTTTTTTTGAGAGAGATTAAATGTATCGGCAATTGCCAGAAAAGTATTTATTCCTTAACGAGCTATAAAAATTAAAATTATATACTCGCCTAAGAAAAATACCTTTTGCAAATATATAAATAGATATAATATACAACTCAAAATAAATGTATTTTTTATAAATTTATTTTTATCATACTTTGAAAATCAAATAAATAAAGAGGTTTTCCAAAAAGAAAAATACATTCAAATGGAAGCAGCTAAAATGGCAGCAGCTTTAATAGCCTTTTTAGCATCCAATTCTTTTGCTTCTTTTACCCCTCCAATCCAATGAATATTACCTTTAAAACCAGGAATCACCAATGAATCATCAAAAGCAGGGAGTTGCCCAGCACAAATAACAATCTGATCAACAGGTAAGCATTCTACCTGGCCATTTGTCATTTTTAGATGCAATCCGTCTTCGTCTATTTTTTCATAGGAAATACCCGTTATAAACTTAACTCCTCTTTTTTGCAATTCCTTTTTGTGTATCCAGCCAGTAGTTTTCCCCAACGATTTGCCAGGCTTTCCTGTACTTCTTTGTAGCATAAATATATTGCGATTTGATTTCAGATCAGTCTTTTCTTTTAATAACCCTCCTGGCATACTAAATGACTGATCTACTGCCCAGGAGGATAAAAAAGAAGCTGTTTCATAAGGCTTTTCATGTGTCAGGAAAGTAGCCACATCAAAACCCACACCTCCTGCTCCTATGATTGCTACGTTTTCTCCTTTAGTAACCTTACCTAAAATTAAATCGGCATAAGAGACCACTTTAGGGTGATTTATGCCTGGAATATTATTAATTTTCTTAGGTTTTACCCCAGCAGATATTACGATTTCATCAAAATCTTCTGCAGATAAATTTTGAAAATCACAGGTCGTGTTTAAATATAATTTTACCTTTTTATTATTTATCTGGACCTTAAAATACCGCAGCGTTTCTTTAAACTCTTCTTTTCCTGGTATATTGGCAGCTAGTCTAAACTGTCCACCTATTTCATTTTCCTTTTCAAACAAATGAACATCATGTCCCCGTTCAGCAGCATGAATAGCAAAGGTTAAACCAGCAGGACCTGCTCCAATGACCGCAATTTTTTTGCTTTTTAAAACTTTTATGAAATTTAATTCGGTTTCTGAACAAGCTCTCGGATTTACCAGGCAACTGGCTGCTTTACCTTCAAAAACATGATCCAAACAAGCCTGGTTACAGGCAATACAAGTATTAATTTCATCACTGCGACCTTGTTTAGCTTTTATTGGCCATTCAGGATCAGCTAAAAATGGACGTGCCATAGAAATCATATCTGCCTGTCCACTGGAAATAATATTTTCAGCCTCTTGAGGCATATTAATCCGATTAGAAGCAATGACAGGTATTTTAATTTCAGATTTTAATCTGGAAGTTAACCACGTAAAAGTTCCTCTTGGAACTTGTGTTGCTATAGTTGGTACTCTTGCCTCGTGCCACCCAATTCCCGAATTGATGATATTTATGCCTTCCTTTTCAACATTTTTTGCCAGTAGCACAATTTCCTCCCATGATGATCCATTTGGAACCAAATCGATAAGGGATAATCTGAAAATGAGGATAAAATCATTACCAACGGCCGCTCTCACCCTTCTCACTATTTCTAATGGAAATCGCATTCTGTTTTCATAATCCCCACCCCATTTATCCGTACGATGATTGGTATGCGTTACTAAAAACTGATTTATAAGATATCCTTCTGAGCCCATTATTTCAATCCCATCATAACCAGCGTCCTGAGCTAAACGAGCCGTATTTGCAAAATCCTCTATCGTCTTTTTAATAGATGATTCACTGAGCGCCCAAGGTTTAAAAGGACTGATTGGCGATTTAATCGCAGAAGGAGCCACACAAATGGGATGATAACCATATCGACCTGAATGTAAAATTTGCAAACAGATTTTACCATTTTCTGCATGGACTGCATGGGTAATAAGCTGATGTTTTGATACTGCCTTTTTACTACTTAATCTCGCAGAGAATGGTGCAACCCAACCCGCTCTGTTTGGTGCAATGCCCCCTGTAACAATCAAGCCAGCTTCGCCTGCCGCACGTTCACTAAAATAGGCAGCTAATCGTTCGAAACCATTTTTCGCTTCCTCTAACCCAGTATGCATAGAACCCATAAGGATTCTATTCTTAAGTTGCGTAAAACCTAAATCTAAAGGTTCAAAAAGATGTGGATATTGTATGGAATTCATATTTAGCGAAATTTCGCTTTAAATTGCAAATTATTTTTGCAGTAACCAAATTTTACCCGCACTTTTATGGCCAGAATCAGTGACTATTTCATAAAAATAGATGCCACTGTGAGAAAGCCTGCTGCTGGAAACCATCCAGGAACCCTTCCCAGAAGCCATTAACTTTCTCTCTTTGAAAATCAACTTCCCACTCAAATCAAATACCTGTAAAACACCATAGGTTGATAAATCCAGGCGGTAAGGAATTGTTGTCTCGGTGATAAACGGATTGGGCTGAGGAGAATAAGTGTCAAAATCATTGATGGGATTAGAAATAACTACTTTTTCCATCTTCAGGCTGGTCAAATCAGACAAGTACATCTCGGGGGATAATCCTCCTTTGGCAAAGCTAAAAGCTTCACTTAAAAGGCCTTGTTTTTTAGCTTGTAATTTCAGGGTAAACACCACCTGATTTTTTTCGAAAAATGGAACATTACCTCCTGAATAATTCCAGGAAACATGAATCAAATTAGATTCTTTTTCCCAACGAATATTATTTTCAAAGAAATCTGGTAGATTAGCTATCTGTATATTTTGCAAATCGACCAGATTGGGATTTATCGCGAGCGTAAATTGAAACCCGGACCAGTTTCCTCCGTTTAAGAATTGAATAGGAAGGCTAATTTCTTGACCAGCAATAAAATCTCTATCCATGATAACCAGAGGCGATGACCCAAAAAACTCATCGTCAGGTTGGTACCAATCACCATCAACATCCCCCTTTTTAACCAAATAATAATCTTTACTTGTACCATAAGGGTTACTTTCTAAAAATTTAACTGAATTAGGATATACGCCCATTCCTGATGAAGTGGATCCTACATATTGCCATATATTATCTGAAGAAAAACTATTTGGGTAACCAAGTATCATTTTTCTAAGCAAAATAATATCAAGCGAAGAAACAGTAGCTGAATGATCTACATCTGCGGCAACTAACGATGGAATTGATTTAATTTTTCTGTTTCCAAGGATATGATTTTGTATTAAAAGAATATCTTTTGTTGAAAGGCCACTTAAGAGATTTGCTGGTTCAGTAGCCAGTTTAAACTCATAAGTATTACAAGCGGAAAGATTTTTTACGGAAAATGAGCCTGTTGCATTCGTAGAATTTAATTGCTGATTCGTAAAATAAACCCCCATGTTGGCTATTGGTTTTTCATTTACATTCCGGAAACTAAATGAAGCCTGCATTTCCATCTTTTCGCAAATCTGAGGAAAATTAACCTGCGTAAAAATCTGAGACTGCATTTTTTTAATCGTTGTATTTGCCAAAACCAATTGATTAAATTGAACATCTCGAATCAATTTTTTATCCTCAGCACTCAAAATTGGATCAATTTCATAAAAAAAACGATCTCCATCGCGAAGATTTTTAAAAGTATGGGTCAAAAAAGCGACCATCGTTTCTCCAAAAATCGTTCCCTCTAATTTCTTTTCGGAGAGTAATGCCACCCATAAATCTACAGATTCAATATCACTGAAAAGGGATTCTAATTTTCTTATAAGGGTGATATTTTCTGGATTCACAACAGAAATAGTCTTGTAAGGAAGTAAATTTAATGTTCTCCTTAAATCGTTAATACTGGGTAATCCACGTTCTCTTCCTCTTTGAATATTGATAGCAGCAAGGTCAAAGCCACCTTGTCCTGGTTTTCCAAATAAAAAATTCCGAATATCATCCACTATTTTTGAGTCGAACCGCTGTTGAACCTGAACTCCCATTCCTTGTAGAAAAGGTTCAATACCTCCGCTTTCTTTTATTATTGACACCTTGAAAAAAACATCCCTTAATTTAAGGTCAACCCCATTTTGAAGAGGGGTTCCATCTGCGTTTAATCTTTTGATTTTACTACTCAACAAGGTATGACCAAGTTGGAAACCTGCTGCTGTAAATTCATTACTTACCATTGGGTTAATTTTATCATTATAACCCTTATATTCAGGCAGATTTACACCTACAGAAGGCAGCCACTCATAAAACAAAATCTGTTGAATGAAGCCCCCAATTATTTTTCGCGCATATTGATAAACTTTTTCATCCGACCAATCTGGATTTTTTGAACTTAATAAATCACACTGTCGATTATGTTCTCTGACAAATAACGTGTGAATGGATGTTAAAAGTGGATTTTCATTAGCACGAACATCACCTGCAACAAACAATTTTAATTCTTCGCCAGTATCATTGACCATTTCCGGAGAGGAAGGATCTAAAGGAGCGTTTAATTCGCCATCAATGGTATTGTATGGTAGCAATTGACCTTCTGAAACCTTGAGCTTCCCGTTTTTAAAAGTTCTTAACCAATTTGCCCTTTTTATATCCGAGCCATAAACTGCAGATCCATCAATAAAGGAAGTTACCATATTGATGTGCTGCCTTGGATTTGAAACAGAGGTTCCTGTGCTTTTATCAAATATATTTCTTTTCATTTGAATGACCGCGTTTCCTGAATCATTTGGATCAAACCAAATATCACCAGGTGGAACGGAAATATCAAATCTTTCTGTATTATTGGGCGTTAAGCCAA
>Ga0114976_10001580_pt1 | contig 14303 bp, 14 predicted proteins | sample S_130805_EF_Meta_FD_87319 | JGI IMG/M metagenome (GOLD analysis project Ga0114976, IMG submission 87319) | Freshwater microbial communities from Lake Simoncouche, Canada to study carbon cycling - S_130805_EF_MetaG | ecosystem: Environmental > Aquatic > Freshwater > Lake | place: Lake...
CCAGGTAAAATGGTAAAAGGAATGGGTGGCGCTATGGATTTGGTGGCATCTGCCAAAAACATTGTGGTTGCCATGCAACACACCAACAAAGCCGGAGAAAGCAAGTTATTACCAAAATGCTCATTGCCATTAACGGGTTTAGGTTGTGTTAAAAAAGTAGTCACTGAATTGGGCGTTTTCGAAATTACCGAAAGAGGATTTGAATTGAAGGAAATTGCTGAAGGTGTTACATTTGAAGAAGTAAAACAAAAAACCCTTGGTCGTTTGGTGATTGAAGGAGAAATTCCTGTTATCGATTTAAACGCTTAACCCAACAATACAATCTTATATTTGTAGTTATGAAAGACACAGTTGATGCATCTATTACCGCCTTTAAAGGTGAAGTTTTTTTATGGGAAGTTATCATTACCATTGTAGTTTTTGCAAGTGTATTCTATTTCTTTCGCGGTTTTAAGCAAAAAGAGGCAAAATCTCGAAAAGAAAATTCAAATTTGAATACCGGCGACAATTGATTGCAAAAAAGAGGAATTTGAATTGCAGAAAATACAATTCCTCCGTAACTTGCACCTATGTCAACAACAAGTTATATCGAATCAAATAGAGACCGTTTTTTAAACGAATTGTTTGAAATATTGCGCATTCCAAGCATTAGTGCAGATTCTGCATTTGCTGGTGATGTTCGCAAATGTGCTGAAAAAGTTGCAGAATTTTTAATTGCTGCAGGTGCTGATAATGTAGTTTTAGAAGAAACCGCTGGTAATCCTATTATTTATGGAGAGAAAATCATCAATGCTTCGTTGCCAACTGTTTTGGTTTATGGCCATTATGATGTACAACCGAGTGTACCTGATGAACTTTGGAATACTCCTCCGTTTGAACCAACCATTATTGACAATAAAATTTATGCCCGTGGTGCTTGTGACGACAAAGGTCAGTTTTTCATGCACGTAAAAGCATTCGAAACCATGATGCAAACGAATTCTCTGCTTTGTAACATCAAATTCATGATTGAAGGTGAAGAGGAAGTAGGTTCAAACAACTTAGGGACTTATTGCAAAAACCATAAAGACAAATTAAAAGCCGATGTGATTTTAATTTCTGACACAGGAATCATTGCAAATGATTGCCCGAGTATTGACGTTGGATTGCGCGGTTTAAGTTATGTAGAAGTTGAAGTTACTGGTCCACGTATTGACTTACATAGTGGTGTTTACGGCGGTGCCGTTGCCAACCCAATCAATGTACTCTGTACCATGATTGCGAGCATGCACGACGAAAACAGACATATTACCATTCCTGAGTTTTATGATGATGTAGAAGAAGTTTCTGCTGAAGATAGGGCTGCGCTAGGCCGCATTCCATTTAGCTTAGACGATTATAAAAAACACCTAGATATTGATGATGTATTGGGTGAAAAAGGCTATACCACCATTGAAAGAACAGGTACTAGACCAACACTTGATGTTAACGGTATTTGGGGTGGTTATATTGGCGAAGGTGCTAAAACAGTTTTGCCATCAAAAGCCTATGCAAAAATTTCTATGCGTTTGGTTCCTAACCAAAGCAGCGAAAAAATCACCGAAATATTCCAAAAACATTTTGAAAAAATTGCTCCAGCCGGTGTAAAAGTTAAAGTTACTCCTCATCACGGTGGTGAACCAGTTTTAACTCCTACCACCAGCAATGCTTACAAAGCTGCATCGTTGGCAATGACAGAAACTTTTGGTGTTGAACCAATTCCAACCCGTGGCGGTGGAAGTATTCCAATTGTTGCTCTTTTCGAAAAAGAACTACAAACCAAAACTGTGTTAATGGGATTTGGTTTAGATAGCGATGCAATTCACTCACCAAATGAACATTATGGAATATTCAATTACTTCAAAGGAATTGAAACCATTCCACAATTTTTCAAGCATTTTGCCGCGTTAAGCAAATAAAATGGCATTACTTGAGGGAGAAGTTTATGAAGCATATCGAAGTGAGTTACTAAAAAGGTATCGTACTTTATTGCGCACTTTGGGCAAAGATTTATCCAAAGATAAAATATCCCTCATAAGAGCCGCTTTTGACCTTGCCGCCAGATCACATGAAGGCACCGTAAGAAAAAGTGGTGAACCCTATATTTTTCATCCATTGGCAGTTGCGCAAATTGCTGCAGGAGAGTTAGGTCTTGGTACCACCTCCGTAGTTTGCGCACTGCTTCATGATGTTGTTGAGGACACTGAAATTACCCTCGACGATATTGAACATCGTTTTGGAAGCACCATTACCTCAATCATCAATGGGCTTACCAAAATTTCCGTAGTTTTTGAAACGGTAGATAGAGATGTAAGTGTACAAGCAGAAAATTTCAAAAAAATGCTGCTTACTCTTGGAGAAGATCTAAGGGTGATTCTTATCAAATTGTGCGACAGGTTACACAATATGAGAACCTTAGGATCAGTTTCTGAAAATACAAAATTAAAAATTGCTTCTGAAACCCTTTACATTTATGCTCCACTGGCGCATCGATTGGGTTTAAATGCTATAAAAACAGAAATGGAAGATTTGGCCTTGAAATTCACAGAGCCAATTTCTTACAAAGAAATTTCACATAAAATTGCCGAATCTAAGCTTACCAGACAAAGGTACATTCGTGAGTTTATTGAACCATTAAAAATTGAATTAGACAATTCTGGCCTAGAAATAACTGAAATTAAGGGTCGACCAAAAAGCATTTACAGCATTTATCGAAAAATGCAAAAACAGAGTATTCCATTTGAAGAGGTTTACGATGCATTTGCAATTCGCGTTATTGTGAATTCCCCGTTTTTTCTGGAAAAAGCCGATTGCTGGAGGGTGTATAGCATCATTACCGATAAGTATCGTTCTCATGAGGGACGATTGCGTGACTGGCTCTCCCACCCTAAGAATAACGGATATTCGGCGTTACATACAACGGTAGTTGGTCCTAAAGGACGCTGGGTAGAGGTTCAAATACGTTCAAAGCGAATGGACGATATTGCAGAACGTGGCTTGGCTGCACATTGGCGATATAAAGCCGAAAATCAAGAATCGAAAAATACACCTCAAGAGAATGCTTTTGAAAATTGGATTAGTGCGGTAAAAGAAACATTAGAAAACAGCGATTTATCAGCACTCGATTTGGTGAATGAATTTAGATATTCATTACTTGGTGAAGAAATCTATCTATTTACACCAAAAGGTGACGTAAAGCCAATGCCTATTGGTGCTACCGCCCTGGATTTTGGTTTCACCATCCATACTGAAATTGGAATGAAAACCATTGGTGCCAAGGTAAATAATAAGTTGGTTCCAATTAACCATTTGTTAAAAAATGGCGACATCGTTGAAATCATTACCACTCAAAGTTACCGAGCAACTGTAAATTGGCTATCTATTGTGCATACGGCCAGGGCAAAAAGTAAAATACGTGAATTTTTAAAAGACGAAAAAGCAAAAAAATCTAGTTTAGGAAAAAGTATCTTAGAAAGATTGTTTCGCAAACACCATCTCGATTTTATTGATAAACACATTCAATCGATGGTGAAATATTTCAAATACAGCAGCAACAATGAGTTTTTTTATGCAGTTTCTGAGGGAATTATTAAATTGAATAAGGAGTTGCTTATTGAAATTTTATTTCCCCCAAAAAACAAAACAATCAAAGAAGCCCCTAAGGAAAAGAAAAAGATTATTAAGCAAATTATCATTGGTGATGACTTTGAAATGCCTTACGACCTTTCTAAATGTTGCAATCCATTGCCAGGTGATGCCATCTTTGGATTCATAACCGTAAGCGATGGGGTAAAGATTCACAGAACCAATTGTCCGAACGCCACACGTTTGATGAGTCAGTACGGCTACAGAATCATCCCAACCCAATGGAGAACAGATGGTTATAACGAGTCGTTTGATGCCAAATTATCAGTAAGTGGTATCGATGATGTTGGAATTGTGAGTAAAATTGCCGATATTATATCGAAAGACATGGAAGTAAACATGAAGGCCATCAATATCAGAGCAAACGGTGATGGTACTTTCGGCGGACAAGTTGAGGTGATGGTAAACACAGCCGATCATTTAGATCAATTGGTCCAAAAAATCAAAGGCACCCACAAATACATCGAAGTGCATCGATTGGATGAGGAGTAGTTTATTCTTCAGAAATTACTTTTTTCACAGCAATTTGTTTCCCATCGTTGGTTTTAATTAGAACCATATAAAAACCTATGGGTAAATTTGGTCTCATGTTTGGCTGAATATTTAGAACATGAACCCCTTCCATTGTGTACCAATGGATCGAATGAATTGAATTTTCAACTGCGTGAACTTCGCCGTAATTGTCAATATAAAATGGACTGCTTTTTTCAAATGTATGGCTGCTTGAATTCACACTAATCGACAAGGTTTTCATCAAACTATCACTACAACCCCACTGAGAAATTGCCGTTAATTTAATCTGGTAATTTTTATTTTGGGCGGGATAATTATAATTCTGATCCACTTTATTTTTATCGTAATTCAAAATCCCCTCTCCCAAATCCCAAATAAATTTAAGTGTATCCGAATTTGAAACGGTAGCATTTTGAAATTTTACTCGGGTACTGTCTATTGGTAAAATGGAATTCGGAAGGATATTAAAATCTGGTTTGGGCTTTGGATGAATTACCAACAGTGATGTATCAGGGTTACTTAAACAACCGTTACTTGACACAGCAGCGGTCAATTGCCATTTCCCAACTGGAGAATTTATATTGTATGAAGGATTAAATTTATATTTCTCTAATTCTACAGCATCATGATCTCCATTATAAGAAATCCATTTATAGGTAATTACACCGTTGATTGAGTCAATAATCAATTTAGAATGAATATTAGGATCGTTGAATTCACAGCAATGCATATTTTTACTTGTAATTTTCAAATTGGGTTCATTATTCACTTTTATCCTTAATGAATCCTTCCAAAAACAACTGGAATCAGAATTTGAATAACGAACTACAAACGTGTAAGTTCCCCCAAATTTATTTTCATAAGGTTTTCCTAATTTAACAGTATCAACATTGAAAAATTCACTTACGGTCACGCTCATGGGCCACAATTTCGTTGTCCACTTCATTGTTTTCAGTGTGTCTTTGAATTTGTTGTGAACGATTCTATTCAATTTCAAAAATTTGCTATTCTGACAAATCGATGTATCTCTTAATTTATCCAATGGTTGTTTTGAAATAATTACAGTAAAAGAATCCATAGATTCACATCCTATTTGATTTTTTGAAACTACTTTGATTTTTACGGTTTCCGATGATTGATTGTTGGTTATATTTTTTGAACCATCTAAATATATTTGATTCTTTGCAACTGAATCTAGATTGGAATTAGTGAAATATTTATAAGTAATTGAATCAAGATAATGAACATTTGAGCAAATATTTAAAGGTTGTTGCTTTTCACAAGCTATTAAAGTTTTTGATATCAATTCAATTGGTTTATTTGGCTTAGCTACTATGAATGTAGAATCACCAATATTGCAGCCAAAAGTATCTTTACACCAATAAGAAACATTTACATTCTTGTTTTTTATAACATATTGATTGGCATTGTATTTCGAAATTTGAAAAGAATCATTATTTAAAGCACAATAAATTTTAGGCGAATTGATAAATCTAACCGGGGTTAAATCAAAATTGATTGCATTTCCTACACATGCCAAACCATTCAATTTGAATTGAATAACGGGTGGAAATTTCATTGAAAAACTATCAGATTGAATTGGAAATCCATACACTGTATGTCTAATATTCAGCGTGATATATTTTTTTCCACCACTTACATACAAGGTATCAAGAGCTTTATTGCTCATTGTAATGGTACCCGTAATTGAATCTCTTATTTTCCATTCATAAATTACATCAGAAATATTGGTTTTTGCACTTAAATAAATTCTATTACAATTCCCAAATTTATAACTCATGGTAGCCTGACCTCTCTTTTTTACTTTTACTAGAATCTGTTTACTAGCGGTGCCAGGAATTGGTCCATTTTTATCTGTTGCAAATAAATCTATTCTGTATGGATTGGGAGAATATTGGGCACTATCTGGCGTGAATTTGAAATTCACAATTTTATTCCTGGTAGTCACACTCTTCACAGATAAGCGCATATTGGGCAATTCTTTTTCTGTTGAAACATAAACGGTATCTTGTTTATATTGATTCGAAGCCAAATTATCAGTAATTGGAAAATCCACATTTAATGAATCACCTAAAATAACTTCCAAACTATCTTCTGCACTAATAACCGGTGAATTATTACTCTTGTAACAGGTATCAATTAGAATTTGAAATTCTGAATAAGTACGACTAATTAGTACTTTATTTCCATTTTTTGAATTTCGATATTCGGACAATTGACAATTGTATAGGTAATAACCCAATACAGATGATGTGAAAACGATATTGCCTGTTAATGTATCTATATAAAAGCCAATGGGAGGATTACTTTTGGGATTGGCTTTACAAATTCCATTTTTTTGAGGGACACAGTATGTAGCGATAGGATTATTTAAATTGTAATAATTATCGTAACCTTGGTAATATAATTGCGTACCAAATATATTACCATTAAGAGGATAACAGTTTTTAATTGTGAATTCGTCATGATCTGTACTGTCTATTGCTCCAATGGTATGTTTCGCTATTCGATCTTTTACATATTGAACTGGCAAATTGAATTTAATATCTGGCGATTTATTTGACTTTTTCGTACAATTAAATAATTCATTTAAAAAAATTTCAGTTGAAATACTTAATGGTTCATAATAAATAGATAAATTGTGAGGGTAATCCTTCCTCATAACATGGACAACTGAAACTGTCAGTGGAAGTTTCCGAGACATTTGGTAACGGACAATATTCCGATAAACCGTATCGGTCATTTTAAAAGTATCAATATAATAAAATTCTTCAATTCCAAAATTTGAATTGATTGAATTCGAAGGATAGCAAGTAGTTGATTGCCCTTTGCACGATAAAGTAACATTGGTGATTTTCTTAACTTGAGGAAATTTATAATTCTGTGTGGTATATAATGCCGTCGGAAAATATATTGTCTCACCAATATTTCTAACTATAGTGCCAGAATTGCATTTTCTGTATAATTTAATATGCAATATTAATGTGGTATCTTTTAATATCTCAGTTTGTAATTTACCACCCAATAATTCTGGCATTTGGCAATTAGCATTTGAAGCACAACAAAATAAAACCCATAAGATAAAGACTTTGAATTTTATTTGGACACTTCGCATTTTAGAAAATTAATAAATTAATATGCAATATAATTAAAAGTTACAATATTCAATTCCAAAAAATCAAAGGCACCCACAAATACATCGAAGTTCATCGATTAGACGAGGAGTAATTCAAAAAGAATCGATAACAAAAAAGACGCTATTGCTAGCGTCTTTTTTTATAGTGTTAAATTAAGCTTTTATAATTAACCTTCTAGTGCTGCAACACCACCAACAATCTCAGAGATTTCTCTTGTAATTGCTGCTTGACGTGCTTGGTTATAAGCCAATTTAAGCGAACGCAACAATTCTCCTGCGTTATCAGTTGCCTTATCCATAGATATCATTCTAGCGCCGTGTTCTGATGCCAAAGAATCTAAAAACGCACGGTAAATGTGTGTTTTCAAACTACGTGGAATCAAATCTTGCAAAATTTCAACTTTACCAGGTTCGAAAATATAATCGGAATTGGTTTTTGAAGAATTAGCTGCTGCTTTTTGAGAAACAGGCAACAACACTTCATTTGTTAAAATTTGAGTAGCGGCATTTTTGAATTGGTTATACACGATTTCAACTTTATCAAAGTTTCCAGAAGTATACTGATCCAAAGCAAATTGTCCGAAATCAAAAGCAGATGCAGCAGAAATATCAACCAAGGTAGACATGTATGTTGTATCAACATTGAATCCCAAACGTTTTAATCCCTCAGCTCCTTTTTTACCAATACACATGATGCGTACTTTATTGTTTTTTACCAAATGGCTATATTCACCATCAAGCAAATTTTTTGCACGTTTAACCACATTGGCATTGAAGGCACCACAAAGTCCACGATCACTGGTTACAACAATCATGAAAACAGATTTTACTTCTCTTGATTTGAAGTATACTGCCAAGCGTTCGTCGTCTGCACTATCTTGCAAATTAGACATAATTCCTTGAAGCTTAGATGCGTAAGGACGCATTTTAACAATAGCTTCGCTGGCTTTACGCAACTTGGTAGCAGAAACCAACTTCATCGCTTTGGTAATTTGTTGTGTACCGCTTGTCGATGAAATTCGTGCTCTAATTTCCTTCTGATTTGCCATGACAAATATTAAGCAGTATAATTTTGAGCAATCTCAGCGCCAGCCTTAGCCAAAACTGATGTAATTGAATCATCAAATTTACCAGCACGCAATGCGTTCAAGGTATCTTTATGTTTTGCTTCTAAGAAATCTAAATATGCAGTTTCAAACTCACGGATTTTATTCACAGGGATAGATCTCAATAAGTTAGAAGTACCTAAGTAAATAATTGCTGTTTGTTTTTCAACTGAAACTGGGCTAAATTGAGCCTGTTTCAAAATTTCTACGTTACGTGAACCTTTATCAAGTACAGTTTTAGTAGCAGCATCCAAATCAGAACCAAATTTAGAGAAAGCTTCCAATTCACGATATTGTGCTTGGTCAAGTTTCAAAGTACCTGCAACTTTCTTCATTGATTTAATTTGAGCATTACCACCTACACGAGAAACCGAAATACCTACGTTAATTGCCGGACGAACACCTGAGTTAAACAAGTTAGACTCCAAGAAAATTTGACCATCGGTAATAGAAATTACGTTAGTTGGAATATATGCTGAAACGTCACCAGCTTGGGTTTCAATAATTGGCAATGCGGTTAAAGAACCACCACCTTTTACTTTACCTTGCAAATCTGCTGGCAAATCATTCATGTTTTGTGTAATTGAATCGTTCGCATTCAATTTACAAGCTCTTTCAAGTAAGCGGCTATGTAGATAGAATACATCTCCAGGATATGCTTCACGTCCTGGTGGGCGACGAAGCAACAAAGAAACCTCACGGTAAGCAACCGCTTGTTTAGACAAATCGTCATAAACAACCAAAGCTGGCAAACCTAAGTCACGGAAATATTCACCAATTGCACAACCTGCCATTGGAGAAAAGAATTGAATTGGAGCTGGAGCAGATGCTGGAGCAGAAACAACAACAGTATAAGCCATTGCACCACTTTCTTCAAGTGATTTCACAACTTGTTTTACTGTAGATTCTTTTTGTCCACAAGCAACATAAATACAATAAACAGGTTTACCTGCTTCAAAAAATTCTTTTTGGTTAATAATTGTATCTAGTGCAATTGCAGTTTTACCTGTTTGTCTGTCACCAATAATCAACTCACGTTGTCCACGTCCAATTGGAATCATTGCATCAATCGCTTTGATACCCGTTTGTAATGGTTCTTTTACTGGTTCACGGAAAAGTACACCTGGTGCTTTACGCTCAAGTGGCATTTCATAAAGGTCACCAGAAATAGGACCTTTACCATCAATTGGCTCACCCAATGCGTTAACAACACGACCCAACATACCATGACCAACTTTGATACTGGCAATTTTATTGGTTCTTTTTACTTTGTCTCCTTCTTTGATATCGGCGCTGCTACCCATCAATACCGCTCCCACGTTATCTTCTTCAAGGTTTAATACAACGGCGCGAACACCATTTTCGAATTCTACAAGCTCTCCGCTTTGTACGCTGAATAATCCGTAGATACGAGCAATACCGTCTCCTACTTGAAGAACGGTACCTACTTCTTCTAAACTCGCAGCTGTATTAAAACCAGAAATTTGGTCTTTTAATATGCTGGATACTTCGTCTGGCCTAATTTGTGACATGATGTTTTATGCTAATTGAAGTTCTTTTTTAATTTTTCTTAGTTGGTTAGATACGGTATTATCATAAATTTTACCGCCAAATTCAATTGTTAAACCACCAATTAATGATGGATTAATGTTTTGAGTTAATTGAATCGTTTTGGCATTTGACTCCGCCTTAACGTATGATTCAATATCCCCAATTGTTTTTTTGTCTAATGCTACCGCTGATTCAACTGTAACTTCAACAATTTGATTATGGTTGTTGTACATTCTTAAAAATGCAACACCCATTTCAGGAATCATCGATTCACGATGTTTCTCTGCCATTAATAAGAACACATTTATTGTCAATTCATTTGCTGAAGCAAATAATTTCTTCAATGCGTCTTGCTTGCTGCTTTTTTTGTATAAAGGACTTTGTATGAAAAGCACGAATTCTCTGCTTTCCGCTACCAATACTTTTAAATGATCAATATCGTTTTTTACAACATCTAACGATGAAGTTTCAACAGCCCTATCAAATAGTGCTTTTGCGTATCGGGATGCTATGCGAAAATCTGACATGGTTAAGCTGTTGCTGATGGATTTTTAGTCAAATCAGAAAGGTGATTTGCAATCAAAGCTTGTTGAGCCGCATTGTCTTCCAATTTAGCCTGAACCAATTTCTCTGCAATTTGTACTGAAAAACTAGCTACCTCTTTTTTCAATTCTTCCATTGCTGCAAATTTCTGTTTGTTAATTTCATCATTTGCACGTGCAATCAATTTCTTCGCTTCTTCATCAGCCAAACCTTTGGCATCGCTAATGATTTTTTCTTTGATTTCTTTTGCTTCGCGCATCATTAAATCACGTTCTTGACGCGCTTCAGCCAATAAAGCCAAATTTTCGCCTTGCAAACGTGCCATATCTTCTTTTGCTCTCTCGGCCTGCGACAATGCATTTTCGATTGTCTCTTCACGTTCTTTGATAGAACTTAAAATTGGCTTCCAAGCAAATTTCTTTAAGATAACCAGTAACAATGTAAATGTTACAAGCATCCAAAATACTAATCCTATTGCTGGTGTTACTAATCCCATTGGTTTGGTTTTGTTTTTTTGTTTAAGAAAAAAGGGACCAACCTAGATTGGTCCCTGAGATTTACTTACAAGAAAAGAATCAACAAACAAACAACGATTGCGAAGAAAACAGCACCTTCAATAAGGGCTGCTGCTACAATCATATTTGCACGAATGTCGCCTACTGATTCTGGTTGACGAGCAATAGATTCCATGGCGCTTCCACCAATACGTCCAATACCCATACCAGCTCCGATAGCTGCTAATCCAGCGCCGATAGCGGCACCCATTTTGCTGTAAGCTGCTGCTAAATCAGCTGCTTGTAGAAGAGTGTTCATTAAACTCATAATTATAGATTTTTTTTTGGTTAGATTGTTTAATTTTTAGTGGTGATGTTCTTCAACTGCCATTCCAATATAGATAGCAGATAACAACGTGAATACAAAGGCTTGTAAAAATGCAACTAGCATTTCTAACAATCCCATAAATACGGTAAATGCAACGCTCAAAGGACTTACTCCAATTCCACCTGCAGGACTCATTGCCCCAAAGATGAAAATCAAACTGAAGAATCCTAAGATGATAATATGTCCCGCAGTGATGTTCGCAAACAAACGCAACATCAATACGAAAGGCTTTAAAACCACACCCAAAATTTCAATTGGAATGATAATTACATACATCCAAACTGGAACATCAGGCATGAAAATGTGTTTCCAATAGTATTTGTTTCCATTTAGGTTAACCGTTAAGAAAATAACGATTGCCAAAACCATAGTTACTGCAATATTTCCTGTAACATTGGCTCCACCTGGAAAAATAGGAATCAAGCCAAAAACGTTATTGATAAAGATAAAAAAGAATACAGTGAGTAACAATGGCATGAATTTGTCTGTTTTGTTACCAATAGATGGTTTAGCCACATCATCTCTAATAAAGATAATCAAAGGCTCTATTAAGTTGTGTATTCCTTTTGGCGCTTTTCCTTTGCGTTTTACATAAGAATTAGCCATGGTAATGATGATGATACAAAGAGTCAAAACGGCAATCAACATTGCCACTACGTTTTTACTCAATGAAATGTCATATATTTTTTCTACGTTAGATTCATCAGCCCATACAATATGTCCCTCATGATCCAGTTTAAATCCTTCATAAGCAGCATGACCATGCTCAAACTTAGAAGAACTGAAAGTAGTAATACCTTTTGATTTTGTGTAAACAATTACCGGAAGAGAAATGGATACTGCATCATGACCCTCACCCCACAAATGCCAATCATGTGCATCAGCAATATGTTCCATGATCATTTTTCCTGGATCAAATTTTCCAGCTTTCTCATGAGAATCAACGTGTTTTTCAATTCCTTCCCCACTTTGAGTCGCATTTTCGTGATTCATTTCTGAAGACTGTTCTGCAACTGCAACATGTTGATTTTCTGTGTTGGCTTGAGCCGAAACAGCAAAAACTGTTGTTAAAATGGTGAGCAATGATATTTTTACGAATGACATATTTTTAAAAAACAATTGATTATCAGTTATTTCCGTTTTCATCAGTGGCTTTCAAATCGGGGCGCAAGTTAGTATGATTTTTAGAAATATCAAACATTAAAAATAAAAGAAAATATAATCCGTAAGCAATGGTCCATGGAATGTTCACTTTTGGTTGATTTAACATGGTAATAATTAAAAAGATAAGTATCACAAACATTCTTAACATAGATGCAATCATAATTCTGCGAATTTGTGAATTTCCACTTTTTTTACTTCCAATTGTTACATAGTAGTTCAATAACAAGAATACACAAAGCTGAAAAAACGCCGCAAAATAGATACTGTTTCCCAGTTTTAGATTCGAAAACATCGAACCCAAATACGTACTTGCAACAATAGCAACAAATACAAACACCATTTTTATGCTGTAAATTTTCATTTTTTTAACGTTTTTAAAATAAGATATAAACTTGTTGCAACACCTAAAATTGCACCCACAAATGTAAAAATTGGAAAAGCCTTATGATTTTTGCCGCTTAAACTCGCGGTTTCGGTAAAACGACTATCTAGGTATTTGCCTAAGAATAAAAATACCAAAATCGTTGCAATCATTTGAAATGCCATGGAAGTATATTTTAAAAAACCACGTGTGTTTTCTATTTTATTTTGCTCAGGCTTCAATGGTTTCAGTTGAAACTTGATTATCCATTACACATCTACCATTAAATCTTGCTCCAGATTCAATAATAATTTGACTTGTATGAATATCTCCTTTTACAGAAGATTTACTATGCAATAATGTGGTTTGAGCTGATTGGATATTTCCAATAACAGATCCGGCAATGGTTGCATAAGCTGCGTGGACATTTCCAATTATCATACCTGTTTCACCTACAACCAATCGTTGACCCACAGTTACAGTTCCTTCAACTTTGCCATCTATGCGAATATCTCCTTCACAAATCAAGCTTCCTTTAATTTCGGTACCTGGACCAATTAAATTTAACAAACCTTGATTGTTAGATACAATTTTTTCTTTGCTTTTATTGTTACCTAGCATAATATTAGTTTACAAAGATACCCATTTCCCCCTAAAAAAGAAAGACCATAAATCATGTTTTATTTATTCAATTTACATTGAATAAATGCAATTAGAAATCTAAATGATGAAAGAATTATTTTTTTGTTTTTTCAATTTTTGAGGGACGCACGGAAGTTGAATCATACATTGCCTCATTTCCATTCAATAAATTCTGCAATACCTGCGATTTTTGATTTGTCACATCAATGTGACGTTTTAAATTTTCTATTTCTTGATTCAATTCAATCAGTTCTTGCTTATCTGCAGCACTAATTTTTGAGGGAATTAAATGCCTCATTGCGGTGAACGCAAATAGTAAATATAACAAGAAAGCAAAAACCAATAGCAATGAGCTAATAATGATCAAAATGTTCAATGGTGTAAGCCTTACCGAAAACACTTCTGCGAATGAAGTATCATTTATTAAAACAAAACGATGCTTATTCCGAAGATTTGAGATAATTTTGCGACTTCTTTTAACCATATTGAAAGAATATTTTGTTAATTTGAGGAATAAAAATACGAAAATATCGTTTTTATATCAATTCACAATGATTCAGAGCAAGGAAAAATTGTTAGGACGTGGCGTTTGCATTCTGCTTTGCTTGAGTCTATGGTCGTGCCGCAATGAAAAAAGTTGGTTCTACAAACAATGGCACAATACACTTGCGCATTACAATACGTATTTCAATGCTGAACAAAAATGGTTAGAAACCGTTGA
>Ga0114976_10001584_pt1 | contig 14290 bp, 30 predicted proteins | sample S_130805_EF_Meta_FD_87319 | JGI IMG/M metagenome (GOLD analysis project Ga0114976, IMG submission 87319) | Freshwater microbial communities from Lake Simoncouche, Canada to study carbon cycling - S_130805_EF_MetaG | ecosystem: Environmental > Aquatic > Freshwater > Lake | place: Lake...
AGCACGCTAAGATCGATTATTTTACGGTTGCGCATATTAATATACTGTTCTTTCATTACTTTTGTTTTAATGTTAGACTATTAACTTTTTCAACGGTATCTTTTACTATCATATCTACAAATCCTGTAGTCATTAATGGTAACTTACCTTCTGCTTCGGTTTTTTCAATACCTTTTTTCATACTAGCCGCAACTTCCTTTAATCCTTCAAGAATTAAGTGTGCTTCAAATAAATTAAACTTCCTCATATTAGTATTGTTCTTTAATTTGTTTATAAGTTAGGTTATTGTGACTCCACAATTTAGTTACGCTAAAGGTTTTAGCTTTACGGTTTGATGCACCTTTCATACCAGTTTTTACTTGCTTGTACTCTTTAGCATTTAAGGGCTTACAGTGACCACTAATCGCTACAATTGATCGGTGGTGTGCTACATTACGTGCTTTCTTTTCTTCAAGATATTGGCACGCTTCTTTCATATTACTCGCTACTACTATCATTACGGTTTGATTATATAGGTTAGACCTTTGAAGTTAAAAAATTCAGATATGCCGCTAGTTTCTTTATCAGCATCGTAAATGAAGCCGAAACTTTGTGGTAATTCGCCAACGGTATATGGTGTGTATAGCACGCCGTTCACTTTAATAAAATTGTTCTTTAAAAATTTAATTGATTTTTTCATAGTTATATATTATTTGTTACATTTATATTATCAATTTGTTATCGTATTTATATTGTAGATTAATCTTTATACTTTACATCCGCCATAAAGCTAGCACACGCTATATCATCCATTAACTTAGCTTGAGCACGCTGTTCAGTGGTATCAACCATTTCTTTACGCCACGCTAATGCTTCATTAAGTCTAGTAGTATGGTATGTTTCCTTATTAATAGTACACTTGTAATAAGGTGTATCAGGATAGAAAGGGTTACAATACTCTACTATTTGGTAATCATTATAATTCATAATTTATTTATTAGTTATTAATCTTCATCTTCTTCATCGTCATAAAAATCACAATGTTCCATACAATCTGGACATAATCCATACTCGGTCATATCGGTATATGCACCGCAACATTCACTTACCATACTCATAATTCTATTTTTTATTAGTTAAACATTATCTACTTAGCGCATATGAGGCGTTTTTAGCACCCTCTAAGAGCTCTTTTTTTACTTTTAATACTATCACACTAAAGGCATTGTTAAATCTTCTCATAATTAGTTATATTTGTTTGTTATACTTACATTTATATTATCAATTTATAATCGTATTGTTACTGTAAAAGGTTGTACTTTGTTTGCCTGAAAAATAGTGTTATATATGTAACACTCTATCTCCTTGTATATCAGCACTTTAAATTCAATCATTGAACTCTTATTTTGTTACTTGTTACACATATATTATCAAATTAGGTCCGTGTTTTGACTGTAAAAGCCAGTTTAGCGTGAAAAGTGTATAGCATTTGAGTACGGAGCGCAGCGGAGTCTACTCTTCCGATGATATTTCAACACCAGGCCCAATATTATTATCAAAAAACGATCGTATTCATCCCGTAAGTGTATAGCATTTTTCTTAAGGGACCGAAGGGGCCGCTAAAAGTGTGACATTAGGTACTTAATTAAGTAAATAGTAGGCTAACGTCGCACTGTATTTAGTTATCTTTCTTGTTCAAGTAAGAATGTTACATATGCACTCACTTTAATTTTATCGGAGTACGATAATAGTATGTATTCACTTGTTCTTGAATACTTGTACCCGTGTTGTCTGGCCAGTTTAAAGGCTAATTTAGTTAATTTCATAGTTATATATTATTTGTTGTATTTGTTTAAATAAATAAAGTTTAAGTACTCTAAGTATTGTGTGGTGGTCGTTGTTTCGTTTCCCATTTTTATTTGTTTTTATGTTCATATATATTATCATTTGTACTTCGTATTCGTCTTGTAAGTGTATAGCAACGCTACCAATGATTACAGCGTGTTGAGGTAACGGAGTGACTTATTCAGCCACTACCGTTAATTCTTCAACTTTAGCTAAGCTTCTAACATTGCTTGGCATATCAGTAGATTGTGACCAGTATTCACGCTTAATCCAGCATGGCATGATGCTTAATTTAGGTAGCATCACTTTCAATACCTCATCGTGGTTGTAAGTTATTCTTTGGTTCTTGTTATTAACAAAGGTTATAACTTGATTACGACCTAGCCAAGACTTTCTTACTACAAAGTTAGCTCGTTCGATCGGTGGATAGATTGCTGCTAATTCTTCTGGACTTAGCTTAGCGATTGCATTAGCGATTAATTCTTTGCTTGATAAAGCAACTTCGACAACTTCAACTTGATTTGATTTTTTAGACATAGTTTTATTTATTTAATTATTATTATTTATATTCATTATTATTATCAATCTTAGGTCGTGCTTATACTGTAAGCATATTTGGGATATGATTAATAAATTGCTTTAATTCCTCTAACACCAATGGGTTTTTAGATTTAGCATATTCTTTAATTAATTTTTTTACCTCATTTTGGATAAATTTTTCCATAATTTATTTATTTATTTATTATTATTAATTTCTTTATTCTTATATATTATCATTTCCACTCCGTGCCCAGACTGTAAGGGATGCTATACACGCTCCGCGTGCTTCGCACAGCTCCGCCTGTCAATTCCCCTTGGAGAGAGTAATAAACCCCCCGCAAGGGGCTTATAGACTAGTCTAGTGATTAGACTTAATTATAGATCATATAACATATCTCTTAAGTTACACTTAGTATCATGTTGGAGGTCAGTATACCAGTCTTTAAGGGCAGGGTATTGTGGGTCAACAGTGTCTCTTATTATGGTATAATTAATAAGGTCTTTAAATAATCTTTTAAGTTCTTTTAATTCCGCCTTAGTCATAATTTTTTGTTCAGTCATAATATTTATTTATTTAGTTATTTATTTATTTATATTAACTTCTTTAATCACTTATATTATCACTTTAAGGCCGTGTTTAGTCTGTAAGTGCTTTATATTATATTATAAATAAAACTTATTAAAATATATTATATTATAAATAAAAATTATAGTATATGCTATACGCGTATGCTATACACGCTTCGCGCTCGCTGCGCTCGCGTATCGTATGTATGTAATCGTATCACACATACCACGTATCGTGTAACATGCCTCCATTACGGAACCGAATCGCATACACATACTAATATCTATACATCCATACTAATACCTCAACCATACACGTATACACACACCGAAAAGGTAAATCCTTTTTTCATTATACGAAACCAAGTCGGGGGCTGGGCCAAACCAAAACCATTTCCGTGGAGGGGCCACGGTTTCAAAATGGGTATATAACCCGTTACTTATATATTTGTAATACAATTTTTTTAAAACGTACGTTATTATGTACAAAAAGATTAATAATACACATAATATGATACATTAATAGTGTGACGTTAGGTAGTTAAATATAATAGTAGTAGGCTAATGTCGCACTGTAAATACGGTGTACTATGCGTAATAGTATAAACTATAACTTAAAATATTTTATTATGAAAACTTCAGGTACAAAACCAATGAAAAATACCATGCGTAAGTCACCAATGAAACAAGGATTTATGGGGACTGCTAGTGCCGCAACAAATGCGGTTAAAAAAGTAAGGGATTTTTCTTCAGCTGTTGCTGCTAAAAAAGCTCAAGGTTCAACTAAATCTACGCCAACTACAAAACCGGGTAAGCCTGCGGGTAAACCAAATGCAAGTGTAAAAACTCCTGCAATGCAATTGAAAAAACATAAATGCTAAATAATGCCATTTACTCTTAAATCACAATCTCCTTTATTAAAACAAAAGTTATCACCTAAGGCTGCAAAAGCAAAAGCAACTAGAGATCTTGCATACGCCAAGTCGGATGATAGAACAGCTAAGAAAGCGGAATCACAAAGAATGCATCGTAAACATCCAGGCAGCAAAGGCATGGATTATGATCATGAAGATGCTAGATTTGAAAGTGTGAAACAGAATCGCGGTAACGAAGGAGAGGGCACTAAAAAGGAGAGCGGTAAAAATTATAAAATAAGCAAGAAATAACATGGCAAAGAAATGTACTTGTGGAGTTGGTAAAAGCTCTCCGCTAAAAAAGACAGCTGCTTGGACACGTAAAGAGGGCAAAGACCCAAAAGGAGGATTGAATGCAAAAGGTGTTGCGAGTTACAGAGCTGCTAACCCTGGTAGTAAATTACAAACAGCGGTAACTAAAAAACCATCAGAATTAAAAGCTGGTAGCAAAGATGCAAATAGAAGAAAGTCTTTCTGTGCTAGAATGTCTGGTATGCCAGGCCCAATGAAAAAACCGAATGGTGAACCTACAAGAAAAAAATTAGCATTAGACAAATGGAACTGTTAAAAAGAAAAGATGGATCTACGTCAAGACGTGGACTTTGGGATAACATTAGAGAAAATAAAGGCAGCGGTAAAAAACCAACTAAAGCAATGCTCTCAGAAGCAAAAAAAATAAAAACTAAAACCAAAAAGAAATAACAGGATATGCCAATAATATATAGTTACCCACATGCAACCCCTACCATAAACGACATGGTATTAGGGACCAGATTTAGAGAGGTCGAAGGTATCTCCACTAACTCTTTTTATATACATGAGTTAATAAACTTGATGGATACCACCACTGTTGTATATACTTTAGCAACAGCATTAAATACAACTACTTTAAATGCTTTATATCCAAATGCAATGATCGGGTTTAAAGTGCAGGGTATTAATCCAAGTCTATTAAAGATATACGAAAAATCAAGTTCTACCACATGGATTACATATCCAATAACTATAGTATAAAATAAATGCCAATATCTAATTCATATCCAAAGGGTGTACCTATTGAGGATCAGGATTTATTTGTAGGAACTAAGGCCGCTAATAATAGAACAGTAAATTATACCGCTCAAGGAGTTGCTGACTATCTAAATATAAATTCAAAGGTAGCTATTGGTGGACAGATGTCATTCCAATTTACTGTTGTACCTAATATACCTAAGACTATTGCTTTTGAAGGAGGTCTTGGAGATGGAACTGCATTTTCTGCAATAACTAAATTGATTGTTTCGGCTATTGATTTATCTACTGCAAATATAACTATATTCTTAAACTATTTAAATAATAGCCAAGTATTGTTATCACAACAAAACCAACCAAACTTTTTTGGACATTATAAAATAACGGGATATACGCAAATAGGGACATCGGCATTTTATGAATTAGATTTAGAATTTATTGGTGGCAACGGAACTATAGGTGATAAGCAATATTATGATTTAGTTTCATTTGTATTAAGCGCAGAAGTAACTGTTCCAAATTTACAGGAAGTTACAGATGCTGGTAATACTACTAGTAATGATATAATTTCATCTAATACTAATGATTCTACAATTATAGGAAATGGGACTATTTCTGTTGTAAAAAATAATTATGAAAGTGCAATATACATAGATGGTGATCAAATAGATTTTACAACAAATAGAAACAATAATTTAAAAGGCACCGAAGGGGGCGGAGATATTACCTTATACTTTCCTACTAAAATAGGGGATTATACTATAGCAACTATTGAGGATATTCCAACTACACCAACACTTCAAGAAGTTACAGACGTTGGGAATACAACAACCAACCCAATATTTAGTGAAGACGGAGAAGGTAATAGCGTACAGGTTTTTCCATTTGGAGCAATAATTATAAGTGATGGAACAAATTCGCTTTTTCAAGATAGCCAAACCAGTTCTTATAATGATGGCACTTTTGGTCAATCAATATCAAGAGCCAACTTAACGGATAATTCAAGTATTGTTTATCCCGATGCGTCGGGAACTATTGCCCTTTTATCTGATATTCCAAGCGCAGGGGTTACTTCAGTAGGCTTAACTATGCCTCCCGCATTTGTGGTTACAAATAGTCCAATTACTTCAAGCGGTGATATTGCTGTTACAGGAGCAGGATTAGTGTCACAATATGTTAGGGGAGATGGCTCTTTAGCTAATTTTCCAACTTCAACAGGAGGCGGTTCATCAATTAATTATTACCTTAATGGCTCAGTTTCTCAAGGCACATTTGGGGGAACTACTTATTATCAACTAAGTAAAACGCCAATACTTGGAGCAGGTACTAATTTTACAAGAACTCAAGGAGCTGGTAATGGATATATTGCATCATTTATAACTGATGCAGGCGACCCTAGTCAATTAAATATACCAGGTGGTAATTGGAATGTAGAATTTTATTTTAATGCAAGTGGTAATGGCGGCACACCTAGTTTTTACGCTGAACTTTATAAAGTAGATGTAACTAATGCTTTCACTCTTATTGCAAGTGACTCTTTAAATCCTGAAGGTATTACAAACGGTACAACTGTTGATCAATATTTTACTTCAATCCCTGTGCCTCAAACTACATTACTTATAACCGATAGATTAGCTGTTAGAATATTTGTAAATACAGGAGGTAGAACTATTACATTACATACTGAAAATAGTAATTTATCAGAAGTATTAACTACATTTACAACAGGATTAACAGCCTTAAATGGATTAACAGATCAAGTTCAATATTTTGATGTTGGAACAGGAGCTACAAATTTTAATATAGTATCAAGTGGTGATACACACACATTTAATCTATTATTCAATATAAGAAGAAATGCAAATAATTCATCAAATAATAATATAAATTATAATGGATATGCTGTAACAGGTTCAGCAGAATCATCAGCAGTATGGACTATAACAAGATTAACAATAGCCGCAAGCGGTTCAGTTACTACTGCAACTGCTACGAATGTAGCTTGGACAAATAGAGAATCAGTAATATATACATAAAAATTATGCCAATTACAAGTACAAATCCGATTGAAGTAGATGGAAATGTTTATCCATACTATATGATTAATTTAGCAATCTCTCCATTAGTTAAACCAACTGATATAGGGGCGAGTGTGGCTATGAGATTAACACCTTATAGACTTTTAGAAGATGGAAGTTCAGTAAGTTTACCTGACAATTCTATTCCCATAACTTATATGGATGTTTTTGATAGCGGAGACACAGATGCTATTCAAGCAGCTATATCTATTATGGATGCATTACAAACGTTTATTAATGAAAAAAGTCTTTAATTATGGCTTTAAGATATGCAGTAGCAACTGGTAACTGGAGCAATACAGCTACTTGGGATGGTGGTACATTACCAACAGCGGCAGATGATGTATTTTCAAATAACTTTACTGTAACTATTGATGGAACTTTTACAGTTTTGTCAATTAGAAACACATTAAATGCAGCATTACCTGTTATTGCAGCTGGTGGTCAATTTAGATTTGCTAATGGTGGTAATTTAACTTGTACTGCTTCTCAAGCTATTTATGTAGGTGTTGCATCTGTACCAACTTTAGAAATGACTTTAGCAACTGGTAATAGTGCTATTTTTAATGGTAATGTTTTAACAATAACAAATATTAGTGCTGCTTACATAGCTATTAGACATTCAGGTACTGGAATATTAAATTTGAATGGAAATTACAGTATGGATGGTGTTGCTACTGGAAGAAATATAATATTAGTAAATTCAACTGGAACACTTAATATTGTTGGAGATATTTCTTCAACAATGACGGGAACGAATTCTAATACTCCTACTATATCAATGGCTTCTTCTGGAGTTATAAATATAACTGGTAATGTTACCGCATCAACTAATACTTCTTTTTCGTCTAGTCCTATTTCTATAAGCTCTGGAACTATAAACATAACTGGAAATACAACAGCAAATTCAGTACCAGCAATGTATTTGACTGGAGCAGTAACTTATACTCAAATAGGTAATGTAAATGCTTCAACAACTCAACCAGCAATTTCTAATCAATTTACCGCTGCAACAATATCAGTTACAGGAATAGTTACAGCTTCTACAGGTGCTCCTGCAATATATTCATCTTTTGCATTAACAAGTAATTATTCATCAGGAACTTATGTAAAAGTAAGTGGTAATGTTATTAATTCAACTAATAATATGGCTATTGTAGCACCAAGAGTAACAATAGACACAAATACATCAAGTTGGTTATTTCAAATTAGTACAGGTGGAAATAGAACTTTATATGCAGCAGGTGTAGCTTTAGGTAATCCTGCAACAAACAACGTAAGACTTGGAACTGTTTATGGAGCGTCAAGTGAATTAACAGGTACATTAATTGTGCCATCTCCTTCTAATGTATTACAAGGTGTAGGAACAGATGCTACGGTGGGAACATTATTAATGACACCAGCACAATTTTGGAACTATTTAATATCAAGTGGATTTACAGCAAACAGTATTGGGGATAGATTACAAAATGCTGCAACAGTAGCAACAACAGGAGGACAAATAGCAAGTTATAATATATAATAATTTTTAACAATGAGTAAGGAAAATCTAGACATATTAATAAATAAATGGGTTAGCAGAAAATTATCTGTTTTCATTGTAGCATGTGGAGGTTTATTCTCCGGCTATTTAACATCATCTGATTGGGTTATTATAGCTACAGCATACATAGGCATTCAAGGATTTACGGACATTGTTAATAAACTAAAAAGATAATGGATCAATGTAGTCTTCGTGTTTATGCTTTAAATACATTAACGCTTATAATGAGTTTTACAAATTTGGAAGCAAGCCTAAAAATATTATTATTGGCAATATCAATAATATATACAGCGATGAAAATATATGACTGGGTATTAATTAAAATAAAAGGAAAAGATGCTGATAACAATAAAGAGACTTTACAAGACTAAAAATTCTACAATAGGTGAACTATTGGTTGATGGTATATTTGAATGTTTTACACTCGAAGATGCAGAAAGACCTATAAAAATAAAAGGGGAGACTGCAATACCTAAAGGTACATACAAAGTAATAATTAATGAATCAAATAGATTCAAAAGATTATTGCCATTATTATTAAATGTACCAAATTTTGAAGGAGTACGTATTCATAGTGGAAATACTAATCATGACACGGAAGGTTGTATATTAGTAGGACAATCAAGAAATAAAGAATATATAGGGCAATCAAGAAAAGCATTTGAAAAATTATTTAAAAAAATGCAAAAAGCAAAAGACATAACTTTAACAATTCAATCTTAATGAAAAAACTAATAGTTCTGTCCCTAATTTTATCAATATTTGGGACGAGTTGCGCATCAAGGAAAGTATCAATTGACAAAACCGAGATTAAAAAAGATAGTATATCAGAAACAAAAGTTGTGATTACTACTGTAGAGAATGAAAATAAAACGGAATCTACAAATATAATTGCAACGGTAGACAGTAGCGAAATAACTATTACCCCTATTGATACTTGTAAAGAAATTATTGTAGAAGGTAAACGTTATAAAAATGTTGTTTTAAAGATCAAAAAAAACAAATCTAATACATTATATACAAATAGTAAAAAAGAGTCTAATACTAAGCGTATTGATTCCGTAGCGACAACTAATACAAAAGTAAAAGAACAAGAAAACCATAAAGCAAAAGTTATTGACAAGAAACAAAATTACTGGACTTTCTTTTGGTGGTTAATACTAATATTAATTTTATATTTATTATGGCGAAACAAACATCGGTTACTAAACTTGTTGTAAAAGATATATCAAGACCAGGTGTTCATGCAAAAGCAAAAACATCAAAATTAAAAGGTTCTAAAAATTACAAAAAAATATATAAAGGACAAGGTTAAGTAAAAAAGGCAAAAAGCAGGTGATATATAAGTTATATCAATTTAATCAAATAAAATTATGTCAGACGCTATAGTCAAAAACTTAAACTTTGGAAAAGAAGCCAGTGATAAAGTATTTGCTGGAATAGAAAAGCTAACTAAGGCAGTTAGTTCTACATTAGGAGCAAGTGGTAAATGTGTTCTTTTAGAAGACTCTACTGGCAGACCTATAATTACAAAAGACGGAGTAACAGTTGCTGATTCTATTATCTTGTTAGATCCTGTAGAAAATATGGGGGCTACCTTATTAAAAGAAGCTGCAAGAAAAACTGTTAGAGAAGCTGGAGATGGAACAACAACAGCAACGGTATTAGCGCACGCTATTTTAAAGAATGCTTATGCAGTTGAAAATCCAAACGAAAGAAAAATAAAAGAAGGTATAAATTCAGCAGTAGAAAAAGTAATAGCTTATTTAGAAAAAATAACTATAACTGTTGATGATAATATGTTAGATCAAATTGCAACTATATCAACAAATAACGATCCTGAATTAGGCAAGTTAGTTGGAGATGCTTTTAGATCTGTTGGAAATACAGGAGTTGTAATGATGGAAACAACATCAAACCCTGAATGTAGTTTAGAATTAGTTGAAGGAATACAATGTGGCATGGGATTAAAGAATATGCACTTTGTAACTAATCAAAAAAACAAAACTGCGGAACTAGATAACCCATTAGTATTATTAGTTGAATCACCAATAGATAATATAAGACAAATACAATCAATATTAGAATATATTATAAAAGCAAATAAATCATTGCTTATAATCGGGGATATGGAGCAAGTGCCATTATCTACATTAGCAATGAATAAATTAAAAGGTAATATAAAAATAAACATTATTGATGCACCTACATTTGGTGTAAATAGAAAAGAGATATTTGATGACCTTGCTTTACTTACAGGGGCAACCGTTATTAATGAAGATCTTGGAGATGATTTAGATTTAATACAACCAGAAATGCTTGGAACTTGTGTCAAGAGTATTACTAGTCAAGAAGAAACAATATTGCATATAAGTGAAACCCCTGAAAAGGTATTAGAGATTATAGAACATATTAAAGAATCATTACTAGAAAATCCTCCAGCATCAAGAGTTATAAAACTAGAAAAAAGATTAGCAAGATTAACCGGTAGAATTGCATTGGTTAAAGTTGGCGCTAATTCTGAGTTAGAATTAAAAGAAAAAGCAGATAGAATTGAAGATGCGATTTGTGCAACTAAAGCAGCAATAAAAGAAGGTATTGTGCCTGGTGGAGGAATTGCTTTATTAAATGCTTCTTATTATATAGATACATTTTCTGTAGGAGAAGAAATACTATTAGATTCTATTAGAGCACCTTTTAATACCATATTAGATAATGCAGGCATTGAAGAAGTACCTATAAAAGTTATATCAAGTGTAGGGTATGGGCTTAATGTTGTAACAGGCGAAACTGTTGATATGATTAAAGCGGGTATAATTGATCCATCACTTGTTACTAAAAGTGCATTAAGAAATGCGGCATCAGTAGCAACAACAATATTATCAACTGATTGTGTAATTAATAATTTACGTGCATAATGAAAGCAGTTGGTAAAAGATTAATTATAGAAAAAATAAAGGAAGGTACTACAGAAACAAAAGGAGGTCTTCTATTAGCTGAAAACCACAGAGAAGATATTAGGTATATAGAAGCTAAGGTTATTAGTATTGGAGATGAAGTAGTAGGGGTTAAAGAAGGTGACATTATATTTTATGATAGACACAATGGTCATAAAATAGAACCTAATAAAGAAACCTATTATGTTATAAAGTTAGATGATGTTGTAGTTGTATTATGAGCCGTTTAGAACCCTCAGATATTAAAGAAATAGGTTTATTAAAACATTATAGAATAATACGTAGATGGGCCTGTAGGAATAACAATTTAACAGATGCGGATTTAGAATTGCTTATCTATTTTGACTGCATGGAATTTTTTACAAAGCAGGATTATAAAATAGGTACTTACGCTTACAGTTGGGACAATAAACGCTGGAACAATTTATTAAAAGAAGGGTGGATAGTGGTTTGGAGAAATAGAAACCATACAACTCAAAAATACAATATATATAAAGTTTCATTTAAGTGTAAACAACTAATAAGTAAAATGTACCGTATAATGCTTGGTAAAGAAGATCTACCAACAAGCTATAGGAATGTTATAATGAATGGCAAAACCTATATGGATAATCTTATGATAACTGCAATAGAAAACGTAAATAAAGATAAAACAAGAAATAATGGATCCACTTAATCAAACGCCTATAAACCCAAAAGGTTTTACAAATACAAATAATATACAAGGAATGTATGGAACACAAGTTCCAAATACATTTACAAGAGATGTTAGTAATCCAACTGGAACAGCTAATCCACCAATGGATGCAAGTCTAACTAATCCCGTAATGCCTCCTGTTGGAGTCGCTACACCTGTTGTTCCACCTTATGACCTAAATAACCAATAACTATGAATTTAAACGCAACAAAACATCCGATGACAGTTTTTGACAAAGAAGCAAAACTATCCGGCGTTGGAGCTAATGCTCTATGGAATGGTCCATTTGACACTACGGCCTTCCCTAAAGGAAGAGGATCAAGTTCTGGTAAAGATGGTATTATATTTAATAATGCTAAACCAGTTTGTGACCCAAGAGCAATAACCCAAAGAGCCAAAGGCAAATACTAATATGAAAAAGAAAGTTATATCTGAATATGGAGGAAAAGAAAAGTATCCTTCAAAAGCTGCTAAAGCAAAGCACGAAAAAAAAGAAACCAAATCTTTTGAAAAGAAAGAAAAACCGAGCGCAAAGAAAATGCCTCCTGCTAAAATGAAAAAATGTTAGTTATTAACATTCTTTATATATAAACAATAATAAAAACTAAAACTAAAAAACAAAATGACAAATTTTATTTCTATCCCTGTAACTAGCGGAACCGCTTATGCTAATGGATCAAGATTAATTGGTGTAAATTCAATTTCAGGAGTATTTGCTTCTGGAGCCGCTGCGGTGGTAATTTACACAAGTTTAAAAACATTCACTTTTACCACTTCTACTAGTGGAGCTGTAGATGTTCTAAATGCAATTAATACTGCTATTGCCGCTGCCCCTGGGGGACAAGTTGTTGCGGTTCAACTACCTTCTGGAGTTACCGTTACTAGTGTAGCTGTAGCATAATTATTTATTTTAAATCCCCTATAGAGTAATCCATAGGGGAATTTAATAATTTAAACCGTATACAAATGGCATTTACAATGAAAGGTCCTCCTTATAATGTAGACAACACCCCTATTTATAATACGGATATGGATGATAATGTTTTAGGTATGGCGCAATCTAATGGAACTATATTACTTAATAAGAATGTATCTCCTTTAGAATTAAAAAAGAATAAAACTATATCACACGAGAAAGTACATATAGATCAAATGAAACGTGGAGATTTAGATTACACTGATTCTCACGTTATTTGGAAAGGCAAGAAGTATCCGCGTTCTAAAATGAAAGAAGGGGCAAAAAATCTGCCTTGGGAAATGGAAGCTTATAAAAAGCAGTAAATATGCGTGATAATAATAATATATAACTTTAATTTAATATATTATGAAAAAAGCAATTTTTATTATCGTATTTTTGGCATTTAATTTTTATGCTCAAGCTCAAAAGATTACTAAGGAATTTCTTGTTGGAACATGGACTTCCGAAACTGTGCGAATAGATTTTTCTATTATAAACAAAAATCAACTTAATGTTGTGTCATTTTCTTATTTAACTGGGAATTACTTTAAAATATTAGGTTATCAATTTAATAAAAATAATTTCTATTTAAATACATTACATGAACCTAATAATTGGGAGGCTGTATGTAAATTTATAGTTATAGATCAAGACACGATAGTTGCTGACTATGTTAGCGATGCTCCCGGACAAATAATTTATAAAAGATTAACAAATAAAAACTAAACAAAATGGCATTTAAGCAAAAACCAGGCAGAGGTAATAGCCCGAAAACAGGACATGGATTACCTAGTCCATTAAGACAAGACAATGTTGAGCCTACCGAAAAATACATAAAAGGTAAAAAGAAATATCAAGAAAATGCTGCAAAAGGCAATGTAGATTCAGGATTAAACGTCAATCCAGCAACTGGATTTGCTACAGCCAAGCCTTATGAAAAAAAGTTCGTTACAAATACAACAACTAGAGGAGCCAGCATCATTGGTGGTGACAATAAAACTACAGCTACGGCTTCTTCTTACGGACAAGGCAAAGAAGTAGAAGCGCTGCGCAAACGTTTTACTAGCGATAGTACCGCTACTATGAACCAGAGAAACCGTAATGCAGAATTTTTTAATGCTAATAGCGGAGGAACTAAATTTGAAAACCTAAATAAGAGACAAAGAGCAGATCTTAAGAGTATAGGTAAAGCTTCTCCTAC
>Ga0114976_10001587_pt1 | contig 14267 bp, 14 predicted proteins | sample S_130805_EF_Meta_FD_87319 | JGI IMG/M metagenome (GOLD analysis project Ga0114976, IMG submission 87319) | Freshwater microbial communities from Lake Simoncouche, Canada to study carbon cycling - S_130805_EF_MetaG | ecosystem: Environmental > Aquatic > Freshwater > Lake | place: Lake...
AATAAATTAGACGCGATTGAAAAAGAAGTTGATATTGCGTTAGACTGTCTATCCCTGCCTGGTTCGCCAAGGTCAATAGTTCCTTGAACCGATGCTAACGCATAAGGCGCTGAACATCTGTAGTGGGCGAGCGCGCCTTGTTTTTACAGAGTATGACTTCGGGTCATATTCTCCCTGGAAATACTGACGTGCCCAAAGCTATTCTGTCGCGCCACCTTGAACTCTCTGGGTTCAGGATGACGACCTAGCGGCCAAGGCGGGGACCCACCTTTTATGAAAGAATCCTCTTGAGCTTTATTCAGATTGTGTTATTACTGTGCTTAGGCTCAGTAACAGGCCTTATTGCGGGCCTTCTTGGTATCGGTGGCGGGATGATCATGGTGCCATTTTTAACCATCCTGTTTACTTCCTTCCAGTTTCCAGCAGAACATGTTTTGCATATGGCAATTGCTACTTCGATGACTACGATTTTATTTACTTCCATTTCATCGGTGCGTGCCCAACAGAAAAAGAAAATGATCCACTGGAATATTGTGATAGCTCTTGCTCCAGGAATTGTCTTTGGGGGTATCGTTGGTGGCGGAAAAATATTCGCTATTCTTCAAGGCCCCTGGCTGACCGTCTTTTTTGCCAGCTTTCAGTATTTCTCAGCCTATCAAATGCTTGCAAATAAAAAACCTAAAGCAACTCGTACTTTGCCTGGTAAGGTAGGTCTATTTGGCACGGGTAGTTTGATTGGTTCAATTTCTAGTTTAGTGGGTGCAGGTGGTGCCTTTATCTCCGTTCCTTTTATGACTTGGTGTAATGTACCAATCCATAACGCCCTCGCTACTTCTTCTGCTTTGGGTTTTCCAATTGCAGCGGCAAGCGCAATTGGTTATATTGTCGGTGGTCTGGACATTAAGGATTTACCTAATCAATCTTTAGGCTATATCTATTTACCCGCTGTTTTATGTATTTCTGCGATGAGCATGCTCACCGCATCTATTGGTGTTCGCATTGCCCATCAACTCAATACGACTCAACTACGCAGAATATTTGCAGTTGTTCTGATTTGTATCGCCACCTACATGCTTTGCAAAAATGTATTTCAAATTATTTAACTGAATTAAACCGTTCCTGAAGTCTTTAACTCTGTAATTTCTGCTGCAGTTTTATGTAGTACTGTTTCTAGAATTTCTTGTGTATGCTGCCCAAGCGCTGGCGGAGGAGTTTCATATTGAATCGGAGTCGCAGAAAACTTCATCGGACTGCCAACTAAGGTAACTTTGCCAGCTGTTGCATGTGGCAACTCAATTTGCATACCTCTTGCTTTTACTTGAGGCTCTTCGAATACTTCCGCAATGGTATTTATCGGACCGTTCGCTACACCAGCATCATCTAATAATTGAACCCATTCTTTGGTGGTTTTTTGAATAAAGATATCCCCCAACAGTTGGGTAATCTCAACGCGGTTATTCACTCGCTCACCGTTGGTCGAAAATTTAGGATCTTTTGCCAAATGCTGACACTGCGCCACTTCGCAAAATTTGTTAAATAAATTATCATTTCCACACGCCAAAATAATTGCACCATCGGCAGTTTTAAAAGATTGATACGGCACAATATTCGGATGTGCATTGCCAATCATCTTTGGAGAATTTCCGGTAGAAAAATAATTCATAGCCTGATTCGATAAAAGGGCTACGCAGGAATCTAATAAAGCTACATCAATCCATTGACCAACACCAGTAACTGCACGGTGTGCAATGGCTGCACAAATCGCAACTGTCGCATACATGCCTGTGGTCATATCAATAATGGGAACACCTACCCGTTGTGGCCCACCACCCGGCAGGTCATCGCTCTCACCAGTAACACTCATGAGGCCGCCCATACCCTGCGCCATAAAGTCATATCCGGGACGATCTTTGTAGGGTCCAGTTTGTCCAAAACCCGTGACCGAACAATAAATGATGCCAGGATTAACTGCTTTCAAGTCTTCATAGCCTAAACCGTATCTAGCTAAGTCTCCAACTTTGTAGTTTTCTACTACGACATCAACTTCTTTAGCTAAATCTTTGACCAACTGCTGTCCTTGTGCACTAGAGATATCGATAGTAATTGATTTTTTGCCACGATTGGCCGCGCAGTAATAAGCAGACTCTTTAGTGACATTACCTTGCTCGTCATTTAAAAATGGGGGTGCAAAAGCTCTTGAATCATCCCCTTTTACGGGACGCTCGACTTTAATGACTTGCGCTCCTAAGTCAGCTAAATTTTGGGCAGCCCAAGGACCAGCTAACACTCTTGATAAATCGAGCACTTTGATATGCGATAAAGGACCAGCCATAATAATTTCCTAATGATGAATGATATAAAAATGAAAAAGCACCTTGTTAGGAAGGTGCTTTTTTAATTGTTTTTTTGTTAATCTAGTTTGGCTCCGGAAGCTTTCACAACGACAGCCCAACGTTTAATGTCTGCAGATACAAATTTAGCAAATGCATCCCCAGTCATATTCGGTGTCTCCGATCCATTATTAACCCAAATTTCGGAGAGTTCTGGTGAGTTCATTGCCTTTGTCACTTCTGCTTGCATTTTATCAACGATGTCTTGTGGAGTCCCCTTAGGAGCCCATAAACCATACCAGGTACTAACCACATATCCTGGAACACCAGCCTCTGTTGCCGTCGGCACATTCGGGAAAGCTGGCACACGTTTTTCTGAGGCAACAGCTAATGCCTTGATCTTGCCACTTTTAATATGCTGTGAAGAAGATCCAAGACCATCAAACATCACATCAACTTGACCGGCAATTAAATCTGCCAGAGCTGGCCCTGCTCCACGATATGGAATGTGGGTAATAAATGTTTTTGTTTGCATCTTAAATAATTCACCTGCTAAATGATGCGAACTGCCGTTGCCAGCACTTCCGTAATTATATTTTCCAGGATTCTTTTTTAATAATTGAATAAATTCTTTTAAATCATTTGCTGGAACCTTCGGATTGATAACAATGACTTGGGGTGGAGATGCGACCAACATCATAGGAATAAAACTTTTTTCAATGTCATAGTCTAACTTTGGGTAAATAGACGGTGCAATGGCATGATGTGCTGCACCCATGAAAAAGGTATAACCATCTGGTGCTGACTTAGATGCAATGCTGGCTCCAACTGTCCCACCAGCTCCGCCTCGGTTATCAATAATAATTTGCTTACCTAGGTTTTTAGTTAATTGGGCAGACAAAGGTCTTGCAAACGCATCAGTTCCTCCCCCAGCCGGAAACGGAACAATGATGGTAATAGGTTTTGAGGGCCAATTATCCGCAAATACCTGCAACGTAAAACAACTCAAAAATACGCATATGAGCTTACTCAAAGACATTTTTGTCATTTTATTTATTTTCAAGGTCATCTCCGGTTTAAGTAATTAAAGGATTTTAGTAACTAATCGTGAGTAAATGACTTCACCATTCACAAAACGTTCATGATTATCCTCTATTTTGTCCAAATCATACAAATAATTCACCATCAGACTAGCGGATTGACGTAATCCCTTTTTCGATAAATCACCTGCCCAATTAATACGATATAACTGTGCTCCATTGCCTAAGTGAAACTTTGCAACGGGGTTACCACCTCTTCTTACAGAAAATTTTGCTAAATAAATGGCGCACAATCCAATCAGTGCATTTTTTTCTTCTTCAGGAGCCGTATCCGGATGCCATCCACTAGATAATTTTTCTGGCCAAGATTGCTTCTTTAAATTAATTTGCTCAAGGTACTTTGCCACCTTATCTAAAGTCGGCTGCTCAGTAAAGTTTTCCCCTAAATTTGCTCCACTAATCACCCAATCCATAAAGCCCGGGATGGGAGATAGGGTGACAAAGGTTTTTAAACTTGGGAACTCACTTTTTAAGTAAGTAGCCACTCTCTTGATGAGGAAGTTTCCTAAAGATACCCCTTTTAATCCGGGCTCACAGTTACTAATCGAATAAAAAATAGCTGCTTTAAAATGTGAGGAATCTACAGTCTCTGACTTCTTATTCACCAATGGTCCAATAGCTGCAGATATTTCTGGAACTAAAGCTACTTCAACAAAAATAAGTGGTTCGTCTGGTAACTGTGGGTGAAAAAATGCAAAACAACGACGGTCAGGTTGCAGCCTTCTTCTTAAATCATCCCAACCATCAATCTCATGAACCGCTTCATGTTGGATGATTTTTTCTAAAATATGCGCTGGTGATTGCCAGTCAACGCGGTGCATCTTTAAAAATCCAGGATTAAACCAAGATACAAACAAATGATGCAGGTCATAATCTAATGGCTTTAAGTCCGGTTGTTTGTCGAGTATTTTAATCAGATGGCGACGCATGGCAACAATCTCTTTGGTGCCACCATCCACACGATTAATTCGTCGTAGTAATTCTTGACGTGGAGCCTCAGTAACTTTTGTCAGTTGAATCAGATTTTTACCACTAGGGTCTTGTGCATAGTCTTGCGCGACTTTTAAAACAACACTTGGATCAGGATTAAATTTAGTGGCAAGCGTGTGATAAAAACTAATTTTCTGCTCTTCATTGAGTAAGCGATACTGACCCAAAATGTCATTAGCCATACTTGTAGAGTTGGCTTCTCCACGCTCTGTCAGAATTTTTTTTGCTGCATTGATTGCTCTGGATAAAGATCTCACTTGAGATATTTTTTGCAATAAGGTCATGCGGGTTCCCTGAAAAATAATAGATTCAAAAACTGCTTATTGAATATACTAATATAAATCAGTAACTTATTTGTCTTTTTTCAATCGAAACAGCAAATAAGCTCCCAAAAGAATCATGGGGAGGGATAACCATTGCCCCATCGACAATCCAAAAGATAGGGTTCCTAAAAAACGATCCGGCTCACGTGTGAATTCAGCTAAGAAGCGGAAGACACCATAACCAATCATAAAAGCACCTGATGTTTGACCACTTCTGCGTGGATGTCTTGAATACATCCATAGGATGATTCCAAGCAATATTCCCTCTCCAGCAAACTCATACAACTGTGATGGGTGTCGCACCAATTGATCTCCTGCTTGAGGAAATATCATGCCCCAAGCAACATCAGTTGGTCGCCCCCAAAGTTCGCCATTGATAAAGTTCCCGATGCGGCCAAATGCAATCCCAAATGGTACTAAAGGCGCAATCATATCGGCCACATGAAAAAATGGAATCTGACGTTTTCTAGAAAACCATGCAATCGCGGCTATGACTCCTAAAAATCCCCCATGAAAGGCCATACCACCTTGCCATACTTTGAAAATATCTAAAGGATGACTTAAATAATGCCCTGGCATATAAAACAAACAATACCCAAGACGACCACCTAAAATAACGCCCAAAACAGCATAAAACAAAAGGTCTTCCAAATCTTCTTTCACAAAACCTTGAGATTTGATGTGCGGTTGAGCAACCCGTAATCGTCCTAGTAATAAATATTGTATGAATGCTAAAAGGTACATCAATCCATACCAATGCACAGCTATTGGACCTAACTGAATTGCCACAGGATCAAATTGAGGATGAATCATTTTGCGCCCTTTTGATCATGATTGAAGAGTTCTACACCCATCGATCGATATTGTTTATAGCGTTGTCTACCCGCTAACACTTCATGTTCTTCAAGAGAAACCACTTCAATCACTCGAGCAAAACGATCGGTAATTTTTTCAATGTCTTCTAAAAAATCTTGCCCCAAATGTATGAAAACATCTTGGTGCGGAATGTTCTGAAATTGCAATTCATCATAGGCTGTAGCTAATACAATCGGGGTAAATTCAGCGGATTCATCATCAATCAAACAATGTGGCAAAAACTCTTCGGCGCTAAAACTCCAAAGCATGTGATTGAGTTGATCAATGTCAGCGGATGAACCAACAATGACTATTTTTTTAATCGGTTCAGCTTCAGAGGCAAGTGAAAATATTTTTCGCGCCAGTCGGCACGTGTAAGTTAACTTATCACCGACTTGACTATGAAAATCAACACGCGCCACGAACTTATTTCACCTGAAGCAAATATTCTGTCAACAATGGCACAGGTCTTCCTGTTGCCCCTTTTGCTGCACCACTTTTCCAAGCAGTACCTGCGATGTCTAAATGCGCCCAAGGATAAGCATGCGTAAACCTAGATAAATAACATGCGGCTGTCACACTTCCTGCCGGCCGACCTCCAATGTTCGCCATATCCGCAAAATTGGATTTTAATAAATCCTGGTATGCGTCATCAAGGGGCATATGCCAAGCAGTGTCCAAAGAACGCTGGCCAGCCTCAAGGAGATCGTTTACCAAATCATCATGTTTACTAAATAAGCCGGTGTGTACTCCACCCAAAGCAATGACGCATGCGCCTGTGAGCGTAGCAATATCAATGACAGCTTTGGGCTTAAAGCGCTCTACATAAGTGAGTGCATCACATAAAATCAAGCGGCCTTCAGCATCTGTATTTAAAATCTCAACAGTTTGACCCGACATAGTCACGACAATATCACCGGGTCTAGTAGCTTTGCCGGATGGCATATTCTCACAGGTCGGAATGACTCCAATGACATTTTTCTTGAGGCGCATTTGCGCCACTGCTTGCATGGTGCCTAATACGGAAGCAGCACCACACATGTCATACTTCATCTCGTCCATGCCTTCTCCAGGCTTGAGAGAAATACCGCCCGTATCAAATGTAATCCCCTTGCCAACAATTACAATTGGCGCCTCTTTAGCTGAACCACCTAAATGATGCATGATGATAAATTTTGGCGGAGTGTCAGAGCCTTGAGTCACCGCTAAAAATGCACCCATCCCCAATTGTTCCATATCTTTACGCTCTAAGATCTGGACTTTTAATGCATGATCTTTACCGATCGCTTGCGCAGTTTTCGCTAAATAACTAGGATTACAAATATTCGGGGGTAAATTACCCAGATCTTTTGCCAAGTTCATGCCTTGCGCAACTGCAACTCCAACGCGAATGATTTCTTTGAGTGGCTTTTCGTGTTGAGAAGTTGTTGCAAAAGCTACAGACTTTAAAGTCACCGCTGTATCTACCGGTTTTGTCTTGAATTGTTTAAATCGAACACCAAATCGATAACAAGCCTCTTCAGTCAGATGAATCGTCTGACGAATGATTTGGCTGTAAAGATCATCCTTTTTCTGAGGAATTTCTTGATCTAACAACCAAAGTACAGTTTGGGAGTTTGAAGAAATGATCACCCTTAATGCAGATCGAGCGGCTTTTGAATATTCAGTCAGTAATTTATTTGCTGAAGTTTTTTCGGATAAATCTGAATGTTCACCTAAACCCACAAACAAGATACGTTGTGCATGAATTCCCTTACCCTTCCATGTACTATTTTGGTGAATCATCAAGGTTTCACCCACTTTCCCCGAAAAGTCTTTATTTTTAATGGGCGAACTCAAGGCACCGTCTAGCAATCGATCAATGCCTGATAAAGATTTTGGCAACACTGACTTTGCTTCATCGCTGATTTGGCAAAGGGGTAAAATAATACAGTCAACTGCAGAAGATAATTGTGCGGTTAAACGATTTTGGCCTTCTGGGAAAACTTTCGTGATAAATTTTATTTGCATCGTGTTTTGCCTACCTAATGTAATTAATAACTCTATTATCCATCGAACTATAAAAAAATGATTTTTGAACGATCTCTCAGGAAAGAATTATCCTACACCACAGGTGCGGTCTTTCTTGTGCTCATCACCATTATGATGACAACCCTAGTGATTCGTATTTTAGGGTTTGCAGCATCCGGCTCAATCAATCCTAAAGATGTTGTTATTCTTATTATGTTAGCTGTGATTGGTTACATTGCAGTCATTCTGTCAGTTTCGTTATTTGTGGCGACTATGATGGTTTTAATCCGTTGGCATAAAGACTCGGAAATGGTTGTCTGGTATGCCAGTGGGCTTAATTTAAAAAAGCTCTATGGTCCAGTTTTACGTTTCGCAATCCCATGGATCATTGTTATTGCAGTGATGGCACTTTTTGTTTGGCCCTGGACCAACGCCAAAACTTCTGAAATATCACAAAAGTTTAAAGGGCGGGATGTTACATCTATGTTAATTCCGGGGCAATTTTTTGAATCAGTGAATACTAGTCGAGTATTTTTTATAGAAAATATCGACCCCAAAACCAATAAGATCCATAATATTTTCGTTGCTGATCATAAGAATGCCCGCTTGACTATCGCTATGGCTGAAACAGGGAAAATCAATTTTTTAGACAATGGCGTTAAGCAAATACAGATTGAAAACGGGAAAAGATATGAAGGACAACCAAATAAGGGAGATTTTAAAATCTTAGAGTTTGAAGGCTATACCGTTGATATCGAAAAAAAGACTCCTACCCCACCCAGTTATAGTCCAAAAGAATCACCAAGTCTTGCTCTTTTAGAAAATCCTAACCCGGTAGCAATGGGTGAAATTTTGTGGCGAATAGGTCTGCCATTAATGGCTTTGGGGCTTGTTCTCATTGCTGTTCCACTTGCTTATGTCAATCCGCGTCGAGGTAATTACATCAACCTGATTTATGCTGTATTCACCTACTTAATTTATAGCAATCTTTTAAATATTTCTCAAACCTTGGTTTCAGATGGTAAAGAACCCTTTATGACAGCCTTCTGGCCGATTCATCTCTTTGCGATGTTAATTGCGTTTATCTTAGTTCGACATCGCATGAACCCTGCCATCAGCTGGTGGAAGCGGCAGATTCCGGGTGGGTACAAATTGTAATGTTTTTACTTTTTCCCAAAATATACGAAAAGTATTTGGCACGCCAAATCTATACCAATTTCTTTTTCATTTTATTTGCCTTAATAACTCTTTTCATCTTTTTTGATTATCTAAATGAAGTGAATAATCTGCGTGGCAATTACACGAACTATCTTGCTTTTATTCATATTCTTTTAAAGTCCCCAAGTCGTCTTGTTGAACTGATCCCTATGGCAGGTTTAATTGGTGCGATTTATGTTTTTGCCCAAATGGCAAATCAATCTGAATTTACTATTTTGCGCATGGCAGGACTTAATACCTCAAAAGGCTTATGGACTCTTTTTAAAATTGGTGTGCCTATCATTATCAGTACCTTTATGTTGAGCGAATGGGTCGGGCCGTACTGTGACACCAAAGCAGAGGAAATGCGTTCAAATGCTTTAAATGAAGCCTTCGGGAACACTCTTAGAACAGGAACTTGGATTAAAGATAAACTCTCAGATCCCGATGGTGACGGTCCAAAAAAGCCAGGTATTCGATTTGTGAATGTTGGTAGCATCAAAAATCGCGGTGAAATTTCGGCAATCCGTATGTACGAATTCGATGAAAATCGTTATCTTCAAGTAATACGTGAGGCTCAATCAGGTAGCTACGACGAAAGAGGTTTTTGGAATCTTAAACAAGTAACTGAAACTCGTATCATCGAACAATCACAAAAAAATCCTTTAGATACGCAATATCGCTCAGTAAGCGCCAGTTTTCCAATACAACGTCTGCAATCAGAAGTGACTCCAGATATCCTAGCTGTTCTCTTAATTGCTCCAGAGAGAATGTCGATCTTGAATCTCAATCGTTTTATTGATCATCTTGATGACAATAAACAAGATAGTAAATCCTATCAGTTAGCTCTTTGGAAAAAACTCGTCTATCCCTTTACGATTCTCGTGATGCTCTGCCTTGCTTTACCATTTGGTTATATACATGCGCGATCTGGTGGGATTAGCTTAAAAGTGTTTGGTGGCATTATTCTGGGGATGAGTTTTATTTTATTTAATAATTTATTCTCACACATTGGCCTCTTGGGCTCTTGGTCCCCCATAATGACGGCAACTCTCCCTTTAGGGGTTTATTTAATCTTGGCTATCATCGCCTTAATATGGGTTTCTCGAAAATGAAGGCTGTTATTTTTTTTGGTCATGGTGCAAGGGATATTCGTTGGCGTGAACCTTTTGATCGCTTAGTTCATCTTTGGACTTCCCAATCTCCTGATATTCACGCAAAAGTGGCATTTTTAGAATTAATGTCGCCTTCCTTACCCGAAGCAATAGCTGAGTATTCTGCAATGGGTTTAGTTGATGTAGTGGTGATCCCCGTTTTTTTCGGACAAGGCGGTCATCTGCGTAAAGACTTACCTGTCATCTTGGATGATTGTCGTGCACAGTTCCCAGAAATTAAATTAAGCACATCTCTTGCTGTTGGTGAGAGTGATGAAGTTTTGCAATCGATCATCCATTTCACTAAAGCACAAATCATCTAATCGGGTTTGTTGTTCTTTAACTCGCGAGAAGGCATCGCCAATCATCAAGATTGCTGGCGCATCAGGGTTAGACCACTCACTTAACAGACCTTCACGAAGACGTTGAAGATTCGTGAATAACTTTCTCTCTTTTGCAGTACTAATGGACTCAACCACCACCACTGGGGTATCTATTGCTCTTCCTGCTTGAATGAGCTGGGCCGCAATACGCTGTCCATCTTTTCTTCCCATGTAATAAATAAGGGTATCTGCTTTCGGAATCTCATCTACAGATATCGTTTGATCTGCTTTTGCCATTGTGACAAACGCAACACTTCGCGAAACTCCACGCAAAGTTAATGAGCTTTGTACACTTGCTGCAGCAGCGAGTGCACTGGTAATCCCGGGTACAACTTCAAAAGCAATATCGTGTTCTTGGAGTGCCACAATCTCCTCATCTGCTCGTCCAAAAATCATGGGATCACCACCTTTTAGGCGTACGATATGCTCATATTTTTTTGCTGCGTCTACTAATTGTTTATCAATAAATTTTTGTGCAGTGGAGAGTTTTCCACAACGCTTACCAACCGCAACTAACTTCGCTTGTGGACAAAGTAAAAGCATCTCAGGATCAACCAAGGCATCATAAAAAACAATTTGTGCTTGGGCTAGTAATTTCGCTCCTCGAAGTGTCATTAAATCCTGAGCACCTGGTCCAGCACCAATTAAATATACTTTGCCTAAAGTAAGACTCATGAATAAATACCACCTTCACGAATCATACCTGCAGCAACTGTATGATTGCTAACTTCATCAATCAGAATAAATGCACCTGTACTCAAGGACTCATTAAACTTATCCGCCACAATATTCTTTTGTAAATGAATCTGAATCCGCCCAATATCATTCATTTGAATGAGATCTTGATGTTGCATATTGGTAACTGTACTCACATCAAATACGTGATCAATTGACTTAATCTTAGCAACTACTTGATTCGTTGTTTGACGCAATATGTATTTACGTTGTAATGACAAAGGTTCACGGTTTAACCAACAAATATCAGCAAGTACTTGTTTGGTGATGAGTACTTCATGATTATTAATATCAATCAACATATCTCCTCGAGATACATCACAATCCCGATCGAGTTCAATCGCAACAACCTGCCCTGCGTGGGCTTGCTTTATTGAATTATCATTCGATTGATGCATATTGTGATGCGCAAGATGAATGGTTTTCACTTTGGCAACAATAGCTGCCGGCTCAATTCTGATATCTTGACCAACTTCGATCATGCCAGCTTCAATTCGTCCCAAATAACCTCGGTAATCTTCACTTCTACTACCGTCTTGTCTCGCGACTAATTGCACAGGAAAGCGTAAATCACTTTTTTGATTGCGCAGCTGTGGTGCAAGCTCCAACTGCTCTAAACAAGATAGCAAGGTAGGTCCCTGATACCAAGGGGTTCTAGAGCTCGCATCAACGACGTTATCACCCAATAAGGCTGCAATTGGAATAATGGTTACATCTGGCAAATGAAGCTTTACAACAAGTTCATGAATCGCAGCACTTACTTTTTCAAAATGAGATTGTGAAAATTCATATAAATCCATTTTATTCACTGCAAATATCAAGTGACGAATACCTAATAATTTCAAAATAGCACTATGTCGTATCGTTTGAGCAAGTAATTGTATTTTTGAACTATCAAAATCTAGGCGGCTGATATCCACAAGGATAACCGCAGCATCCGCTTGCGATGCTCCCGTAACTAAATTACGTGTGTACTGTTCATGACCTGGGGCATCTGCAACGATAAATTTACGTTTAGCCGTGGCGAAGTAACGGTAGGCAACATCAATGGTGATTCCTTGTTCACGTTCCGCCTCTAAACCGTCAGTCAACAAGGCTAAATCAACTGCCGCATCACTTGAGGTAACACGTGCATACTTTGTTTTTCCAAGTGCGGCTAACTGATCAGTTAAGATCGCTTTTGTATCAAATAGTAGCCGGCCAATTAAGGTGCTTTTACCATCATCAACACTCCCCGCTGTAATGAAGCGCAATAATCCTGTTTGCATTAGAAATACCCCTCTTTTTTACGACGCTCCATTGACGCTTCACTTGTTTGGTCATCCATTCTAGTTGCACCACGTTCAGTCACTTCAGCAATCACAGTCTCCGCAATAATATCTTCAGGATTTTTTGCATCACTCTCTACGGGACAAGTACAACTAATATCGCCGACTGTTCTAAAACGAACTGAAATCACTTCACTTACATCTGCTTCTTTTTTGGGCGTTAAGGATGTGACCGGAACAAGGAGTTTTCCTTGTCGGACGATTTCGCGTTGATGGGTATAGTAAATCGACGGTAAGGTTAATTGCTCTCTCGCAATGTATTGCCAAACGTCGAGCTCTGTCCAATTAGAGATGGGAAAGACACGCATGTTCTCGCCTTTAGATGTTCGCGCATTATATAAATTCCATAATTCTGGTCGCTGAGCTTTTGGATCCCACTGGCCAAATTCATCACGAAATGAAAAAATACGTTCTTTCGCACGTGCTTTTTCTTCATCACGTCTAGCCCCACCCATGAGGGCATCAAACTCGTGTTCTTCAATCGCTTCAAGTAAGGTGACTGCCTGCGCGGCATTTCTTGAATCAAGTGGATTTTTTAATTTCACACTACCGCGCCGAATCGAATCTTCAACATGCGCAACAATTAATTGGGCATTTGTTTGTTTAACGATTTCATCACGAAACGTAATCACTTCAGGGTAGTTATGGCCTGTGTCGACATGCAATAAGGGAAATGGTAGTTGAATATTTCTGCCACCAAACCAAAATGCTTTTCTAGCTAAATGAAACATCACAATCGAGTCTTTTCCACCAGAAAACAGCAACGCAGGACGACTGCACTGCGCAACTACTTCACGAATGATATAAATAGACTCTGCTTCTAAGTAATCTAAATGTTGATTTTGAATATTCGTTATTGTCATTTCTGTATACTCTTTGCGACATGTAAGCCACATTCTTTACTGTCTTGTTGTAACCACCACCATCGACCAGCGCGGATATCTTCACCTTGTTTAACCGCTCTCGTACATGGCTCACATCCAATGCTTGGATAACCCTGACGATATAATGAATGAATCGGTACCTGACGTTTTAGTAAATAAGCCCACATTTCATTTTCTAAAAAATCGAAAATAGGATTAAATTTAGCAATACCTCGAGCTTGATCGTGTTCTTCAAACTCTAATTGAGTTCTAGTAACTGCTTGCTCACGCCGTTGTCCAGTTAACCAGGCATCCGCTCCTTGCAATGCTTTTTGTAATGGTAGAACTTTTCTAACATCACAACATTTTTTCTTTGCCTCTTCAGAATCATAAAATCCGTTCAGTCCAAAATCGCGAAGGTATTGATCCACATTTTCTAGTTGTGGCTCAATACTATCAATCTTAATCTTGTAATGCTTCTGGACTAATTGATGTAAATCTAGGGTGGATTGATGTAACCTACCTGTATTGAGCGTAAATAATTGAATCTGAATATTTTCTTTAGCAATCGCATCTGTAATCACCATATCTTCTGCCGCTAAGCTTGTTGCAAAGCGAACATCGTTGTGTGTTTCACTTATTTGCTTGAGTCGTTTGACTAATTTTTCGTACAAGAAGTCAACTTGAGCTAAGGTCAATTCTACTTCTGGAATACTCCATAGTTGAGGTTTCAAGCGGCGGCTCCTCGTAAGATAGTTCTTTGACTACGCCAATCATTTTGCATTTTGACTGGGAATCGTTTTAATTGAATGAGTCCTATCTCAAGGCTCTGATCTTCACGCAGAACAAATGCATCAAAACCCACTCTTGCCATTTGAACGAGTTGATCAATCAATACATCGCCAACAGCTCTTAATTCTTTTTCCCAATGAAACTGCTCGCGCAATATAGCAGCAGTGCTAAAACCACGCCCATCTCTAAAAATCGGAAAATCAATCG
>Ga0114976_10001588_pt1 | contig 14267 bp, 17 predicted proteins | sample S_130805_EF_Meta_FD_87319 | JGI IMG/M metagenome (GOLD analysis project Ga0114976, IMG submission 87319) | Freshwater microbial communities from Lake Simoncouche, Canada to study carbon cycling - S_130805_EF_MetaG | ecosystem: Environmental > Aquatic > Freshwater > Lake | place: Lake...
GACGATGCGCCAGCACTGATGGCGAAGAATCCGAATCTTGGCATCGCTATCGGTGACAACAACGGCTCCAAGGTCTTCCCCAATCTGCCGGGCTTCACCGGCTTCATCGACGTGGTGCGCATCAGTCATAGCGCCATTGGTCCTGAGGATGCGAAGTCGCTCTCCGCCGATCCCGAGGCCGTGTTGCCTGCCTACGCGAAGACGGTGCTGGCCATCACCTTCGACAAGCAGAACGCCACGGATAGCAGCACTGCCAAGAATAATGGCAAGGCCGCAGCGGGCCTGCATTATGAAGGCGGAGCCAAGGGCGGCTATGCGCTGCACATCGCCAGCGAAGCGCCCAAGCAAGGACCGGGCTCGACCGCTGCTAGCCAGGTGGCCATGCCTTCCAATGGCTACTTCGTGGAGCCGCGCTGGGCGAACGAGGTGCCCATCATTGCTCGTGGCATGGCCTTGGCAAACAAGGTGTTGTTTGTGGCAGGTCCGGCTGACGTGGTCGATGAAGAAGACGCCATGGCCCGCCTGAGCAAGGGCGATGACAGCATCGTTCCCAGCTTGAAGCAGCAGGATGAAAACCTGGATGGCAAGCACGGTGCCACCGTGCTGGCGATCGATGCGCCGAGTGGCAAGGTCTTGTCCGAAACCAAGCTCGACAGCCCGCCTGTGTGGGACGGCATGGCCGCTGCGAAAGGCGCGATTTTTGTCAGCACGCTGGATGGGAAGGTCGTATGCCTGAAGGGAAAATGAGATCCATGCGAATCCTTCTAATGGCTGCCACGCTCGCGCTTGCGAGCGCGGCCCATGCCTGCGATGTGCCGGTGTTCCGATACGCCTTGGAGCGTTGGCATAGCGATCCATTTCAGCTTGTCGTGTTTCACCAGGGCCAGATTGATGGTGCGCTCGATAACGAGTTGCGGAAGCTGGAAGCCGATCCCAATCCTGACTCGCGCAAGGTGACGCCGAACTGGCAGATCTTGCGCATCGACACTGCCAAGGAAGTGCCGAAGCTCTGGCAGGCCGTGTGGCAGCCTTTGCAAAAGCAGTCGCTTCCGGTGGCCGCGCTCTGCGCGCCTGAATGGCGCATGGGCGAGGAGCCGCTGTGGTCCGGCGCGCTCACCCCCGAGGTGCTGCATGAACTCGCGCATTCGCCGAAGCGCGATGAGGTCGCCAAGCTCTTGCTCGCGGGCAAGGCGGTGATTTGGCTGGTCATTGAGAGCGGCAAGAAGGCAAAGGATCAGGCCCTGCTCGACCTGCTGAAGGCGGAGTCTGAGACGCTGACCAACACCATCCCCGTGCCACGCAATCTGGTGCGCGATGGCATCAACGTGCTCACCGATCTGCCGATTGAGGCGAATTTCACCATCGTCTTTGTCCGTGCCAATGACCCGCAGGAGCAGATGCTGTTGCGCCTGCTGACCAATGGTGAGGCTGTCACGGAGCCGCTCGTTTATCCTATCTTTGGTCGAGGTCGCGCTCTCGCTCAGTTCAAGGGCAGCACCTTGAGCAAGGGCCTGCTGGAAGAAACCGCGCGCTTTCTGTGCGGTGCTTGCTCCTGCCAAGTGAAGGCGCAGAACCCAGGCTTTGACATGCTCATGACCGTGCGTTGGGAAGACATTTTTGGAGATCAAGTGCCACCGCCGGACGAGCGTCTGTCGAGTTCAGGCGGTCCTCAGTTGGTGCCGATCCCCAAGCGCAAAAAAAACAAGCCATGAGATCTCTTCTTTACCTCGTCCTGCTACTAGGACTCGCTGATTGCTCCAAGGAGTCCGGCACCGTGCAGCCCATTGTCGTCTACTGCGCCGCAGGATTGAAAGGCCCGGTCGAAGCAGCGGCCAAGGCTTACGAAGCGGGATACCAAGTGCCTGTGAGCCTGCAATTCGGCGGCTCGCAGACGCTGCTGGCCAATGTGGAAGTCAGCAAGCTGGGGGACCTCTTCATCCCCGCCGATGACAGCTACAATGAGCTGGCGCAGCAGAAGAAGCTTACTGAGGCCACCATTCCTCTGGCGACGATGAAGCCCGTGCTCGCCGTTGCCAAGGGCAATCCCAAGGCGCTCAAGAGCGTGGCTGATCTGAAGCAAAGCGGTGTGCGTGTGGCACTGACAAACCCCGATGCTGCCGCCATTGGCAAGGTTTCCAAAGAAGCCCTCGGTGCTGAGTGGGACGCACTCGCCAAACACGCCGCTGTGATGACGGCGACGGTGAATGAAGTGGGCACTGCGCTGAAGACCGGCAGCGCTGATGCTGGCTTCCTTTGGGATAGCTTGCTGCCGCAGTATCCCGATTTAGAAGCCGTGCCGCTGCCGGAACTTGAAGGCAAGGACGCGAAGGTTAGCGTCGCCCTGTTATCGTGCTCGAAGCAAAGCGCCGCAGCGATGAAGTTCGCTCGCTTTTTGGCAGCGCAGGACAAGGGCCTGCCCATCTTCGAGAAGGCAGGCTTCAAGATTGCGGAAGGTGATCCCTGGGCTGAAGCGCCTGAGCTGAACTTGTTCGCAGGCTCCATGCTGCGGCCTGCCATTGAGCAGACGATCATCGACTTTGAGCAGCGTGAGGGCGTGCGGGTGACCCGCGTTTACAACGGCTGCGGCATCCTCGTCGCGCAGATGAAGGCTGGGCAGAAGCCCGATGCCTATTTTGCCTGCGACAACGAGTTCATGGCGCAAGTGGTGGACTTGTTTAATCCGCCCGAAGAGATCGCTCAGAATGAACTCGTGATCCTGGTGCAGAAGGGCAATCCCAGGGGCGTCGTGGATCTGAAAAGCTTGGGTAACCCAGGCCTCCGCATTGGCATTGGCCACGAGAAACAGTGCGCCATGGGTTGGATCACCCAGCGCACGTTCAGCGAAGGCGGCGTGACCGATGCTGTGATGAAAAACGTGACGGTGCAAACACCGACCGGCGATATGCTGGTGAATCAAATGCAGACCGGCTCACTGGATGCGGCCGTGACTTACCTCAGTAATGCCGTCGGTGCCGGTGACAAGCTGGACGCTTTGCGCATTCATGGCATCCAGTGCTCGGTTGCCACTCAGCCATTTGCGGTGGCGAAGAGCGTGAAGTTCAAGCAACTCGCCGAACGCCTGCATGTGGCCTTGAAGTCCGAGCAGTCGCAGGAGCGCTTCACCGAAGAAGGCTTCCAGTGGAAGAGGCAGCCCTGAGAGTTGAAGCGGACCGGGCGACGAAAGGCGGGTGATTTCTAACTTCGGCGACCATTACACCGCGCATTCGAGCATGTTTAGCGATACTATAACATCAAGAGACAAAGTAACTCACACCTTCATCGTCAATACTGACGTGGCGGCTGCAATATTTTGGCACCACCAGTAACACAGGCAGCGCGGCGGATACGTCTCACTTTGAAGGCGACGGACTGGCAAACCTACTGGAGTGGGCCATGGGACTGTCGCCTATCGATGACAGTGAGTCCCCAACCTCGGTGACGAAGACGGTCAGCACCTTTGATTACTTCTACCCAAGATCCGTGTCCGCAGTGAACGCCAGGACGCAGGTCATTGTGGAATGGAGCGACACCCTGGCCGCGAATGACTGGCACGTCGATGGCGTGACCGGGGAGGATGTCGCCAACAACGGCACGGTGCAGCAGATGAAAGCCGCTGTGCCGGTGGGCAGCCTGGGACGGGGCTTTGTTCGGCTGCGGGTGGTGACACCGACGCCGTGAAGCAGGTGCGATGAAACGCCCGTTGCAAGCTGGAGGCTGGGTGCGTCATGCCTGTTGATACTCTGGCCCGCCGACTGGGCACCACGACGCACGTTTCACCGCTGCTGATGAAGGCGCGGCGGCTGGGGCTGCGGGTGCAGAGTGATCTGTGGCCGTTGGCGGTGCAGCGTGGGTGCCGACACTATTGGCAGGGAAACGAGCCGCCAGGGGAGTTGGTCACACCTAATTTGTTCAGCAACGAGGAGCTGGCCACTGTGCTGCTCACGATAGCGGCACCTTATGAACCTCATGTGATTCGTTGTGGTGCGGCAATGCTGGGAGCGGTGGGCAACGATCGACACCAAATGGCCCGCTTAGCTGTGTGGGAGCGAAGCGAGATGGTGATGCGGTCCGTGGCTGAGTGCGGGCAGCGCTTTGAGACTGACAATGCTTTTTGGCAGGTACTGCTTTCCCTGCTGCCGGTGACGCCTGTACCCAAAGACGGCGTGCTGCCTCACCCCACGCGATTCGTCGCTATGAACGGCTACGAGCGTGGGGTGGGCAAGAGGTTCACGGCCCAATGGCAACGCCCCAGGCAAGTCCCTGCTGCACGACCAACGCCGAAATCATAGCCATTACCTTGGATGGGCTGCTAAGCCACGAAACTTCTCCCGTCGTTTATGGGTGTGCTTCTATCGCGCTTGGGTTTGATCATTTGCCAGAAGTCATTGGCAGGTCGCTAGACCTGGACGTGATCCTCTCGTTTTCACAAATGGAAGTGCTGGATGCCGATGAACAGTTCTGGCAGGCGCAGAAAGAGGCGAATGTGGCTTTGGAGAAACTGCGCCTCTACATGACCCATCTGTTCCAAGAGGATCGAGTCTTTCTGCGCCCGGAATAGAAACAGCATATCGTGCCAGTTCTGCGGCCACCAACGCGCTGGCTGAAGCTATTTCGTCCGCACACCATCGATCTCATCCTGACCCAGATGATGCGGGGCAATGATGTGCAGGACATGCAGGACGTTGCCTTCCTGAATCAGCATGATGGAAACACACTGGACCTACTGGAGCCTGCCTTCGCAAAGGTGCGGATACCGGAGACTCCCGAGCTGCAGAGGCTTTCGCCCGCGCGCTGCCCATGTTAGGTGGTTTGTTGGCTGGTGCGGCGTGAAAGCTACGCAGTTGCATCCAAGCCAAACGCTGTGTGCACGGCTTGGGCGGCTTTTTCGATCTCGGACTCTTCGACGATGACGGCGACTTTGATCTCGCTGGTGGAGATCATAAGGATGTTCGCGCTGGCGTCGGCGAGGGCTTTGAACATTTTGGAGGCGACTCCGCTGTGGCTTCTCATGCCGATGCCGACGACGCTGAGCTTGGCGATGCCGGACTGCGTGCGCAGCTCCACGCCATCGCCGAGGCTGCTGACCACGTTCTTCAATGCGGCTTCGGCCTTGGGCAGGTCGGCGGTGCTGAGAGTGAAGGAGATGTCGGTGATGCCGTCGAAGCTGACATTTTGCACGATCATGTCGATCATGATGTTCGCCTGGGCGATGGCACCAAAGATGGCGGCGCTGACGCCGGGGCGATCTGGCACGTCGTCAATGGTGACCTTGGCTTGACTGCGTTCGAGGCTGACGCCGCGCACGACGACGGATTCCATGCCGGGGGTTTCTTCTTTCACGAGGGTTCCTGGGTTGTTGTTCATGCTGTTGCGCACTTCAAAGCGCACACCGAATTTCTTTGCGAACTCGACTGAGCGGCTCTGCATCACTTTGCTGCCGCTGCTAGCCATTTCGAGCATCTCATCATAGCTAATCTCGGGGATCTTGGTGGCTACCTTGACGACGCGAGGATCGCAGGTGTAAACACCATCCACGTCGGTAAAGATTTGGCAAAGATCAGCCCTGATCGCGCCGGCCATCGCGATGGCGGTCAAATCGCTGCCGCCGCGCCCAAGTGTGGTGATCTGGCCGTCAGCGGTCTCGCCCTGGAAGCCGGCGATGATGACGACGTGGCCATCATTGAGCATTTGATGCACGGCATCGGGGGTGATGGTGGAGATGCGAGCCTTGGTATGCACGCCGTCTGTGGCGATGCCGGCCTGCGCTCCCGTGAGAGAGACACCGCTACCACCGAGATCATTAACAGCCATGGCCGTGAGGGCGATGGTGGTCTGCTCACCGGTAGCGAGAAGCACATCCATCTCCCGCTCCGTTGGCTCGCGGGAGACCTCCTTTGACATGCGAATGAGATTGTCGGTGACGCCGGACATGGCTGAGACGACTACGACGACCTTGTTCCCGGCGCGCTGTGTCTCCAGCGCACGACGAGCAACGTTGCGAATCCGTTCGGGATTCGCGACCGAGGTGCCACCATATTTCTGAACAATGAGTGCCATGAGCTAAGGCCCGAATTTCGCGGGAAAAGGGCGGTGATGATGACACGGAAGGTGAAGCGCGCAAGAGCCTTTCATAACAGGGCAGGGAGCGCTGATTCGTTAGCAATTTATTCACATACTTACCCTGAAAAGCTCGCGCTTTGAATGCCTATTCGGTAGCACGCATGGGAAACAATTGTTCAAAATAATAAAGAAACAATTTGCGACTCATAACTGGAGTGCTAAACCTCCAGGCTCCACAGCCTGAAGCTTCTCCCCCGACGCTTCAGCACAAAGGCCCGTTTCGACGGGCTTTTACTATCGGCAGCGACACCGGACAATTGACGCATCAGCTGTGGGATGGGTGAATTGTCTTCTGGTGTCGCCACGATAGCGACAAAGCTTCAGTAAGATAATTTTTTCAAGTATGCCCACCATCAACCAACTCGTGAGACACGGACGCCGCTCCAAAGCGGTGAAGTCGAAGTCACCCGCGCTTGCCAACTGTCCACAACGTCGTGGCGTCTGTCTGCAAGTGATGACTCGCACACCGAAGAAGCCGAATTCGGCTCTCCGCAAAGTGGCAAAGGTTCGTCTCACCAATGGCTTCGAAGTTATCGCCTACATCGGTGGCGAAGGTCATAATCTCCAAGAGCACAGCATTGTGCTCGTTCGCGGTGGTCGTGTGAAGGATTTGCCCGGTGTGCGTTATCATATCGTTCGTGGCACGCTAGACTGCTTGGGCGTTGAGGCCCGTCGTCGCGGTCGTTCAAAATACGGTGCGAAACGTCCGAAGCCAGGTGCAGTTGCGGCTGCTGGTAAGAAGAAGTAATCGAGTTCATCCGACCCCTAGCCCGTTCCCCTTTCCTATGGCCCGCAGAAAAAGAATTTACGAAAAGCCGGATCTACGTGATTCCCGCTACGATAGTACTCTCGTCGCTCATTTGATTAACAAAGTGATGGTGTCCGGCAAGAAGTCACTAGCTGAGCGCATCGTCTATGGAGCAATTGACAAGCTGAATGAGAAGTCAGATGCTGTCGATCCTCTTGAACAGTTGAACCGCGCGATTGAGAACGCCAAGCCGCGTGTTGAAGTGAAGGCCCGCCGAGTGGGCGGTGCAACTTATCCGGTACCTATCGAGGTGACGCCTGCACGCTCTGAGGCGCTCGCTCTTCGTTGGTTGATTGGATTTGCACGTGGTCGCAAGGGCACACCAATGCACCAAGCTCTGGCGAATGAACTGCGCGACGCATCTACCAATCAGGGCAACGCAGTTCGCAAGCGTGACGATGTGCACAAGCAAGCCCAGGCTAATCGTGCCTTTGCTCACTTCCGTTTCTAGTTTCCTCTCCCCCTGTTAGATCCCCCAGACTTCGTTTCCACCATGTCCGCTAATCGTAATTCCCCTAACCGCGAATACCCTCTGGAGCGCACCCGCAATATCGGTATTTGCGCGCACATTGACGCAGGCAAGACAACGCTGACAGAGCGTATTTTGTTCTACACAGGAATGATCCACAAGATTGGTGAAGTGCATGACGGCGCTGCCACGACGGATTGGATGGAGCAAGAGAAAGAGCGTGGCATTACCATTACTTCGGCTGCTGTCACCGCTCGTTGGAAGCAGATGAAGGAAGAAGGCATCTACAAGATGTATGAGTTGGAGGACATGCGGGTGAACATCATCGATACCCCCGGTCACGTTGACTTTACCGCCGAAGTGGAGCGTTCCCTCCGTGTTCTCGACGGTGCGATCTTCGTGCTCTGCGGTGTGGCTGGCGTGCAACCCCAATCTGAAACAGTTTATCGTCAGGCTGAAAAGTATGGCGTGCCTCGTATTGCCTTCGTCAATAAGATGGACCGAACAGGTGCTAACTTCGAAAACGTGGTCAAGGATGTGCGTGAAAAGCTTGGTGCGAACGCTTTCCCAATTCTGATTCCAATTGGCGCCGAAGACCTTCTTGTGGGTCAGATAGATGTAGTGAACAAGAAGGCTGTTATTTTCACAGATAGCGACAAGTGGGGTTCCACTTATGCGGTGCGTGAACTTGAAGGCGCTGAGGTGACACAGGCAAATGAGGCCTACGACAGCTTGGTCGAAGAACTTTGCAACGTGGACGATGAAATCGGCACGATGTTCCTCGAGGAGAAGCCAATCAGCCTGCAAGATGTGAAGCGTGGGCTTCGCCGCGCGGTGATTGCTAACAAGATTATCCCGATGGCAGGTGGCTCGGCATTCAAGAATAAGGGTGTCCAGTACTTGATCGACGCGGTTATTGACTACCTCCCAGGACCCCTCGACATCCCGGCTGCTAAGGGCATTCACCCAGACGATCATTCGATCGTCGTGGAAGCTGAGGCTAACGATAGCGCCAAATTCTGTTCCCTTGGTTTCAAATTGTGGAGCGACAAGTTTGGTCGTCTGGTGTTCTTCCGCGTCTATTCGGGTTGCATCAAGAAGGGTGACAATATTTACAATCCCCGCACTCGCCGTTCCGAGCGTGTAGGCCGCTTGATTCAGATTCAGGCTGCTCAGCAGAAAGATATCGATGTCGTTTACTCGGGTGATATCGCTGCCATGGTTGGTGTCCGCGACGTCCGCACGGGTGACACTCTCTGCAACGAAGATTTCGACATTCAGCTTGAGCCGCCATCCTTCCCAGAGCCGGTCATCAGTATGTCGGTCGAGCCTAAGACCAAGGGAGACCAGGAGCGCATGGGTAATGCCTTGCAGCGCCTCTCGGAAGAGGACCCGACTTTCTTTGTTAAGACTGACGAGGAAACAGGTCAGACCATTATTGCAGGCATGGGCGAGCTGCATCTTGAGATTCTTTGCGACCGCCTCAAGCGTGAGCACAAGGTTGAGACCGTAACGGGCAAGCCTCAGATTGCATACCGTGAAACGATCACTATCCCTGCTGGTGGTGAAGGTAAGCTTGTCAAACAATCTGGCGGTCGCGGCCAGTATGGCCACGTGATCCTCAGTATTGCACCGAACGATAAGGGTAAGGGTATCACGGTCGACAACAAGGTCGTTGGTGGCACGATTCCCAAGGAATACATCAATGCTTGTAAGGCAGGTGCTATCGAGGCTGTGTTGAACGGCATCATTGCTGGGTATCCTGTGGTTGATGTCCACATCGACCTCCTTGATGGTTCGAGTCATGAGGTGGACTCCAATGAAAATGCCTTTAAGATGGCCGCCATCTTTGCGGTTAAGGATGCGCTCAAGAAGGCGAAGTGCATTCTGATGGAACCAATCATGGCTGTGGAATGCTCCACGCCTGAGACTTATCAAGGTGATCTGATGGGTGACCTTAATCGCCGTCGCGGAAAGATCCAGGGCATGGATTCCAAGGGCACGCTTTGCATCCTGCGCGCCGAGGTTCCTCTCTCGGAAATGTTTGGCTACTCGACTGCTATCCGAACGCTTTCCAGCGGTCGTGCCAATTACACCATGACGCCCTCTCACTTCGAGCAGGTGCCAAACAACATCGTGGAACAGATCGTCGAGCAGCGCGGCGGCTCCAAGTCCTGATTGATCACGCCCCACCTTTACCAGCCATGCAGAATCAACGAATCAGAATCCGCCTCCGGGCCTACGACTATCGCACCCTGGACAAGTCCACGGCGGATATCGTGGAAACCGCCAAGCGCACCGGAGCCAAGGTTGCCGGTCCCATTCCGCTTCCCACCCGTATTGAGAAGTTCACGGTGAACCGCTCGCCTCACGTTGATAAGAAGTCGATGGATCAATTCGAGATTCGCACGCACAAGCGCTTGCTTGACATAGTCGACCCAACGGCCCGCACGGTTGATGAGCTGAAGAAGCTCAATTTGCCATCCGGCGTGGACATCACCATTCGCATCTAGTTTTAGCAACAGGAGAGAAACATATGAGTCAAGGTCTCATCGGCAAAAAACTGGGCATGACCCACGTTTATCAAAAAGACGGTTCCTCCGTTGCAGTGACTGTCATCGACGTCAAGGGCAACCAGGTTCTGCAAGTCAAGAAGGCATCCGAAAAGGATGGCTACACGGCTGTGCAGGTTGGATATGGTGAGCAACTCGAGCGTCGTATCAAGCGCGCAAAGATGGGGCACTTGAAGCGCTGGAGTGGGGCTCCCAAGAAGAAGTTGGTTGAGTTTCGTGTGGCCTCGGAACAGACGCTGCCTACTCCAGGTCAAGAATTGACCGTTGATATGTTCCCAGCCGGCGCGTGGGTTGACGTGATCGGTACCACTAAAGGACGAGGCTTCCAGGGCGTTGTGAAGCGCTACAATTTCGCAGGTCAGCCACAGTCGCACGGTTCCATGATGCACCGCCGCCCGGGCTCTATCGGTTGCCGCCTAACACCGGGCTTGGTTTGGAAGAATCAGAAGATGCCCGGTCACATGGGTCAGAAGCGTCGCACGACGCAGAATTTGCAGATCGTTCAAAGCCGCCCTGAGGAGGGTGTTCTGCTGGTCTCGGGTGCTGTGCCTGGTTCCACCGGAAGCTATGTGATCGTGCGTCCTGCGATCAAGGATCCCGCCGCGCGCATAGCCGCACGTCCAGCCCCTAAGGCAGACGCGAAGGCCAAGAAGAAGTAATTTCACACTAGGAGTCCCCAGTTATGGCAGCAGATGTAATTTCAATTGAAGGCGCAAAGCGCGCTAGCCTCAATCTCACTGAGGAGGGACAGGGTATCCGCGCTTTGCACCAGACAGTCGTCGCTTATCGCAACAACCGCCGTTCTGGCACAGCTTGCACCAAACGTCGCGGCGAAGTCTCCGGCAGCGGTAAAAAGCTGTGGAAGCAAAAGGGCACCGGCAACGCACGTATGGGTAGCCGCCGCTCTCCTATCTGGCGCGGTGGTGCAGTTTCCTGGGGTCCACGTCCACGTGATTACTCTCAGAAGATCAACAAGAGGGTTAAGCAGCTTGCTTTGCGCACTGCCATCACCGGTCGAATCAATGATGCAGCAATGCTTCGTGTGGATAGCTTCGCAGTCGCTGATGGTAAGACCAAGTCGTTCGTGGCAGCAGTCCGTGCCATCACCGATGCAAAGAAGGTGCTCATCATTGGCAACTTCGATGAGGTGACACTTCGCGCCGCGCGCAATGTCTCTTGGGTCCAAATGACTCGTTCCGAAGATGTTAACGCCGAGCATTTGCTCAACTACGTAAAAGTAGTGGTAACTGCCGATGCTCTTGAGGTCCTGGCCCGTAGAACAGCTACCAATTAATTGCCATGAGTAATCTTTTCAATGTTATCAAGACCATTTGCCTCACGGAGAAGGCAACACTTCTCGGCGAGAAGAACAACGAGTATGTTTTTCGGGTCGATCCAAAGGCTACTAAGCCTGAGATCAAAAGGGCTATCGAAACCTTCTTTGGTAAGACTGTCATTGGTGTTCGCACCTCTCAAGTAGCAGGTAAGGAGCGCCGCAAAGGACGCGCTGATGCTGGTCGGACCAACCATTGGAAAAAAGCTATCGTTCGTCTCAAGGACGGTGAGCGCATTGATCTTGTCTAAACCTCGAATTTACGAGTGCGAGCAATCTTTTAACTGAACCGCAGTCATGGCGCTTAAAACTTTCAATCCTACTACGCCTTCGAACCGCTACAAGCAGTGGAACTCCTTTGAGGAGATTACCAAGCACACGCCGGAAAGAAGCCTCACAACTGCCCTACGCAAGTCAGGTGGTCGTAACAGCAACGGGCGCATCACCTGCCGACACATCGGCGGTGGTCACAAGCGCCGCTATCGTATCATTGACTTCAAACGTGATCGCCGTGACGAACCTGCGGTAGTCATAGGAGTCGAATATGACCCGAACCGGTCGGCTCGGATCGCACTTATCCAATACAAGGATGGAACCAAGGCCTACATTCTGTCTCCTGTGGGTCTACAGGTGGGCGGCTCGGTGATCGCCGGTGCTAAGGTGGCTCCTGATCTTGGTAACGCGCTCCCTTTGAGCGAGATTCCGTTGGGAACACCGATCCATAACATCGAGCTTGTCCCAGGTCGTGGCGGCGTCGTCGCTCGTGCTGCCGGTCAGGAGGCGATCCTCTCCAACCGCGAGGACATTTATGCGCTGGTGAAGATGCCTTCGGGTGAGATCCGCAAGATCAATGCGAAGTGCTATGCAACCATTGGCAAGGTAGGCAATGTTGAGCACATGAACGTTGTCAGTGGTAAAGCTGGTCGCACACGGTGGCTGGGTGTTCGTCCAACGGTCCGCGGTATGTGTATGAACCCTATCGACCATCCAAACGGTGGTGGTGAGGGTCGTTCCAAATCGGGTGGTGGCCGGCAGCATTTGCTGAGTCCTTGGGGCCACGCAAAGGGTCAAAAGACACGCAATAAGAAAAAAGCTTCTGGTGATCTCATTGTGCAGCGTCGCAAGGCTAAGTAACACTTATTAATTAATTCTAGACTATTCACCTTATGGGACGATCGCTCAAAAAAGGACCTTTTATCAGCCAAAAGCTGCTGACAAAGATCGACAAGATGAATGAGGCACCTCAGAAGCGCCCAATCAAAACTTGGTCGCGCGCTTCAATGATCACCCCTGACCTTGTTGGGCATACATTCCTCGTGCACAATGGCAAGGACTTCGTCAGCGTTTATGCAACCGAAAACATGGTCGGGCATCGCCTCGGTGAGTTTTCCGCCACCCGTAATTTCAAGGCACATGGTGCCCACACGGCCAAAGTTTCCAAGTAATTCAGTTTAGATTCCTGTGATGAAAGCGCCCTGCACAATTACCAATTCTGCTCTAATGGCACTCGCCATGAGTGTTGTTGGATTATGCTCGGCTCAACAGGGTAATCTTGAATTGCTGGAGTTGAAAACAACGCTCGAAGTCTCCGCTCGTCGCATCGGTGATCTGGAAGAACAGCTAGCTGCTCAACGGGCTCAAAACGTTGCGGTGACTCAAAGCCTAGCATCTGTGACGTACGAGTCAAAAGAGACGCGTGAGAGTTACGAAAAACTTCGTGGGTTAATGGAGGGCCTTGGAGTCAGTGTATTAGATGATGGTGGAGATCAAACCCGCAGTCGTCTTATCGCTGCCTTGAGTGATCTTCGCTTGCTGGAGCAGCAAAAGCTTCATTTCTTTGAGGCATTGGTGACATTGAGTGAGGCTTCACTGAATATGTCGAAGTCAACAAAAGTCGTCGACTCCCTCATTGCAAAGAAGCTTGAGGACAGTTTAGCGCAAGCAGCGCAGATTATTCGAAGCTCTGGGGCTGTTGATAGCTCTGAACAGAGAAGGCGGGATTTGCATGAGGCCAAGATTATCGCTTTTAAGCAGGAGTCCGGTGTTGCGGTGCTCAATGTAGGTGCCAAAGATGGGGTGAAGGTGGGAATGCCTTTTTCAGTATTTCGTCAGGACAAGCCAGTGGCCAAGGTGTTGGTCGTGGACGTCAGAAAAGGAGTGTCGGGTGTGGTCGTGCAACAGCTCGCCAACACGACCAATCCAGTCCAGGTCGGTGACCGTGGAAGTATCGACACCGAACGCAGTTTTTAATCAAGGAGAAGAATCATGGAGGTAAAAGCCATCTACAAAAACGCCAGAATCTCGCCCCTCTAGGTGCGCGAGGTGACTCGTGAAATTCAGGGTATGGACGTGTCACGTGCCCTTGCCCTGCTCAACTACACCCCGAAGAAGGCAGCCTTGCTAATTGGCAAGACACTTCAGTCTGCGGTCGCTAATGCCGAAAACCAGCATGAGATGGACCCCGAGACGTTAATGGTGAAGTCTTGCACGGCTACTCCTGGACCTACTCTCAAGCGAATCATGCCACGTGCACGAGGGTCGGCCGCTCCGATCCTCAAGCGCAGCTCACACATCACGGTGATATTGGCTGCCAAAATCGCCGATACCGCCGAGGCTAAGCCAACGCGCGCACGCAAAGCTCAAGCCTAATTCAAGTCGTTTAGCCACTCGCTCATCATGGGACAAAAAGTTAATCCAATCGGTTTCCGCCTCGCCGTCCAAAAGGACTGGCGCTCTAAGTGGTATGCGCCAGCCAAGGAATTCACAGAATTTCTTCATAGCGACATTCAGATCCGTAACTATCTGAAAACCAAGCTCATGCAGGCTTCCATCTCGAAGATCGTCATCGAGCGAGCATGGAACCAAGTCCGCGTCACGCTTCACACTGCCCGTCCGGGTCTTGTGATTGGACGCAAAGGACAGGAAATTGATGTGATGAGCCAGAAAGTCTCTGAGCTCTGCGGC
>Ga0114976_10001595_pt1 | contig 14234 bp, 17 predicted proteins | sample S_130805_EF_Meta_FD_87319 | JGI IMG/M metagenome (GOLD analysis project Ga0114976, IMG submission 87319) | Freshwater microbial communities from Lake Simoncouche, Canada to study carbon cycling - S_130805_EF_MetaG | ecosystem: Environmental > Aquatic > Freshwater > Lake | place: Lake...
CATGGACGTATATCTCCCTTAAACGTGAGCATAAGCCATGAATAAGCCTGTTCAGGTCATAGATAGTGGGTCTGAGGCTAATACAGGCTCTAATCGGCTGGAAACGGTTTCTAAACCAGAATCAGCTACGCTCTTTGGCTCTCCAACGCCTAGAATCCATACGCCGCTTAATGATTTACCGTCTAGGGGCTTTGAAGTCATTGATCTAGCAGCTGAACTGAAACAGGAATTGATGCCATGGCAGAAATTCGTGCTGGAACATAGTCACAAAACTTTACCGAATGGACGCTGGGCGACGCCGCTGAACTGCGTCACCGTAGCTCGTCAGAATGGCAAAAGTTATCTGATGAATATCCGAATCTTGGCTGGCCTGTTTCTCTGGGATGAATCCATCCAGATTGGCTCAGCTCACAGACTTTCAACATCCTTCGAGCAGTTTAGACATTTAGAACGCATGATTGAAGGCAGCGATTTTCTCAGCAAACAGGTCAAGCGAATTCGCAGACGTCATGGCGAAGAAGAAATTGAAACCATCAAGGGAAACAGATTCATCATCCGTGCAGCTGGTTCTGCAAGCCGTGGTGTTTCAGCTCCAGAGACGATTCACCTTGATGAGCTTCGCGAGATGAAAGATTTAGAAACGTACTCCAGCCTTCGTTTCACTTTGATGGCGGCGAAAAATCCCATGGTCATGGCCTATACGAATGCTGGTGAATCCACGTCTTTAATCCTTAACCAGATTCGCGAGCGCGCCTTGGCTGCTATTGCTGGTAATGAAGATCCAGAGATTGGCTACTTCGAATGGTCAGCACCCACAGACGTCATCTCCCTAGCTAATGCCACCTTCAGCAATCCCGCACTTGGTCACACAATCAACGTCGGAAACATCACGTCGGTTCTCAATGATGATCCGACAGTCGTGATGACCGAGGTCATGTGTAGGTGGGTTCAAACCATCACTGGTGTCGTCGATGCTGAAAAGTGGAAAGACTGCGCTGACTTGGAAGTAGATTTAGATCCAGACAAACTGACGTGGCTTGCCATCGATGTCACACCAGATAGGAAACAAGCTGCACTCGTTGGAGCGCAGAAGCTTGGTTCTGAGGATTTCGTCGTGAAGCTCTTACACACTTGGAGCAATGACTTGCACATTGATGATCGTGCAATCGCCAACGATGTTGCGCCTTATTGCCGAAAGTATCCTTTGGAATACTTGCTTTACTCTCAGAGAGCCGCTGGCTCAATCGCGACAAGGTTAAGACCAGCAGGTATTCCGATCCATGACATGGATTCGGCATATCCACAGAGCTGCGATGAATTACTGGGTGCAATCAACTCTGGGCGATTGAAACACCGAAATCAAGGCGAATTGACTGCTCAGATTCTCTCAGCTGTTAAATTTCAACGTGGAGAAGCTGGTTGGGTAATTGGTCGTCGTGGTCAAGCTCCAGTGTGTGCAGCTGTTGCGACAGCTCTCGTTTCACACTTTGCGACACGCCCAGAGACAGAGATTGACATACTCGTTGGATAGTGTTCTAAGCCTGAGAAAATTCTCGCATGGGAATTCTCAACATATTCGCGACACGTAATGTTGAAACCGCTGCACCGACACGGGGAATCGATGTGGCGGCTTCACTTGCACCAGTTACCTCAATCGATTCTCTCAGCCCATTCTTCGGCGGCGCACAAACTGCAACTCGCGAAGAAGCTATGTCCGTGCCAAGCTGCGCACGCGCCCGCAATATCATCTGCTCATCGATTAGCTCGATTTCATTGGAAGTTATTGATCGTTCAACTGGAATGGAACTCGAAGGCGTAACACCTAGAGTCATTCGCACACCAGATCCACGAATTCCTGGTTCTGCGACTTATGTCTGGACGTGCGAAGATTTATTGTTCTATGGCTACGCATACTGGCAGATTACAGAATTGTTCATGGACACATATCGCGTGCGAAGCGTTCAACGCGTTTCACCAGCTCGCGTAACTATTCAGACAAACTCAATCGCAAGCGAAATTGAATACTACATGGTTGATGGAACACCAGTGCCAAATTCAGGCATTGGATCTCTAGTCGTATTCAATGGCGTTGATGAAGGATTGCTCAACCGTGCGGGTCGAACCATTCGCACTGGTGCAGAGCTTGAACGTGCCGCTGCAATGTACGCCCGCGAACCAATTCCGTCGATGGTACTTAAAAGCAACGGCACGGCTCTTCCAGCAGATCGCATTGCGAAACTCTTGGACTCTTGGGCTCAGGCGAGAAGGTCGCGCGGAACGGCATTTCTCAATGCGGATGTCGAGTTGCAAACCGTTGGATTCGACCCAGAGAAATTGCAGCTTGCTTCAGCTCGTTCGTACATCGCAACCGAAATTGCACGCGCTTGCGGAATTCCAGCGTATTACATCGATGCAGAGACTGGCTCTTCAATGACCTACTCCAATGCAGTCAATCAGCGTCAGACTTTGCTTGATTTCTCTTTGATTCCGCTGATGACAAGCATAAGCGAAAGACTTTCAATGCCAGATTTCGTTCCATCATCGCAAGAAGTGAAGTACGACTTATCTGACTACTTGCGCGGTTCTGATCTAGAACGTGCCAATATCTATAAGACACTGAATTCAATCGTTGATCCAGTAACTGGGCAACCAGCAATGACGGTTGATGAAATCCGACAGGAAGAGGAACTAATTAAATGAAGGTAACTACGCCATTCACAATCACTGCGGCTGATTCAGAAGCTCGCACGATTACAGGTCAAATCGTTGCATTCGATACAGCTGCAAACGCATCGACTGGAAAAGTGATGTTCAAATCTGGTTCATTGAATCCAGCGAACGTCAAACTCAATCTTGAACACGATTCAGCACGTCCAATCGGTAAGACTCTTTCAATGGAATTCTCACCAGATGGAAAGTCAATCAACGCGACTTTTAAGATTTCAAAGACAACTGCTGGATCTGATGCAATCCAAGAAGCGATGGATGGACTTCGCGATGGATTCTCAGTTGAAGCAAACGCAATCGAATTCGGTCACAATGAAGATGGCACAATGGTCGTCTCCAAAGCTGATTTAGTAGGCGTTGCATTGACACACAATCCAGCATTCGGCGATTTAACTCGCGTCACTAACGTCGCGGCAACCACATCACCAGAAGATTCTGAATCATCATCCGATGGAGCAGAAGCACAACCACAACAACCAACAGAAGGAGACGTCGTGGAAAACACCGTCACAGAGCCAACTGCCGCCGAGACGGTAGAAGCTTCAGCTCAGGTAGAAGCAACATCCGTTGCCAAGCCTGTTAATTTCATCGCAGCACGTAACCCAGTAGTTGATCCAGCAACATTCTTGATGCACAAAGTTGCAGCAATGCGCGGATCAGAACAATCACGCAATTACATTGCAGCAGCAACAAGCTCTGGAGATAACCCAGGCTTAATTCCAACTCGCCAATTCCGCGAAGTGGTTAATGGTCTTGCAGATAATGTTCGTGCTTCCATTGATTCAATTTCAACTGGAACACTTCCAACTGCGGGTCTTACATTCGAAATTCCAAAGATTACACAGCTTCCAGATGTAAGTGTTGTCGATGAACTCGACACAGTTACTCCAGTCGTTATGGAGTCAGAATTCATCCCAGTGAGTGTTAAGTCATTCAAGGGTAATCAGGTCATGTCCGTGGAGCTCGCAGATCGATCAGATCCACTTTTCTTCTCGGAGCTCATTTCGAATCTTTCTTCGCAATATGCTCGCGCAACTAATGCGTACAACTCAGGACAAATCATCACAGGTGCAACAAAGACTGCAACTGGTTATGGCTCAGACATCACAGCAGCAGAATTGCTTGCTTGGGTTTCAGCTGGAGCAGTTTCAGTTTATTCAAACACTTTCAAATTCGCTGATGCAATCGTCGTGTCGCCAGCCATGTGGGGGCGCATCATGTCATTCAACGTCGATGGACGACCAATCTATAACGCACTTCAACCACAAAACGCAGCTGGTAACGCACAGCCACGTTCATTGCGCGGTTCAGTAAATGGAATCGATCTTTGGGTTGATACTGCACTTTCAGGTACAGGCGACAATTCAATGTATGTCGTCAATCGTGATGCATACACATGGTACGAATCTCCACGTTTAGAGCTTCGCACCAACTTCATCAACGATGGAAGCATCGGAATTCTGCTTTACGGCTACGGCGCAACTGCAACAAAAATTGCAGCAGGCGCATATGCATTCGCGGACTAATTCCAATCAATCATCGGCTAGGTCGCTCCCGAACTAGCCGAGCAGAATAGGAGATCAGAGATGCCAAATATCATCACGGCTGAAGAGCTGCGCACGGTGCTTGGCGTCTCTGAATCTTTATACGGTGACGAATATCTAGATCAGATTATTGATTCGGCTGAACTCACAATTCTGCCTTTATTGACGCAATACCAATCAGCCATCGCGACGACTCGCATTGAAAATGGGGTCGCGTACTTTACGACAATCCGTCCATGTTACTTTGCGGTGGGTCAGTCAGTCGTGGTGGCTGGTTGCGGCGAACTCGATGATACTTATACGGTTACAAACACAGTGATTCGACCATACGAATTCTCAGTGGAAACCGCTGAAGCTGACCGCGTTCTGAATGTGATTATTCCATCTGGAACTGCGACGCTAGACGGTGCATCATCAGCTGAACTTTATGCAAACGTGCCACCAGTTAAGTCTGCAATTCTTGTCGTTTCGGTTGAAATCTTTCAATCAGTTACGGCTTCAGGCAATATGACAACAAACGAAAATTTCAGCCCTAGCCCATTCGTTTTAGGTCGGTCACTCCAAAGCAGAGTAATTGGATTACTTGGCCCATTCATTGACGTTGAAACGATGGCGCAATGACCATCCAATCAGAGGTTCGCGCACCTTTAGCGGCTGCGCTTGCTGGTGTAACTGCATCGGTCTATCAATCTCCACCAGAAACAATCATCGCTCCAGCTTGCGTGATCGTTAGCGATTCACCGTATCTGGAAAGTCTGCTCATCAATGGAGCAGTCACAAAGGTCAAAATCAATTTCATCATTTCAGCCGTGGTTGCATATAACAACAACGCAGGGGCACTAGACGGCTTAGAACAGCTCTGCATTCAGATTCTCGGTGCTATGCCATCGGGTTACGTGGTCGGCAACGTCGAAAGACCAGCGATCATGAACGTGGGAACTGGGTCATTCTTAATGGCTGACATTTCAGTTTCGACTTATTACACACAGGAAAACGACTAGGAGAAATCAGATGGCAACGACAATCATCACTGGCAGAGACATCACTTTCACAATCGACAGTGATAACTTCGATGCCCAAGCAACTTCAGCGACTCTGACTGTTGATTCAACAATCAACACTTATCAGACACTTGATGGCAAGGCTTATTACACAACAGACACACAGGGTTCATTCGCCGTTGAAATGCTTGCAGACTGGGGCGCACCTTCATCACTTTGTGAAGCTCTATGGACTGCTGCAACGTCAGCACCTAACACACCACTTCCAGTGGTATTGGTTGCAGACACAGGCGCATCATTCGCATTCAACGTGCAGCCAATTCTGCCAAGCGCAGGTGGTACTGCACCAGATGCTCAGACAGTTTCACTTGCATTCACTTGCGTGACTACACCAGTCTTAACAATCAGCTAAAGAATAGGAAATCGGGAGCATGAAACTAGCAATAGCAATCGAACATTCGTCGGGCGAAAGTGTCACACACGTGGCACTTCCACCTGAATGGATGAAATGGGAACAAAAGACAGGTAACACAATTCAACAGGTTCAAGAGAAGCTTGGAATCAGTGATCTGATGTTTCTGGCTTATCACGCCATGAAAAGAGAAGCTGCGGGCAAGCCCGTCAAGCCATTCGAAGTCTGGTGCGAAACAGTGGCAGACATTTCAGTGGGTGAGCTTGAAAGCCCAAAAGTTATCCCGTCGGAAGCCTAAGTCGCTTGGTCTGGGATTTAGCCATTGAAACTGGTCTAGATCCAAAATCTTTCGAAACTGCTGACGACATCATGACCGTCATGGAGATACTGGAGAAGCGCAATGGCTGAAGATTTAATCGCTTACGATAAAAGCGATTTACGAGCCATTTACAAGGCTTTCAAGGCCATGGACGAAGAAGCTACCGCATCGGCTAAAAAAGAATCAAACGCTTTGGCAACGTATCTTCAAGGCAAGATTGGTGCAACTGCCGCTGGTGCAAATAACAAAGTCGCGCCGATGATTGCCGCTGGATCTAGAGTTTCTAAGTCTGCCAAGACTGGTGAAATCTCTTACGGCTTTGCATCGCAGAAATTATCTGGCGGTGGCACGACTCAGATGCTTTGGGGCGGTTACGAATTCGGATCTAATAAATTTAAGCAATTCCCAGTCTGGTCTGGAAAAGAAGGCCGCGGATCACGTGGATGGTTTATTTATCCAACTCTGCGTGCCGAACAGCCTTACATCATCAACCAGTGGGAAAATGCGTTCAGTCGTATATTGAAAGAATGGGATTAAATGGCTACTGGATCTAGAACGCTAAAACTCTCCATTCTTGGAGACGTTGATAATCTCAACAAATCACTCAAAGCTGCGAACGCTGATGTGGAAAATTCCAGCTCAAAGCTTGGCGATTTCAGCAAGAAGGCTGGTCTGGCATTCGCCGCCGCTGGTGCTGCCGCTGCTCTTTACGCTGGCAAGCTGCTCATCGATGGCGTTAAGTCAGCGATTGCCGATGAAGCTGCTCAGGCATCACTTGCTAAGACACTTGGCAACGTCACTGGTGCAACCAATGAACAGATTTCAGCTGTCGAAGATCAGATAAAGAAAAATCAATTACTTTTCGGTGTGTCTGACCAACAGCTTCGTCCATCTCTAGAGAGATTGCTCAGAGCCACTAAAGATGTCAGCGAAGCTCAGAAGCTTCAATCACTAGCTCTCGATATTGCTGCGGGTTCAGGTAAGTCACTCGAAGCCGTTTCTAATGCCCTTGGTAAAGCCTACGAGGGCAATTCTGGCGCGTTAGCCAAGCTTGGCGTCGGATTATCAGCTGCGCAGCTAAAAACGATGTCCATGGATGATGTGACGCAAGCTCTCGCAACTACTTTCGGTGGTCAAGCTACTGCTAAAGCTGACACGTTTCAGGGCAAGATGCTTCGTCTATCAGAGACATTCAATGAAGCCAAAGAAACAGTCGGTGGATATGTTCTTAATGCATTGACTCCGTTGCTGGATAATTTCGTTAATAAGGGAATTCCTGCAATCACTGCATTTTCAGATAGTTTAGGCAAAACGCTCGGCCCAGCCTTTGCCACAATTTTCAAAGTCATCCGCGATGATCTATTGCCAGTCCTTACGAAGTGGTGGAGTTTCTTAATCGATGAAGTCATCCCAGCAATTTCATCAATCGTAAAGCCAATACTGGAAGGCTTGTCGTCTGCATTCAATACCATCAAAAAAGCCGTGGCTGCTAACTCTGACGAATTGCAACCATTCTATGACTTCCTTTACGCTATCTGGAAGTTTATCAAGAATGACCTAGCTCCATTACTAGGCGGTGCATTCAAGCTAGCCTTGCAAGCTATTGGAACTATTGTCGGTGGTTTAGTTACTGGATTCTCAAAGCTGGTCGGATTTATTTCTAACACAGTCGATAAGATGAAAGAATTCGTCAATTTCTTAAAGAATAATCCTGTCACTAATTTCTTTACTGGTGGTAGTAACTCTAAATCTTTGACCGTCGGTGGTTCATCAGACTTCGTTGATTCTGGAGCTTTAGTTGTCACTCCAGGTGGATTGGATACTGGCGGCGGATTCAATCCGACTAGCGGATCACCAACTTATACGGGTGCGCCGTTGGACGCTTATTCACCAGCTATGCAAGCTGCAATCTTGCGACGTGAAGAATTAAAAGCCGAGACAGCTCGATTGAATGAAGCTAGAGCAGCGGCAGCAGCCGCGCGATTGGCCCAAACTGGTGGGCTTTCAACTGCTACCGTGGTCAATCAATATTTCAACGCTGTTGTGGCTGATACTGAAGCTGCGGCACGTGCAGTCACAGATGTTCTCAATAACTCAACTAACCGCGGCACGAATGGTGCAGCCAATCTGGTCTATTTATGACGCTCTGGAATCCAGTCTGGCGTGTAACTATTAATGGCACTATTTACACCAATTTCGCTCTAGCCAATCTGACTATCACTTCAGGGCGCGTCAATATCTATGAACAAGCCAATGCGGGCTACGTCAATCTTCAGCTGATAAATCTGGAACAGACTACCGTCGATATTCAAATCAATGACTCAGTCACGATTGAATTACAAGATTCGACAGCAACTTTCACGCCCATCTTTGGTGGCACAATTACCGATTGCACTATTGCGGTCAGTGCCACTGGAAGCATCGGAATCAATCAGACGATTTCAATCATTGCTCTGGGAGCTTTGTCTAGACTTCCAAAAGCTCTGACTGATGGCACACTTGCCTCAGCTCACGATGGCACTCAGATTCTGCATATCTTGCAGGATTTATTGCTCAATAACTGGTCTGAAGTGCCAGCGGCTTTAACGTGGGCAACCTATGATCCAACAGAGACTTGGGCGAATGCCCAGAACGTCGGACTTGGCGAAATTGACGTGCCAGGTAATTACCACCTTGCAGCTCGTACAGCTGATAGAACTGACATTTATTCACTTGTTTCGTCTCTAGCCACCAGCGGGCTGGGTTATATTTATGAAGATGCTTACGGACGCATAAGCTATGCCGATTCAACTCATCGTAGCCAATATCTTGCAGCTAATGGATATACCGATGTTTCAGCTGCCCAAGCTCTTTCAAACGGCATTTCAATCGTCACCAGAGCTGGAGACGTTCGCAATTCAATAACTTTGAAGTATGGATCTAATTCAGCCAATGAAACGACGCCATTCGAAAACGCTGAATCCATTGGGCTTTATGGACGATTGGCTCAAATCATCGCTACGACTCTAAAGAATCACACTGACGCCGATGCCCAAGCCGCCTTTTATCTGACTCTGCGTGCATTCCCACAGCCGATGTTTAATCAAATCACTTTCGAATTGACCAATCCAGAGCTTGATAATTCTGACCGCGATTCGCTGATTAACATATTTATGGGCTTACCACTTCGAATCTCAGATTTACCATTGAACATGTCTGCTGGAACTTATCTGGGTTTCGTTGAGGGTTGGACATTCCGTGCAGGATACAATTCAGTTTCGGTGACGGCATTGCTTTCACCGTTGGCATTTAGCCTTCAGGCCATGAAATGGCAAGACGTCTCAGTGCTAGAAAAGTGGAACACAATTTCACCAACACTCGACTGGGCAGATGCCCTAGTCGTCGCATAAGGAGCAGATATGAGCAATCCAACAACGCCGTTCAGCTGGCAGATGCCGACATCGACGGACTTGGTGACTGATTTACCAGCAGATTTCGAAGTCTTTGGTCAAGCTGTTGCCACTTCAATGGCTGATTTATTAGGTGGCACAACTGGTCAGATACTTTCAAAGACAACAAACGCAGACATGGACTTTACTTGGATTACAAATGACGTCGGTGACATCACTGCTGTTACTGCTGGCACTGGTATTTCTGGCGGTGGCACATCGGGTGCCGTCACAATCACGAATTCAATGGCAACAGAAATCACAGCAAAAGGTGATTTAATCGTCGGCACTGGATCAGCTACCTTCGACAATCTTGCAGCTGGATCTAACGGAAGCACACTTGTAGCAGATAGTTCCGCTACGACTGGACTTCGCTGGCAAGGCAATTATGCCGCAGGTAAAAACCAAGTTATCAACGGAGATTTTCAAGTATGGCAACGCGGTACATCTTTTACAGTTGCAAGCGATACTTATACGGCTGACCGCTTTCTAGTTGCTGCTAATGGTGGACAAACAATGGCATTTACTCAGCAGACTTTTACTCCAGGAACTGCCCCCGTTGCAGGCTATGAAGGCAAGTATTTTTATCAATATGCAGTTACCGCAGCAGGTTCAGGTAACTCTTACAATCAGTTAAAGACAAGACTTGAAGGCGCAAGAATACTTGCTGGACAAACTGCTACAGTTTCATTTTGGGCTAAAGGTTCAGCGAGTTACAACATCACAACAGTTGGTTATCAAAACTTCGGAACAGGCGGTTCGCCATCTGGTTCAGTATTGGCTTGGTCATCAGGCAATTTGGCAGTTACAACATCTTGGCAACGCTTTTCATATAGTTTCACTATGCCTTCAGTTTCAGGCAAAACATTTGGAACGGCTGGAAATGATTACATTGAGTTGTATATTAATATGCCCACAAATCAAACTTCAACAACAGGTATTTGGGGCGTACAACTTGAAGCAGGTTCAGTCGCTACCGCTTTCCAAACTGCAACAGGAACACTTCAAGGAGAATTAGCCGCTTGTCAGAGGTACTTTTGGCGGTCAAGTGCATCACAAGATGTATTAGGTTCAGGTGTTGCAGCATCAACAACGTTAGCCTATACATTTGTGCAATTGCCAGTTCAAATGCGAAGCACAACAACTTTTGCAGCAAGTAGCGGTGGCAGTTATTTCACTTTGTATGCTGGCACAGTAAATCCTGGTGTTAATACAATTAGCACAGTATATAACGCCACTAGTAGAGGTGCTTTAGTGTCTTGGGCAACGACAGGTCTAGTAACTGGATCAGCCGTTGTAGCGGTTGCAACAAATGCAAGTGCCTATTTGGAAGCGAGTGCAGAACTATGATGAAATACGAAATAATTCAAACAGAAGGCTTTGCCTCAGTATTAAAGCGAACAGATGAAAATGGTCAAATTGCGTGGATACCTATGGACGAAACCAACTCAGACTATCAACGCTATCTAAACCCTAAAGCGGAACAATCCACACCAATGGTGACGGATGATTCAAAGTCATAACGGATGGCCAGCATCAAAAGATGCAGCTGAAATCCATATTATCAGCGTTCCAATCGAGGGAACAAAGGTCAAGGTGCGATGTGCGAAAGCCGTTGCTCCATTGATTGCTGGATTCTGCAAAGAATTTCATGAGCTAATCGAACCCATTGATGAAGGCTCTCTCGATGATTGGGGTTATGCGTTCCGCATGGTACGTGGCTCAACTGACAATTTAAGCAATCATGCATCGGGAACGGCCATTGATCTAAATGCTACAAAACACGCACTGGGCAAGGTCGGCACATTCCCACCAGAGAAGGTTCCAATGATTCGCGCCCTAGCTAAGAAGTACGGCTTGAAATGGGGCGGCGATTACAAAGGTAGAATTGATGAAATGCACTTCGAAATCGAATTGAGTGAAGCGAAGGTCGTTGCACTCATCGGGAGCTTGAAGCTAGGAGAGAACTAATGGATCAAGCAAAAGCAATGCTGGCATCGTGGGCGAGAAGCTCTGTTGCTGGTGCGTTGGCTGTCTATATGACTGGCAATACAAACCCGAAGGATTTAGCAATGGGCTTAGTCGCTGGACTCGTTCCAGTCTTGGCGCGTTGGGCTAATCCGAATGATGTAAGTTTCGGCAACAAGAAGTGAGCGTAGGCGAATGGACGGCAGTCGGTGGTCTTGTCATTGCGGTGCTGACTGCCATCTATTCGTCAATGCGATTCATGGTGAAGTCGATCATGCGAGAGCTTTCACCGAATGGGGGCAATTCTCTGAAGGATCAGGTCAGTCGGATTGAAGCAAGACTTGACCAACTGATGCTGGAAATAGCTCTAAAGAAGTAATCGACACGCCGAGTATCAGGCGGGAATCTTGAAATTGTCGGATATGCCTGTCACTCTCTATTTCGGGAGCTGATAGGCAGCTCTCAGAATCGGGAGCAATTATGACAACGAGTGAAGTAGGGCTATTCGTCTTGATGGCAATAGCGTGCATTCTCTGGGCTATATGTAGTTACGCAGTCGGATACAAAGAAGGCCACAAAGATGGCTATCAACGCGGCAAGGCTGTTGGACGTCACGCATCATCTAAGGCGGTCATCTAATGGGATTCCTAGACAACTACGAAGCTGCACGCGCTCGCACAGATCGCTGGATCAAGACATATCCAACTGGACGCATTGAAACACGCGTCATGGAATTCGATGCTGAAAAGGGCTACGTGCTAGTAAAAGCCGAAGCATATCGAAACGACACGGATCAACATCCAGCAGGCATTGACTATGCATACGGCTATCAAGGCGCATACGTCCAAAACATGAAACGCTGGTTCGTCGAGGACACTTGCACATCGGCAATTCTTAGAGTCATGCAGCTTGTCATGGGCGGTGCTGAACGCACAGTGCGTGAGACGATGGAACAGATTGAGAAGCTTCCAGCCAAGGTTGCTAATACTGAACCCGATTACTGGAACACTAAATTCGGTGACGTGCCATCATTTAAGACACGTGAAGAAGCCGAAGCATCAGGCATTCCAACAGCTGCACAGGCCATTCAAGAAGTCACGGCGCAACTTGGTGGTGAGATGCTGGCAGAAGCACCGAAATGCGTCCATGGACATCGTGTCTGGCGTGAAGGCATTTCAGCCAAGACTGGCAAAGCTTGGGGCAATTACAGTTGCGTCGAACGCAAGCCCAATCAATGCGACCCAGTCTGGTACGTCTTTGGATCTAATGGAAAGTGGTCTCAGCAGCTATGAGCGATTTCGTTGAGATTATCAATCCAAGAACTATGACGTGCAAGCTGATGGAGAACGGCGTCATCGTTGAAGAGTACAAAATCGAGCAATGCGATAAGTGTTCAATGCTGGTTCGCTTCGATGCATTCGGATTTCAAAAAGGCTATGGCAATGAAAAGATAATCTGGTTCTGTCAGGGTTGCCGATGATTATGGTCAGACTTTCGCGTGAAGATGAAATCATCGCTCACACAGCTGGCCTTGCACGTGAATCACGCTATGGATCTAATGACAAAAGATTGAAGAATGGTGGCAACTTTCATGCATGCGTCACGATTCATGCTGAAGCTGTTGGAGCTGAGATGGCGGTTGCACGCTATTTCGGCGTAAGCGACTTCGTGCCTACGGTCAATACATTTAAGAATGAACCAGACGTGAATTGGGATGGCTTGGCTATTGAAGTCAAACAAACACCTCATAAGCGCGGTCATCTGATTGTGACTGACGATGATCGTGACACTGACATCGCTGTCTTGGTCGTAGGTGAATCACCGACTTATTACATCGTGGGCTGGATACCAGTCGGCGTAGCTAAGCGACCACGATTCCAATCAGCCCAAGGTGGCTATTGGGTCAGCCAGATAAACCTACAACCCATTGAGAATCTAAGGAAGTCCATTCATGCCAATACTTGAATTCGATTGCTCGATATGCGCCAAGCTTTACGGGAAAGCCAAGCAACGTCATGGCATTCGAAAGACGTCGGAATTATCGCTTCATGAATGGTTCAGCACGTGTCTTGGATGTGGAGCGATGGGCATCAAACTCGTTGATGATGACAAGGTTGACGGGTTATCGCTATGAAGAAGTTATCCACAGGCGTTATCCACATGGTGTGCGCAACGCCCAAGATTACGCTCAATGTTGCATCTTACTTGACTGCATCGGTACGCTCCATACTCGCTGGCGAGCCGCTGATGCGGATAGCTCGCAGGCGAAGTCTGGTGCTATTGGGTGTGCTATGTGTAGTGGGCACAACACCAGCGGAAGCAATGACAGAGATAGATAATCTAAAGCTCTATGCACATTCTCGGATCATTAACTATAAGCAATTTCAATGCTTTAACAAGCTGATAACAGCTGAATCTTCATGGAGAATTGATGCAAAATCAGGTAGTCATTTCGGCCTTGGTCAGATGAAGAACACTAAGTATCGTGACCTAGATGGATACCGTCAGATTGACTGGAGCATTCGCTATCAACGCACACGTTATGGATCTCATTGCAATGCTCTAGCATTCTTCAAGAAGAACGGATGGCATTGATGTCTAAAGCTTGGAAGAACGGCAGCGGTAAAGGCTGGCGAAGGATACGAGAACGCATATTGCAAAGAGATGGTCACATGTGCCAGATGTGCGGGCAGACTGAGGGCAGACTCCACATCGATCACATCATTCCCAAGCGATTGATTGGAGCTGAAGGCGATAATGATTCCAATCTGCGCGTATTGTGTGAATCATGCAATCTACGCAAAGGTGGTCGCTTTTTTGGAACAGAAGTAACAC
>Ga0114976_10001602_pt1 | contig 14200 bp, 10 predicted proteins | sample S_130805_EF_Meta_FD_87319 | JGI IMG/M metagenome (GOLD analysis project Ga0114976, IMG submission 87319) | Freshwater microbial communities from Lake Simoncouche, Canada to study carbon cycling - S_130805_EF_MetaG | ecosystem: Environmental > Aquatic > Freshwater > Lake | place: Lake...
TCAAAATCTATTTGAGACCCGCATTGAGATCTTATTGGTTTAGTTAAATCAATAATATCAGACAATCTCTTGTCTTCCCTTTGAATTCCATTTAATTGATAGTTATAATACATTTTTATTATCCCGCATACAATATTTTGTCCAAATCTTGTATATGTCAGGAACCATAAAATAATTAAAATAATAAGTAACCACTTCAATATTTTTTTAAAAAAACTCGTTAGTTTTTTTAAAAAATCAAACAATTTTGGGCTGTTCCCCTCCTTAATTTCAGTATTGAAATTTTCAACACTTTCTGTTTTCTCATGTTTCCCTTCATTTTTATTCCATGGATCCTTTTGTGATTTTGGCTCAAAATCATCTTGTTCTACTTCACTTTCGGTGTATGTTCCATCCGTCACAGATGCAATCACATTACCTGAAATAGTACCATATGTCTTACCATTAATAACATGTACGTTAGTAAACTTAACATTGTTCAGTTTAAAAACATCACAAGAAAAAATTCTTTCATGTTTTTCAGGCCAGTTAAGCGACTTATTAATTTGAATGTTGTTTACATCATTTAACAATACGTCAGAGTCCGATTTTTCAAAGACTTGTTTATCAATATTTTGAGGATTCTCAATAATGCCTCGAATAATTTTTATTAAATGTTTATCGTCATTTGGTACATGACCAAATCTTTCCAATGGTTGTTCCTGAAAGGTTTTATAATCACCCTGAAATTCACCAACCACATAATATTTAATATTTTTACTCATGGTTTGGTTCTAATTTTCACTTCAGCTCTCATATTGCGATTATAATATCTATAATTGTTTGTAGAGATAAAAAACTTACTCAAGTTATCTGAATTAACTTTCTTTATTTTATCTCCCATGCCAATTATTTTTAAGTTCTTCAGATTTACTCCCTTTTCCAATAAAGCATTTTTTAGAGTCTCAGCCCTAATTATGTCGATATTTTTCGTTTTTTCCAATTTTACTCCGCTATGATAACCCTCGATGTAAAATTGTTTATCGGAATATGCAGCCATCAATATTGCCAATTTACTAATTGGACTATTGTTTCCACTAGAATTCATGTGAATATCTGCAGAATTCTGATAAAAATATATAGTTGAAATATCTGATAAAGCTTCTTTCAGATTTTTATTGTATTCACTTTTAGTTGAATCCAAATGCTTTTTTGCTTTCTCTAACCTATATTTCGCGATTTCTTTAAGTGTGCATTCATCTTCAGATTGACACGATTTTAACATCCAAATTATCAAAAGAATTAATGCCAAATAAAACAATATTCTTTTAAAATTTGAGAAACATCCATTTAATAACTTCCCACAACCTTCAGGTATTTTTTTAATGAATTTTTCTTCCGATTCGCTATTTATATCTTGATTGAAATGCTCATCAACCAAAAAAGGCTGGATGTCATCACCATCTAATTTGTGAATAGGATTATCTTCAGTTATTCCATAAGCTTTTGACTCAATTTCACCGTATGTTTTGCCATTATGAAGGTAAGTAGCGTAAACCTTGGGTTCAATCAACAAAAATTGAGCAAAATTATAAACCCTTTTTTCATTAAACGGTTGAATAGAAGAAGGTGCAGTATGTATTTGAATATTTGGAACATTTAATAGATTAAAGCTATTTAACTTTGTATATTTTTCTGGATTAAAAATACTTTCAGCCTCGGCATTTGTTAAAACACCCTTATATACACGAACAGCATGTTTATCATCCAATGGTCTTTTTTCTGCACTTCCAAGTACAGTATCCTGAAGGGTATAAAAACTACCCTTGAAATCTCCAATAAATACATACTTACCACTCATCTACAAATACCCTTTTAACCTAGAGGTTTTTGAGAATCTATGTTCGGATCATTGCTTGATTCTGATTCGGGTGCTTCTGGTTTGACAAAGTTTTCTGGATTTTTCTCGATGTTCTCTCTTTCTTTTTCAGCAAAAAGAGTTATTGCATGAATTGCATTTTCCTTTTCCAAATCATTTTGCCTTTTTGAAACTTCAGCTATTCTTTGGGCATTATAGTTTTCGCGAACCGTCGTAATTTTATTATTTTCGTCAAGTTTATTATTTAAGGAAACACCTTGTTTTGCTTCCAAAATCTGCGAAACATTTTCTTGCAAATATTCATAAGAAGACTTCCAAATCATAAACTTAAAAATAACAGGAGCAACCTCAATAATCAGAAATAGTGCTCGCACTAGCCAAATCGGCCAAAATGCGGAGCCATAAATTTCTTCCTTTTCAGCAATCATTTTTCCACTTTTTTCATCATTAATCATTACCAATTCACCGGTTGCTGCATTGTACTTTTCAACTTCTTTACCATGACTACTCAATCCCTCTAACATCATTATTTGATCTAAAAACCCAGGGTTTCTTTTTTCAATTTTCGCCTGTTCATTTTTAACTTCCTTTGCCTGTTCTGCTTCAATCCTTTTTAGTTGGTTAATTAACTGTTGATTTTCAGATTTTAATTCATTCATTCGCAATTCTTGTTTATCGCGTGATAAATAAATTTCACCATGTGTTTTACATGTTTTACCATTTGTACATGGCCTTCCGGCATACTGACCCACTCCAGCTTGAATGTCTCTACATTCTTGATCGTATTTATTAAATAATGCAGTTGCTGCTGAAAAAGCTGTATCATTTTTCATGATATTATCTTTGACATCTGATAATTCTCTTAAAAATTTTTGTTGAATTTCGTATTGTCTCCCAATTGCCATTTTATTTGAAACATTTTGCCATTCTCTGTAAATTTCTCGCTTAAAAATATATGTTTCTAATGGGGCCGATATTGTTAGACCAATTAGAATTGCCATAATTATTCGGGGCCCCATAGCTTTAATTTCAGGAATTGTTAATTTTTCAGTTCCATCTCCTTTTGCTGTGGAAACAATAAACCGATCTAAATTAAAAATTATCAATCCCCATATTAATGCAATGGGTATGGTAATAAACCAATTACCGCTTAATTCTGGCCCACCTGTTATTGGATCAATTGTACCTTCAACTGGGCTTGCAAATATTGTATGCATGGCAAATCCCATAGCCAAAGTTGCCATTACAGTTGTTGCTACCACAACACCTCCAATTCCTGCGTATTTAATATGATCGGAATAAGGAGCATATTGCAAAATCTGTTGATCTGCGCCAGCGCACTTCCATAAAAATCTCATTATCTTGTCCATATTCGTTGGATAAGACTTCTTTTGGTAATCTACCAGTTCATTTAACCCGATATTATTGTTGTTTTCGGCCATATTTTTATATATTATTATTGTAATTGTTTTTTAAGTGGATTTTCATCTATAGCTTTTTGATATTCAATTGGTTTAAATTTGAAAATATTTGAAAATTGATTGACTCTATTTTGATATTTATTGAATCCTCCATTTTTTTCAAATAAATTTGTAACAACCATCTGTTTAGTCTCAATAAAGGGTAACCTTTTAAAATTTTGAGCTATTGAAAATTTATGATTTTTCGTATTATAACCAGATATTTTTTTTGTGAGTAAAACACTATTGGATTGACCAAAATATTTTTCTCGGCTAATATTAAATGTCGCTAATTTATAAACAGCTGAACTATCTATAATAATTTCAGCATTTAACTTACCTTTCTTGGTATGTGCATTTAAGATAAATACATTTTTACCGGCCATTAATGGAACCACCGCAGTATTTCCTTTCATATTTTTACCTATGGGAAATATATCTATTTTATATGCACCGATAACATGCCAGTTCAACATTAAAGACATTCCATTAAATAAAATAGGTTTTTCTGATTTAGTTACATAGTAATCTATATCAATAGTTTCCCCAATTTTTAAATCAGGAACCAATCTCCAAGAAAAATCTACAATTTGAGATTTAGAATTCGAAAACCACAAATAAATTAATTTGCCCAGAAAGCCTGCATATGGGAAAATGGCCATTGCCAACATAACCAATAAAAACAACGTAAATTGAACCTCTGTTTCTAAACTTCCTAAAAATTTAAATATTTCACCCATTGTTTAATTTATAATATTTAGAAAATTTTAAACTAATTCAATAATTTTTAAATCCTTGTAATCTGTACGCAAAAAATGTTCTTCCAATGAAGTTGGCGTCGTAGTTTCCAATAAAATATATCGTTTACCATTAAAATCAACCATTTGACCTGAAAATGGCAAATTTGAGACACCAACAATCATATGACCTCCGCCACTTGTCGTGCAATTTACTAAAATTATATTTTCAATTTTTATAAGAGCTTTTAAAATACAGGCAAAAAGTATTGATTTACTATCGCAATCTGAATAAGAAATAGCAATTGACTCATGAGGTAATGATATTCCGAAATATCCATAATCTTCCGCATCAAAATTAGGTTGACCATATGGAATGTATTGAACAAAATTAAGGGTGGCTCGCACTCTATTAATATAGCTATCCGCGTTTTGACTTTGAAGTTCTTTCAAAATAAATCCAGCAATTTGGGTACCGAGTTCTGCGGATATATCTACTAATTGATTGTAATCAACACCAAAATTATATGAACCATTTTCTATTTTAAAAAAGAACCCATCTCTGTTCATATTGTCTAAAAGGTAATTTAAATTGTCAGAAGTGATAACATATGTATTTTCATCTCTGCTTGCAAAACAAGAATTATGAACCCCAAATTTGTCAATTGTATTTGAAAAATTAACTGGATTAAAGATCAATCTGATTGTAGATTCTTTTTTATTTAATAAGGGAAATTTATACTCGAAATTCACCGAGTCATTATTTTTCGACCCATTTAGAAAATATCCGTTAAATACAGGCTCGTTTGGTTCCCTCCTATAATTCTTTGGTTTTTCAGAATGTTGAGCTAAATATTCTATCAAGGACTGATTCTGATCTTTTTGATGCACATTTCTTTCATTTGCACTGCTAGCAAAACCGGTATTCAAGTATACAACCGTTAGAAACAGAGTCAATATGTAAATATAAATTTCCTGCACTATTTATTTTTTATGCATCGAATAAAAAAACCGGCTGATTTATCAAATTGAGATATTGTTAATGGAGCTCCTCCATTTTTTATCGAAAAAGCAAAAGCAGTATATACTATATTAGATGTTGCTGTCCAAAAAAATCTTTTATCTGAACACTCAACATAAGTTCCCATTGCAAGTCTGTGGCAAAGATCTAAATTCTGTGTTTTATTAAAATGATTTTCAAGAAAAAATTTTGTATTTTCATTTAATAATTCGTTAATTTCATTCAATGAGGGAATTCTCCAACCTTCTGGTGCGATAGAATTTTGTGATACAACCGCATAAAAATTATACAGAATCCCATTCTCTTTTCCAATCGAACTATTAAACCCAGGATAACACCATGCAGGCTTGCGCATTTCCTTTGCTTTAGCCCAATCCTCGGCTTTTTCTGCAAACATTAGAGACTCACAATTACTAAATGTAATTTCGTTTAAAAATTCTTTCATCCAAATATTGTTTCCAAAAGTAATTTCAGGAATTTGAACTTTTTTTTCTTGCTCTACAATAGGTTTCTTTTCTACTGGAGGTTGATCCTCAGTACGTTGACTATTTTCGTTTTTAGGTTTATTTTTATCAATGTCATCCACCCTAGGCTTCTTTGGCTTTATATCCTCAGAGTCTTTGATGATTTCAACTGGTTTCTCTTCGGGAAAATATGCAACCAGCATTGGCTTGGTAGATATATCACAAAGTGGGCACCAGAAATCTCCAGTAGACTCCTCAAACAAGTGTTCGGGGTTATTTGTGCATTGAAATTTATATATTTTATCTTTACTTTTTGCCATAGTTTAACTCTAACCTGATAACATTAATTATTAAAATGGAATATTCGGGGAAATTAATAATTAGAATTGGGAAATACAACATTCTATTTTTTTACTAATTAATTATATTTTTGATAATATTGAATTATTAACGATACATTGATAGATAAAAAAACGTGAATATATATTTATTTTATAAAGCCATTTAAGCAATAATATTAATTTGAATTATTATCATCAAATGATTAATTTGATTTCACTATTTTCACTTTGACAAGGTAACTTTTTGAAGTTTTTAACAATAAAATCATAAATCTTTCATCATTATTAAAATTAATCTATTTTTGCTATTTATAAATTGTTTTAACAGCAAAAACAACCTCAAAAAAATGCAAATAGAAACAATAGTTGAATCATCTATTATTAAAATTGTTGGTGTTTTCACATATGAAAATAGTAACATAGAACAATTCATAAATGACGGGTTTTTCAAAATGCCAATTTCTGAATTTGAATTTGATAGTAATTTGGAAACTCAGAATGCGGTAAATTTAATGTCCGCAAAACGCACAACCGATTTTTATCGTGACACTTATTACAAAGAATTTTGGGAAATGATGTTCGGGGAAACTAGAAATTCAGTTAAATCATTTTTGCGAAATAAGTGCCTAAATTTAGTCATTGATAAAAAACCAAATGTTCATTACAATTTTCAATCGAACAGACAAGAACTTTTCTTATTTCCTAACCTAATTGGAATATTTTCTTTGTCTTTTGAATTAAATAATGTAACTCTCGGATATATATCAGATCTTACACACAATCTCAAGCATTTTAATGCGATAATTGATGATTCAATTGAATTACATTCATGGATTTCTAAGAATTTATTAAGTGGAATCGCACTTCGAGGTGAAGATATTAAGTCAGATGAATACAGTGGATCTAAGTTTAAAACATATAGTATTATAAATTTTGATGAACCAACCATAAAAAACGAGAATGTAGATAATTTGCTTTTCGAATTAGGAACATCTAGTAAGATTGGTAGCCTTGTTAAAAAGGAAAATAATGCCCATACCATGAATTACTTTGAATTAATAATGAAAAATAAAATTGACGTTTTTAATAATTATTCTGGGATTGCGCTAATTGATTCATTTACTGTAATTGGAAATAATTTATTTAATTCAAAATTCCAAAACGATAATGAATTTAACAAATGGAATACATGGAACCGTGTATATTTTTCAATTTATATCTACAACTTATTTATTCGTTATAACATATTTAGATTTAATGCAGAATTTACTGAAGATGAATTAAAAACCAGAGATGAATTCCAACAATTTATTGGAAATCATAATGTGAAAGTCATTTCATTTAACTTTTTACCTAACATAATAAATGATACAATTAAAAAAGCTTTCGATATATCAGAGGAAATTGATTTTTTCGAAAAACGATTGAATAGATTAGCAAATATTATTCAGGAAGAGCAAGAAAAAAGGCAAGCATTTTTTTTGGGAATAATTTCGGTATTATCTTCTGTATCTGCTTTTGAACCAGTTTTTCACTTAATAACGAATACTCAAGTTAATTCGGGATTATCACCATTATATTTTTATTTATTACTATCAATTATTGTAATAATTTCGGCATATTTTGTCATAAGTTATATGTTTGCTCGCCAACTTAAAAAAATAAAAACCTTTCTTAAAAACAAAATAGTTCCTAAATGAAGTACACCATTTCGAATATATCTTTAGTTTATGTAGGTAAACATTTTCATACTAATGGAAAGTTAGATGGAAGTCAATTCAATTTACAAATTTTTCCTACACCTGAATCGCTGATTGACTATTCAAATTCCAATGCGCCGGAAAAAATATTCATTCAAGAAAATGGTCGAGAAGCCCATATTTTCAGTATTCAAAACAAGGTGGCGGGCCACTGCGGTATAGATTTGAAACAAAATCACGATGAAAAGTCCATATTCTTACAAGATAAAAATGGTTATCAGATTCAATGTGTAAATTCAGATACCCTACCGGAAACAAATGAATTTTGTTTAATTGTTGAGCCATTAATTGATACATTCAACATAATCACTATGTATCCCGGAGAATATGCACCTCCACTTCCTAATTCTAAATTCACAGCTGTCTACAATGAGTTTTGCGATGATTTTTGGAAGGAAAGGGTTTTTATTTTGACTTAGATTGAAATACTTAATAAACAATTATGAATATAGGTTTAAAATAACAATTACTAAAATAAAATAATTTTATGGGTTGGAATTTAAACTGTTAATAAAAATTTTAAAATCCAATGCCCATTGAATATCTAATTTATTGACATATTTCTTTTTCTTTAAGAAAAATTTTTGATCCTTAAATAAATTATTTATCAAAAACTTTGTAATTATTATTTCAAAAGCTTTTTTACCAACATTTCCAAATTTCTCAAAAAACAACAGGTAATATTTGACATTTTCTTGGATTGCTGAAAATTGCAAATTTTCTGCCCAACTATTGAAAAAATCAGAATTAGTCAATTGCTCCTTATATTTTCCAAAAACATCTTTAATTTCTTGTTCTCCTTTGTAAGATAATAATACATATGCTAATTGAGCTTTATATTTATTAAGTTCATCAGTTTCACTTATTCTACTGAACAAATCAAATGTATTTGCATAATCTCCTTTTATTGCAGCGTTAATCCCGGCACATCCCAATGCATCATTTCTATCTTCCATTCTTTTTATTTGATCACAAATTGTCAAACCTAATTTATATTGCTCGCTTTTCGAAATTATTTTTACTACCTCTCGAAGTATAATTGATTTGCTCATATCATCATCAATTTTTTGAGCGTATAATAATGCTTTTTCTATATCTCCTTTGAATGCATATTCTGTAATGATTACCGAATATGCGTCTATTAGCTGATGCTTATTTTGAATTGGATCAATATTATTTACAATTACTATAGCCAATTCAAATTTTTCATTCATTATTAAATTTTTTATTAATTCAGTTCTTATATTTTTTAAAAAATATTTATCTTCCAAAATCAATTCTGGAAAACTATTATAAATTGCCAAGCACAAATCATTAGATTCAATATATTTTCCTGCGTAATATAATTTTTCTGAAATTTTTAATCGTGATAATATTTTATCATAAGTAGTTTCAAAAAAATCGGAAACTTTTATTGCTGCTTGATAATTATCAATTTCTATTAATGCAAAAATTATGTTCATGATTGAATCATGATTTTCTCTTGCCAATTTCAGCGCTTCATCTAATCTGTTAGATTTAACTAATTTATTTAAAATTGAATTATCAATTTTATAAATGTAATATTTTATTAAATAAAGCGCTTCTTCTATTAAATTAATATCAATTAACTCTATTATAACCAATTCGAAAATTTCATATTTTAATCCATTTAAACGACTATTTACAAATGCACCTAAATTGATTTTGTTAATTATTTCAATTCCTTTATTTTTTATTAATTCAAAAATTACATTAGCTGTGAATTCTTTTATAATAATATCTGGAAATTTTGGGGATAAAATCAAATCATGTAATAATTCTGATATAAAATCGCAATAAAACAAGTCATTTGTTGGCTTATTTATCTCAAAATCATTTTTTAATTTAATTTCAAAACTATCACCCTCCTCTAATATGGTTTTGTCTTCAAATTTTTCATTAATTTGATCGTGATGACTGGAACCGAACCAGCCCCCCTCAAAATCAAGAAGCCATAAATTATCTTCAATATTAATTCTTGGGAATTCTTCATAATTTTCAGGATTAATATCATCGCCGGTCACTTCGCATCTTAAAATTTCAGCTTCATATCGTTTTCCCCCATTTCCTAAAATAACGGATATATCAAGTAAAACACTTCGTCTTAATTCTTCATCATCTATAATTCTTGCAATAATTATCGCTTTATCAATTAATTTATAAGCATATTTAAATTTCTTTTTATTTATGCACTCTTCTGCTAATTCCATTAATTCTCTTGATCTTGAATAATTATCATCTCTCAAATCCAATATTATTTCAACTGTTTCAGTTAAAACCTTCATTATTGATTTATCACATTTGTTAATTTGTGACAACCAATTATATCTCCAGTTTTTAGAGTATTTAAATAAAATCTTAAAATCTAAATTTAATTCAGCTAGTTTGGCTGCAATTAAAAACATCTTTTTTGATGGAAAAAATTGATCCCAATTTAGAACAAAGTGGTCAACTTTCAAATTTTCATCTAAATGAATTATTAACTTACGAAACATTTCCCTTTTTAAATGCTTATCCGAACTATTATTTTCAATTAGGTCAATCAGGCAAAGCATATAAAGTATAAACTTTCGCTGTAGGCCTTCTTTGTCATTTCCTCCAAAGGATTCGATGCACTGCAGGGCCGTATCAATATCATTTTGTGCCACTAAATTTAAAATTCGCGGTGCGTCGTTTTGTTCTTTTTGATATAATTCTATTTTCTTTAATGCGCACTCTATCACTTCATCATCATTAAATTTCAAGGCCCATAGCATCATGTCGTTTAGCATACGCTTGCTCCATTCAAAACCCTTGCTAATTTCTAACTGTCGATTCCAATGATTGATGTTAAATGACAATTCTTTCAATGCATCCACCATACCAGAATGCATTGCTTGAATTAACAGATGTGAACTAAGATATTCCAGTGAATATTGTTCCCATTCATCTCCTTGTCGTAATTTTAGTGCATCCTGCCCCATTCTAATAATTGCCTCATTCAATTTTAATAAATGAGTTTGAGATATTTTTTGTAAAACAAAGCTTCTCAATCGTTCATGATACAACAAATATTTACCGCTTACAGGGGCATTAAACCATTTGCTGTATTGAGCAATATAAAATAACGCTTGCTCTTCTGGCCAGTCCAAAAGGGCAGTCACGAATTCGATACTAACCTCTTTCCTAATAAGAGCCCAAGTCGAAAAGAACTCCAAGAACTTTTGTCTTTCATTTAAATGATTCGCAGATGGAATAGCATCTTCATAAATACCTATTATACCAAAGGGCAAAGATGAAGCATTTTCTTTATGGAAATTTCCGGAAAGTAAGCCATCATAGATGGTTCTCAAGTAAACTGGATCTGTTAGATTCATACAATTTCACCATTTTTTAAAACAGCCTGTAAAAACTCTTCAGAAACATCAAATATTTCTAAGGCCTTTCTAACAGAACTTTCATTAAGCCCTTGAAGAGGTTGAAGCGTTGGAATTTCCTCTAAGCCAAAACGTCCCTCAAGATTAAATCCACTATTGCTTTTGGTTGGAAGTGCCCTGTATGTGAAAATCCATTTGATATATTCAGGTGACGACCATTCTTCATCGATTTCATCTTTTTCATTGTATGTATAAAACCAGTCGTTTACTTTGATTTGACTATTCGCAACAAATGCCTCATCGAGTCCGTCTAAAATTATTACCAACGGTTTTCCAAGATATTTAGCCGTAGGTGTAAAACAATCAGTAAGTAATGCCTGAAAAAGATGAATTACATCATGATAACGTGACGGCAATCGTTCCATCTTGCGTTTCAAAGCTTCATCTTCCACTTTCCAAATACCAGCGCCATTCATTCCGGGCATTTTTTTACCTTGTAAAATCAAATGATACAACACGGCATGAAGGCTATTTGCCATACCTGACCCACAGAAATGATACATGACTGGTATATTTTCATGAATTAACGCATCAATAATACCTGCCGAAAGTGCACCTTTCCCCATTCCCGCTTCTGAATAAATAGGCAACACCCGTTTTTCTGAATCTCCACCGACCCAATTTAAAACCGATTGGACTTCAGTTTCTCGACCAACAAAACAGTCCAAATAATATTTCATTCGCTCACTATGATCAAAAACCTGACCGGCTCCACCCCGCAAGGCTTCTTGCATAGGCTGAAATTTCAATTGTAAAGGTTCATTTTGCTGCGGTTCGGTTTCATCACCACGCAGGGTATTGATAAACTTAGCCCGCGATTTATTTTCATACATCCCTTGAAACAAATACGGTAACCCTTCGTGATCACCATTTTGTACAAATGGATGCAATTCGAGATAGGAATCATTGCTATGCCAAAAGTATAAACCTTCTTTAAGAATAATTTCACTTTCTTCAAATAGAACATATAATGCCGCCATTTCATCAAAAATTTGCAACCCTTTTTTAAGGTCTACTAAATGTTCAGGCACTATACGAATTTGTTGATGCACAAACTTGTTTCTAAAAGTCACAAAACGATCTAAAATGGTATTTTTATTGCTATCCCTTGGTATGGATGCTTCCCACAAACTACCCGATTGCATCGATGCATACCATAAATTTTTCCAGTTGGTGTCACTAGGTAGTGTTTCTCGCAGATTGTCCACCACCTGTTTCATAAATAAGGCATCATTACTTGTATCCCCATCATGCAATTTTTGGCTCATTTGTATGACTGCACCCATACGCAGAAACAAGGTACTCATGCCGAGTCCAGCCATAAATAAATTGTTTAAATATGCTGACTGATTCTCTATAAAATCGACAAAATTATTTTCACTTAATTCATTTCCAAGTGATGATTTTATTTCAACATAACGTTGATGATATTGGTGAAAAGGATTCATATTGATAATACTTTATGTTGATACTCAAGTTTAACATCCCTGCGGCCTAGCGCAAGGTAAATTGGGGTTACTTCCGTCATTTCTGATGGAAAGCCGTAAAGTTCATCTACAACGTCTTCCTGAAATGGACTCTTTGAGGCATTTACCCATGGGTGTAATAATGCGAATACCTCATGCAAATATTCTATAGAATAATTATTTTCATCGGCAAACCTTCTTGCAAATATTGGAGCACCCATCTCCAAAGAATTTATAACTTTATCCAAAATTTCTTCAAGTAATAATACGTCAGACAATTCATCATTTTTTTCTTTTGAGGGACCTTTAAATCTCAAGTAATTTTGCAATTCTATCAATGCAATCTCTTTGGAAGGCAATTCAACCGGAGAAGCTAAATCTAGTTGCTTATTAAAATAAGTATTGAAATGCTCATAATGTTTTCCAATCGCAATTAAAATAATATTGTTTTCAAACAAAAAGTTTATCCATTTAGAAACATGAAGTGGACTAAATAAAGCAATGTGAAAGTGCTGAATCAAAACCACAACTTTTTTATCCTTGATTTCTCTTCTGAGCAACTTAATATGATCCTCTATTTTTTTCCCTTTAGAGAGTGTTTTATTTTGCGGATTGAGCACTTTTAGCAAACGTTGCATCAGAAAATTGCCAGTGAATGAAATTCCGATATCGTGAAGTGCATATCCCACAAAAACTATATTTGACTGAGCTTTCAGCCAACGGCCAATGGATGTAAATAACTCATTTGATTTAATTAAATCAGAAGGACGGGTCCACAATGCAAATGCGCCCTGATTTTTTTCGTTTAAAAACTCATTCAAAGAATCTAGCACTAAATTATCTTTCCCAAGTTCAAAAAACTTTTCTTCATCGGTCCAGAAACTATCTTTTTGTTCGTTGACAATTCGTTCACACAATTTACCGAAAGTTGTATCTGAAATTAATTTATTCCATTCTGAATTTTCAGTTATGTTCCATTTTCCTGAAAAACTCTTTTCCTGAAAAAAATGAAAGTCAGCGGTAATATCAAAAAATCCCGCTTTTGAAAGATCATTTAATAAACTCTCAATATGGGCTGCTTCTTCTATGTTTCTTTCCGGAGGCAATACAAAAAAACCATGCATAACGCTATTTCGCAATTCTGCAAGTCGGTGAACCTTATGACAAAGAACTACCTCCTCCCCAGATTTTTCCCAATAGAAATTATAAAGAAGTGATTTTTGGGTTTTCGAACATTCTTTAATCATATTCGCGGCCCATCTAAATAATGGACCTGCATTATAATCATGTCCAGAGGAACTAAATAGCTGCACCAAAAAATCATTGTAGACTTCTTTCTGTGGGGCATATTTTAAATATTGCACCATACCGACAGCGGCAATTTGATGGAGAATTTCCTCAGAAAGTTCTACCAGTTCATCGGCCGCATAAGCTGGGTCTTCAGCGTTCACTGCCTCTATCTTATTTAAGATGGCAGCAGGTAGATTTGTATTAAAATTAATGATCATAATTAAATATTTAAAACATTTCCTTTCTTATTGTTTTTGGTAATTAATAATCCATTCCGGCAATTCATTCTCTTTTCCTAGTTCTTTGGCTAGTCGAAGTACGTTTTGAATTGAATCCAAAGTCCTTTCATCATCAGCCCCTACTTCA
>Ga0114976_10001603_pt1 | contig 14197 bp, 12 predicted proteins | sample S_130805_EF_Meta_FD_87319 | JGI IMG/M metagenome (GOLD analysis project Ga0114976, IMG submission 87319) | Freshwater microbial communities from Lake Simoncouche, Canada to study carbon cycling - S_130805_EF_MetaG | ecosystem: Environmental > Aquatic > Freshwater > Lake | place: Lake...
CATCAAAAACATACCCAGCAGCACAAGGCCGCACAAACAACACCCACCACCACCCGAAGATGACAGCAGCGCCGCCCGCGCATCCCACCCCAACAACCCCACGCTCACACGCAAGGCCACCAAGACAGAACCAACCCAGCACCACACAAGCGAATCCCAACAAGGACACACCAACGCAGTACCAAATCTACTTCCAGAACCAGATGCAGTTTTAAATGAACAACGCTGCCAAGCCGAGGCCGGACAGTGAACCGCCTTGCAACGGCAACCCCTCCGTCCCTTTCGGGTCCGTCGAGACTGCAGCCACTCGGCGATGGACCGCTTCATCAGCGGGGCGGGAAAACTAGCGTCGCCGCCGATTTCCGTCAACCCCGTGTCGCCGCGGTGAGCTCTATCTAGGCCTGTGGCAGTTTCGGGTCAACAGCTGAATCGCGGAATTCGCCAAGGGCTGGTCGTATTCCGCGCAAACCCAGAAGATTCCTGACTCTTTTCGCGCCAGCCCGGCGCTCAGCTGTCGGCGCTGATCTTGTTCGTCCGGATCACCTCACCCCAGCGCGCGATCTCGGCAGCGACGAACCTGCCGCACCCTGAGGCATCGCTCGCCACCACATCGGCTCCCTGCTCCTCGATCCGACTCCGCACCTCGGGCTCCAAGAGTACCTGCCTCAGCGCCTCCTGCATCCGCTGCAGGATCGGCTCCGGCGTCCCAGCCCGGCCGAAGAAGGCCCACCATGTCGGCGCCTCGAAGCCGGCGAAACCCTGCTCCGCGAAGCTCTTCACCCCCGGCACATGCCGCGCCCCGGTCGCCGTCGTCACGCCGAGCGGCCGCAGCGTCCCCGCCCGGATGTGCTGGCTGATGATGACGACGTTCGACATGAACAGCGGCACCTGCCCGGCCACCGCGTCAGATACCGCCGGCCCGCCGCCGCGATAGGGCACGTGCACCAGGCTGAACCCGCCCAGCTGCTGCAGCAGAGTCGTCGAGACATGCGCCAGCCCGCCGACGCCCGAGCTGGCGTAGCTGATCGTGTCCGGCGCCGCCTTGGCCGCCACCACCAGTTCCCCGAAGCTCTTCCAGGGCGTGCTGTGGTGCGCGACCAGCGCGAGCGGCCCGGTCGCCACCAGGCTCACCGGCGCGAAGGCCTCGAGGGTCCTGTAAGGCAGCCGCATCAGGGTCTGGTTGGTCGCCTCATTGTCATAGGCGAACATCCAAGTATAGCCGTCGGCCGCCGCGCGCGAGGCCTCGATCGCGCCGATCGAGCCCGAGGCGCCGCCGCGGTTGTCAATCACCACCGGCCGCCCGAGCACCTCGGCGAGCTTCGGCTGGAAGATCCGCGCGATGGTGTCGGTCGAGCCACCGGGCGGCCAGGGCACCACCAGACGGATCGGCCGCTCCGGCCAGCCCGACTGCGCCCGCAGGACGGAAGGGCAGGCAAGGCCGGCTGCGGCCAGCCCCAGCAGGCTACGGCGGTTCATGGGCCTTCTCCCGGTGGGGCAACAGGTTGCACAAACATTGTGAGGCACATGGCCCGCGCCGGGCCTCGGCTCAACCCCCCATATGACCATTCGGCGTCAAAGCGCGCGCCAGCGCCTCGACATCCCGCGCCGCCGGACTGTCGGGGTGCCGCGTCAGCAGCGGCGTCTGCCGGCGGATCGCCTCGGGCACCTTGGCATCGCGCCGGATCATGCCCGCCATCGCCACCCCGGCCCCCAGGAACCGCCGGCAGGCGGTATCGAGCGCCCGCCAGGTCGCCTCCGCCGCGGCCACCCCGCCGGCCTTGTTCACCACCACCCGCGCCTCGCCCGCCGGCGCATCCTGGCGGTGCAGCTTCAGTACGGCATAGGCGTCGGTCAGGCTGGTGGGTTCCTCGGTCGCCACCACTAGCAGCAGGTCGGCGCGCGCCGCCAGCCGCCGCACCCCGGGCTCGAGCCCGGCCGGCAGATCGATCAGGACCTCGTCGAACTCCGGCGCCAGCCGCCGCAGCATCGCCAGAACGGCCGCCGCATCGACCCCCGCCAGCGCCCCCGAGCCGGACCGCCCGGCCAGCAGCGCGAAGCCCGCCGGGTGCCGCAGCAGCGCCGCCGTATCCCCGGCCAGCGCATCGCCGAGATCCCGTCCGGGATCGAGCCCGAGCTGCACGTCGACATTGGCCAACCCGAAATCGGCATCCACCAGCAGCACCCGTCGCCCCAGCCCCGCCAAGGCCTGCGCCAAGCTGATCGACAGAAAGGTCTTGCCGACGCCGCCCTTGCCCGAGGCGATCGCCACCAGCCGCCCGCTCATGCCCGCATCTCCGGATAGGGCTGCGCGCCCGCCAGCAACCGTGCCGCCAGCCAGGCGGCATCCAACCGCTCGAGCCCAGCCGCCGGACTGCGGCCGGTCCCGGCCTCGGTCAGCGCGAGCCCGACCTCGGCGGCCGCCAGCACGCCGCCCAGCCTTGCCGTGCCGTCCAGCCGGGTCGGCAGCAGCAGCCGCGCGCCGAGGGCGACGAACCCTGCCGCCAGCTCCGCCGCCTCCTCGGCATCGAGCCCGGCCGGCAGCGCGACCACGATCTCGGCGCCGATGGCCCGCGCCAGCGCGGCCAGCGCCGAGGCCTCCTCGGCCCGCCGCGGGTCGCAGCCGGCGCTGTCGACCAGCACCGGCTGGCCCGCCACCCGCCGCGCCACGGCCTTGGCCAGCATCGCCGGCTGGGGTGCGACCGCGAGCGGCAGATTCAGCAGCCGCGTGAAGGCGGCAAGCTGCTCCGGCGCGCCGGCCTTCTCGCCATCCGTCGTCACCACTAGCGGCGCCCGGCCCGCCAGCACCGCCCGCGTCGCCAGCTTGCCGCACGACAGCGTCTTGCCCGCCCCCGGCGGCCCCGCCAGCAGCAGCGGCCGCGCCACGCCATCGGGCAGCGGCGCGAAGGGAAAGCCCGCCGCCAGCCGCCCGGCCAGCCCGTCGGCCGGCCCCGCCAGCCGCTCGGCCAGCCGCTCGCCCGGGCGGTGCCAGGCGAGGCCGGGCAGTAGGGCGGGCGCGGGCGCGGCGCGCGGCCCCGGCAAGATCACCAGCGGCTCGTCGGCGGCGAGCGGCGGCGGCGCGCCCTCGCGCCCCTCCTGCGCCGCCGTCACCTCGACCCCGCCGGCGACCCGGCAGGTGTCGAGGATCACCGCATCATCGCCGAGCTCGGCGCGCAGCTGCGCCATCGCGCCCGCCATATCGCCCGCGCGGTAGAGTCTGAGACGCATCGCCGCTCAGCCCCCCGATCCGGTCACAGGCTGCCCACCGTGCGGATGCGCGCGCGCGGATGGATCTCCGACTGGCTCAGCACCGTGGTGCTGGGCCGGAAGCGCTCGACGATGGCGCGGACATGGGCGCGGATCGCCCCGGAGCAGACCAGCACCGGGTTCTCGCCGGCATTGGCGGCGCCGTCGAAGACCTCGCGCAGCCGCTGCATGAAGGCCTGGAGCTGGCTGGGCGCCATGGCGAGCTGGCGATCCTCCGGCGGGCCGGTCAGGCTCTCGGCGAAGGCGAGCTCCCAGTCGGGCGAGAGGGCGACCATCGGCACATAGCCCTGCGGCCCGCGCGCGGATTCCGAGAGCTGCCGCGCGAGCCTGCCGCGCACGATGGCGAGGATGCCGGGGATGCTGCGGGCGCCGGCCGAGGTCGCTTCCTGCACGCCTTCCAGGATGGTCGGCAAGTCGCGGATCGAGACCCGCTCGGCCAGCAGCGCCTGCAGCACGCGTTGCAGCCCGCCGACGCCGATCTGTGACGGGATCAGGTCGGCGATCAGCTTCTTGTGCTCGGCGGGCAGCTCGTCGAGCAGCTTCTGCGTCTCGGCGAAGGAGAGCAGCTCGGGCATGTTCTCGCGCACCGTCTCGGTCAGGTGCGTCGCCAGCACGCCGGCGGCATCGACCACCGTGCAGCCGCGCGCCAGCGCCTCGTCGCGCTGGCCCTCCTCGATCCAGAGCGCGGGCAGGCCGAAGGTGGGTTCTGTGGTGCGCTCGCCCGGCATGTTGGGCACCTGGCCGGCGGGGTCGATGGCGAGTTGCAAGGGTGGGCGCAACTGGCCGCGCCCGGCCTCGATCTCCTTCACCCGCAGCACATAGGTATCCGGCGGCAGCTCGAGATTGTCCTGGATCCGGACGCTCGGCAGCACGAAGCCCATCTCCTGCGCCATGGCGCGGCGGAGCTGGCGGATCTGCTCGGTCAGCCGCGGCGCCTCGCCGGCGGCGAGCGACAGCAGCCCATAGCCGAGCTCGAGCCGCAGCAGGTCGAGCCGGAGCGCCTCCGCGACCGGCGGCTCGGAAGGTGCCTCGGGCGCCGGCGGCGGCGCCGCGGCCTGCCGCATCGATTCCTCGCGGAGCACCCAGGCCAGCCCGCCCGCCCCGGCCGAGAGCGCGACGAAGGGCAGCAGCGGCATCCCCGGCAGCAGCCCGAGCACCGCGGCGGCGCCGGAGGCCAGCATCAACGGCTTCCAGGCGCCGATCAGCTGGCGCCGCATGGTCTCGTCGGCGCGTTCCTCGCCCGATCCCTTGGTCACCACGATGCCGGCCGCGACCGAGATCAGCAGCGCCGGGATCTGGCTGACCAGGCCATCGCCGACGGTCAGCAGGGAGAAGGTATTGGCGGCCTCCGCGACCGGCATGCCGTGCCGCAGCACGCCGATCGTCAGCCCGCCCACCAGGTTGATCGCGGTGATGATCAGGCCCGCGATGGCATCGCCGCGGACGAACTTGGCCGCGCCGTCCATGGCGCCGTGGAAGGCGCTTTCCTGCTCGAGCTCGCGCCGGCGCTTACGGGCCTCGGCCTCGTCGATCATGCCGGCCGAGAGATCGGCGTCGATCGCCATCTGCTTGCCCGGCATGGCGTCGAGGCTGAACCGCGCGGCGACCTCGGCGATGCGGCCGGAGCCCTTGGTCACCACCATGAAGTTCACGACGAGCAGGATCGCGAAGACGATCAGCCCGACCAGCACGTCGCCGCCCATGAGGAAGCCGCCGAAGGCGGCGACCACATGGCCAGCCGCCTCCGGCCCCTCATGCCCGTGGGTCAGGATGATGCGCGTGGTGGCGACGTTGAGCGCGAGCCGCAGTAGGGTGGTCAGCAGCAGCACCTGCGGGAATGCGGTGAAGTCGAGCGGCTTGGTCAGGAACAGCGCCACCATCAGCACGAGCACCGAGATGGTGAGCGAGGCGGCGAGCGCGGCATCGAGCAGCAGCGTCGGCAACGGCACGACCAGGACCGCAAGCAGCAGCACGACGCCGATCGCCAGCGTGACGTCGCCGCCCGGCTGCAGCCGCTTGAGCCAGGGCGGCAGCGCGATGCGCCCCATGCGTCAGCGCCCCAGGGAATAGGGTGACGGCAGCATCGCGCCCGGCGTCACCGGCACCGGCACGCCCTGCGCGCGGTACTCGTGCAGCTTGTTGCGCAGCGTGCGGATGGAGATGCCGAGGATCTCGGCGGCGCGGGTGCGGTTGCCGAGGCAATGGGTCAGCGTCTCGAGGATCAGGTCGCGCTCGACCTCCTCTACCTTGCGGCCGACCAGGTTGGCGATGCCGGGGGGGGGCGCGGGCGCCCCGGCGGCGGGCGCGGCCGTGGTCACGGGCGGCGCCTCGGCGGAAGGCTCGAGCTCGATCGCCTCCGGCCCGATCACGCGGCCCTCGGCCAGCAGCACGGCGCGGTGCAGCGTGTTCTCGAGCTCGCGCACATTGCCCGGCCAGGGGTGGCGCAGCAGCATCGCCTCGGCGGCCGGCGCCAGGGCCCGGCGCGGCAGGCCATTGGCCGCGGCGAAGCGCTCGGCGAAGTGGCGCGCCAGCACGGCGATGTCGCCCGGCCGCTCGCGCAGCGGCGGGATATGCAGGGCGACGACCTTGAGGCGGAAATAGAGATCCTCGCGGAAGCGGCCGGCGCGCACCTCGGCGGCGAGGTCGCGGTTGGTCGCGGCCAGCAGCCGGACATCGACCTTCACCGGCGCGGTGCCGCCGAGCCGGTCGATCTCGCGCTCCTGGATCACCCGCAGGAGCTTCGCCTGCAGCCGCGGGTCCATCTCGCCGATCTCGTCGAGCAGCAGCGTGCCGCCCTCGGCCTGCTCGAACTTGCCGCGGCGGGCCGCGACCGCGCCCGAGAAGGCGCCCTTCTCATGGCCGAAGAGCTCGCTCTCGAGCAGGCTCTCGGGCAGGGCGGCGCAGTTCAGCGCGACGAAGGGGCCGCGCGCACGCTTGCTGTGCGCGTGCAGGAAGCGCGCCAGCACCTCCTTGCCGGTGCCGCTCTCGCCGCTGATCAGGACGCTGGCCTCGGCCCGCGCCAGCTGCTCGGCGCGCGTGAGCAGCGCGCCCATCGCCGGGTCCTGGTGGATCGGGCCATCGCCCTCGCCGGAGGCCGCCTGCAGCATGGCGGCGATCAGCTCGGCATCGGGCGGCAGCGGCAGGAATTCGCGCGCGCCGGCCTGGATGGCGCGCACCGCGGCGGCCGGATCGGCGTTGCGGCCGCAGGCGATCACCGGGCAGGCGATGCGCTCGGCCACCAGCTGCTCGATCAGCCAGGCGATGTCCTGGGTCAGCTCGCAGAGCACGAGGTCGGCGCCCTCGGCCCGCAGCCGGGCGAGGCCGGAGGCGACGCCGCCCTCCTGCTGCACCTGGGCGCCGCGCGCGGCCGCGATCCGCGCGGCCTGGCCGAGCTCGGCGTCGAGCGCGCCGATGATGAGCAGCCGCGCCATGGGATCAGCTCGCCCGGTCGGCCTTGACGATCTCGGTCATGGTCACGCCAAGGCGGTTGTCGTCCACCATCACCACCTCGCCGCGCGCGACGAGCCGGTTGTTGACGTAGATGTCGACCGCCTCGCCCAGCTTGCGGTCGAGCTCGACCACCGCGCCGCGGCCGAGCTTCAGCAGCTGGGAGACCTGCATCGTCGCGCGGCCGAGCACCGCGCTGACCTGGACGGGGATGTCGTAGACCGCCTCCAGGTCGCGCGCCGAGGCGCTGGCGTTGCGCGTGGCACCTGCCTCGGTCGCCGGCATCTGTTCGAAGTTGTTGGTGTCGGACATGGGTCAGCTTTCTTCCGGCGGAGGTGCCACGAGGTGGAAGGCGGTCAGCAGCTCGGCGATCGCCGCGCGGCGGGCCTCGAGCGACAGGCTTGCCCCGCCGCCGCGCCAGCTGGCCGCGGCGTCGCCAGGCGGCAGCGCGGGGTCCTCCTCGATGGCGGGCGCAGGCGCGGGGATGCGGGCAGCGGCGTCGGCCGCGCAGCCGGGCGGGACGCGCAGCGTGACGGCGACGCCATCGGCGATCAGCGGCCGCAGCGCCGCGGCGAGCCGGGCGATCGCCTCGGGCGCGACGCGCGCCGCCGCCTCCGGCAGCGCGGCGTCGAGCGCGGCGAGCAGCAGCCGGGCGAGCGCCTCGGCGGCCTCGCCGGCGGCGTCGCGCGCCTGCTCGACGGCCGCCTCCAGCGCCGCGCGGATCGCTTCCAGCGCCGCCGCCTCGCGCGCCGCGAGGCTTGCCTCGGCCTCGGCCTGCGCGCGGGCGGCGCCCTCGGCGGCACCGGCCTCGCGCGCATCGGCGAGTTGCGCCTGCAGCGCGGCCTCGGCGAGCGCGGCCGGGTCGGGCAGCGGCTCGGCCGGCAGGTCGGGCGCGTCGAGATCGGGCACGCTGAAGCGGCCGATCACGCCGGCGCCCCTCGGCGTGCTGCGGCGGGTGACGAGGATGGGCTCGAAGCCGGTCACGCGACCATCTCCTCCTCGCGCCCGTCGGCCAGCTGGATCTGGCCCTGCGCCGCCATGTCCTTGGCCAGCGTGACGATGATCGCCTGCGCGTCGTCGACGTCGCGCAGCCGCACCGGGCCGAGCCCGGCGATGTCGTCCTTCAGCAGCTTCGCCGCGCGCTCGGTCAGGTTCTTGAAGAACAGGTCGCGCAGCGCCTCCGAGGCACCCTTCAGCGCCAGCGCCAGCTTGTCCTTCTCGACCGCGCGCAGCAGGGTCTGCAGGCCGGCGCCATCGACCCGCTGCAGGTCCTCGAAGGTGAACATCAGGCTGCGGATGCGCTCGGCGGCGTCGCGGTTGCGCTCCTCGAGCGCCGAGAGGATGCGGCCCTCGGCGGCGCGGTCGAGATTGTTGAAGATCTCGGCCATCATCTCGTGCGCGTCGCGCCGCTGGGCGCGCGCCAGGTTCGACATGAACTCGGCCTTCAGCGTCTTCTCGACGCCCTCGAGCGCCTCCTTCTGCACGGTCTCCATGCGCAGCATGCGCATGACGACCTCCATCGCGAAGCCCTCCGGCAGCAGCGAGAGCACGCGGGCGGCATGGTCGGCGCGGACCTTGGTGAGCACGACGGCCACCGTCTGCGGGTATTCGTTCTTGAGGTAGTTGGCGAGCACGCCCTCGTTCACGTTGCCGAGCTTGTCCCACATGGTCCGGCCGGCAGGACCGCGGATCTCCTCCATGATCAGCGCCACGCGGTCGCGCGGCAGCGTCTTCATCAGAAGCCGCTCGGTGCTCTCGTAGGTGCCGACCAGCGAGCCGGCCTTGCCGAGCGAATCCGCGAATTCGTGGCAGAGCGCCTCGATCACCGCCGCCGGCACCGGGCCGAGCGAGGCCATGGCGGAGGAGAGGTCGCGGATCTCGTCCTCGTGCATCCGCCCGAACAGCGCCGCCGCCTGCTCCTCGCCGAGCGCCAGCATCAGCGCTGCGGCCTTCTGCGGCCCGGTCATGCTGTCGAGCGTCATCACGACGGCACGCCCTCCGGGTTCAGCCAGCGGCGGATCACGTTGAGGCTCTCATCCGGATGCGCCTCGACCAGCTTGACCAGCGCGGCGAGCGAGGAAGCCTTCATCTGGCCCTGGACATGGGCGAGGTTGACCATGCCCTCCTCCTCGGCGCCGGCCTCGCCCTCGGCGCCCGCGGCCCCCGGCAGGGCCCCGGCCGCGCCGCCCGGCAGCGCCACGGCGCCGCCGGGCCCGGCAATGGCGCCGGCCGCGCCGCCTGCGCCGCCGGCCGCCAGCAGCTCGGGCGGCGCCAGCGAGGCGGCGATCTTGCCGACCATCGGCCGGCCGACCAGCAGGATCGCAACCAGGGCGACGATCGCCAGCAGCACGCTCTCGATCAGCCGCGTCGCCAGCACCGGCGCCACCGGCAGACCCATGAAGCTCTCGGGGGTCGGCGCCGCGCCCTCCTCCTCGAGGAAGCGCATCGAGACCACCTCGAGCCGGTCGCCGCGCTGCTCGTTGAAGCCGACCGCGCTGCGGGCGAGTGCGGTGATGCGCTGCAGCTCCTCGGGCGTCCGCTCGCGCCATTTCGGCGGCGCATTGCCCTCGCCCCGCTCGACCACGCCATCGACCAGCACCGCGACCGAGACGCGCTTGGTGACCGGGTGCTCGCGCAGCGTGTTCCGGAGCGTGCGGCCGATCTCGAAGTTGGTGGTCTCCTCCTGCCGGCTCTCGGAGGTGGTGCCGCCCTGCTGCGCGTCGGCGCCCGGAATATTGCCCTGGACCGAGACCGGCGGCGGCTCGGTGCCGCGGCTCTGCTCGCTGGAGGATTGCGTGCTGCGCGGCACCTGGTTGTCGGGATCGAAGCGCTCGTCGCGGATCTCGACGCGGTCGAAATCCATATCGACATTCGCCTCGGCCCGCACCTTGCCCGGCCCGAGGGTGCGCTCGAGCAGCTCCTCGACCGCGCGGGCAAGCCGCATCTCCTGCGTCCGGCGCAGTTCTTCCTGCGTCGCCGCCGCCATCGGGCCGGCGAGCGCCTGGCCGCCGCGCGCCAGCAGCTCGCCCCGGCTGTCGACGATCGAGATGTTCTGCGGCCGCAGCCCCGGCACCGCGGTTGCGACCAGGTGCAGCACCGCCTGCACGCCGTCGCGGTCGAGCCGCTGGGCGCCCTGCATGGCGAGCACGACGGAGGCTTGGGCTTCCCCGCGCTCGCGCGAGAAGGCCTCGCGGCGCGGCAGCACGAGGTGAACGCGCGCCGATTTCACGCCCGCGAGGCCGCGGATGGTGCGCGCGAGTTCCCCCTCCATAGCGCGGAGCTGATTGACATTCTGCTGGAACGGCGTCTCGGTGAAGGACTGGCCGCGGTCGAAGATCTCCCACCCGACGCCGCCGCCGGCCGGCAGCCCCTCGCGCGCCAGCGCCAGCCGCAGGCGCGGCACCTGATCCATCGGCACCAGCACCTGGGTGCCGCCATTGCCGAGCCGGTAAGGCACGCGCTGGCGCTCGAGGCTGGCGACGATGGCGGCGGCATCCCGCTGCTCGAGTTCGGCGAAGAGCGGCGCCATGGGCGGGTCGCCGGCCCGCAGGACCAGGGCGGCAAGCAGCCCGAGCAGCGCGACGCCGACCACGCCGAGCAGCATCAGCCGGCGCGGACCGAGGCCGAGCAGCCCGCCGAGGATGCCACCCCGGCTCGCCGTCCCCTCCTCCGCAATGGCTTCCGTCGTACCCGACACGCCGGCTCCTGCTCCGTCGCTGAGATGGCCCATCGGCGGATCACCCCGCGCGGCCAGCCGGCAGAAAATGCCGCAGTGCGATTGCAAACCGGTTAAGCCCGGGGAACGGGGTGGGCCGATGCGCCGTCACCAGATTTACACATGCACGTGCGCTTGATATTCCCCGGCCGCGGCACGGGCGGTGTCCGGTCGCGTGCAGAGGGGATCCCACCGCCATGAAGATCGTCGCCTGCAACAGCAACCGCCCATTGGCCGAGGCGGTCGCCGCCAGCCTGAACCTGCCGCTGACCAGCGCCTCCATCCGGCGCTTCGCCGACATGGAGGTCTTCGTCGAGATCAACGAGAACGTTCGCGGCGAGGACGTCTTCGTGGTGCAGAGCACCAGTTACCCGGCGAACGACAACCTGCTGGAGCTGCTGATCACGCTGGATGCGCTGAAGCGCGCCTCGGCGCGGCGCGTGACCGCGGTGATCCCCTATTTCGGCTATGCAAGGCAGGACCGGAAGTCAGGCTCGCGCACGCCGATCTCAGCCAAACTGGTCGCCAACCTGATCACGGTCGCGGGCGCCAACCGGGTTCTGACGATGGATCTGCACGCGGCGCAGATCCAGGGCTTCTTCGACATCCCGGTCGACAACCTGTTCTCCGCGCCGCTGTTCAGCCGCGACATCGCCGAGCGCTACCAGGGCCGCGACCTGATGGTGGTCTCCCCCGATGTCGGCGGCGTGGTGCGGGCCCGGGCGCTGGCCTCGCGGCTGCACACCGACCTCGCGATCATCGACAAGCGCCGGCCGCGCGCTGGTGTGAGCGAGGTGATGAACGTGATCGGCGAGGTCGAGGGCCGCCACTGCATCCTTGTCGACGACATCGTCGATAGCGGCGGCACGCTCTGCAACGCCGCCGAGGCGCTGATGAAGCACGGCGCGCAGGGCGTCTCGGTCTATGTCACCCACGGCGTCTTCTCGGGCGGGGCGGTGGCCCGCGTCGGCGCCTCGCCGATCGAGAACATGACGGTGACCGACAGCATCCTGGCGACCGAGGCGGTCAGGGTCTCCTCCAACATCCGCCAGGTGACGATCGCGCCGCTGCTGGCCGAGGCGATGCGGCGGATCTCCGAGGAAAGCTCGGTCTCCTCCCTGTTCAACTAGCGCGGTCGTCCGCGGCGCCGGCGCTTCGCGTCAACGAACACCCAACCTGCCTGGCGCAGGAGAGGCGACGGGCGGGGCCTGTGGTCCCGCCACCGCGTGAACCGCCGCAGGGGGAGACGGCCCAGTGCCGTCCTGAGCCACCATGGACGCTGACGATGACCACCGCATGCCCCGGGCAGCGCCTGCGGACGAGGTGACCGGCCGCCGGGTGGTGGTGACGGCCGGCCTCGCGGCGATGGCGGCGCCGTCCATCGGCGCCTCGCCGGCGCGGGCAGCGAACGAGGCCACCGTCTACGTCAACGGGACGATCCTGACGATGGCAGGCGACACGCCCGGCCAGGTCGAGGCGGTCGCGGTCCGCGATGGCAGGATCGCCTTCGCCGGCGCCCGGGATGCGGCCCTGGCGGCGGTGTCGAACCCGCGGCTGGTGGATCTAAGGGGCCGCACCATGCTGCCCGGCTTCATCGATACCTGGGGCCACTTCACGCTCTTCGCGCAGCAGACGCTCGGGGTGAACCTCGCCTATTTCGCCGACCGGCCGCCGCGGTCGAAGGCCGATGCGATCGCCCTGCTGAAGGACGCCGCGCCGTTCAACGACTGGGTCATCGGCTACGGCTACGACCCCGCGCTGCTGCAGGACGGTCCGCTCAGCCTCGCGGATCTCGACGCCGCCTTCCCGGACCGGCCGGTGATGATCGCAACCCTGTCCACGCTGACCGGGCAGGTGAACAGCGCAGGCCTTGCGAAGCTCGGCCTCACGCCCATGACGAAGGCGCCGCCGCCGGGCGAGATCGTCAAGGACCCGCGGACCGGCAAGCTGACGGGCGAACTCCTGTTCGCTCCCTTCCTCGCCGCGCATGCCGAAGCGGTCGGCCGGTTGTCCCAGGACCAAGCGATCGCGAGCTTCCGCCGGGCCGAGGCGCTGCTGGCCCGCCAGGGCTACACCACGGTGCAGAGCTACCAGCTGGTGCCGGCGGAGATTGCGGCCCTGCGCGCGGCCTTCGACCAGGATGCGCTGGCGCTCGACGTCATCGGCCTACCGTCGATCTCCGACGCGGCCTCGGCCAGCATCGTCGCCCAGGCGGACTGGACCTGGGGCGCCTATAGCCATGGCGACCGCGGCCTGAAGATCCCCGGCTACCAGGTGGCGACCGATGCCGCCCCGCAGCTCCGGCTCGCCGCCTTCACCCGGCCCTACCTCGACACGACCGGCTTTCCCGCGGGCTGGAAGGGCATGCTGCTCTCCCGGGACGTGGTCGAGCAATGGATCGGCTACGCCTACGCCCACGACATCCAGCTCTTCGTCTACAGCAACGGCGACGCCGGCATCGACATGAGCCTTGCCGCCATCGCCAAGGCCATCGCCGCGACCGGCAAGACGGGCGACCTGCGTACCATGGTCGCGCATTCCTACTTCGTCCGGCCCGACCAGCTCGCGGCCTACCGGGCGCATGATCTCGGCATCTCCATGATGCCGCCGCACATGAAGATCTATGGCGAGACGCTGCTGGGCTATCTCGGGCCCGAGCGCGCCAACCTGGAATCGCCGCTCGCCTCGGCGCTCAAGGCGGGGCCGCACGCGACGCTGCACTGCGACTGCCCCTCCGCCTCGCCGAACGTGATGGAGGCGATCGGCGGCGCGGTCACGCGCCGGACGCTGGCGGGCCGGGTGATGGGCCCCGAGGAAGCCATCAGCCCTTACGCCGCCCTGCTCGCGGCGACGCGGAACGCCGCCCGCGCCTACCGCGAAGAGGCGAGCAAGGGCACGATCGAGGCAGACAAGCTTGCCGACCTCGTGATCCTCGACGGCAATCCGCTCACCGTGGCGCCCGACAGGATCAGGGACATCCGGGTCGCCGAGACCATCAAGCGCGGCCGGACGATCCATCGCAGCGCCTGATGGCTGCCCCTCTTGCGCCGGCCGGCTGGCCCGGCGAGGCTGCGCGCCATCCGTCAGGATGGAGGAGGGGTTCCCATGAAGCTCTACTACGCGCCCGGCGCCTGCTCGATCGGCATCCACGTGCTGCTCGAGGAGATCGGCAAGCCCTATGAGGCGGTGGCGGTGAACCTGCGTGAGGGCGCGCAGTTCAAGCCCGACTTCACCGCGGTGAACCCGAAGTCCAAGGTCCCGACGCTGCAGAAGAACGACGGCTCGGTGCTGACCGAATACCCCGCCATCGCGGTCTGGCTGGCGGCCAGCAACCCCGACGCGAAGATCATGCCGCAAGGCGCCGATGCGCTGGCCAAGGCGCTCGAGGTCACCGACTACTGCGTCGCCACCATGCACATGCACGGCTTCAGCCGGATCTTCCGGCCCTCCGCCTACGCCGCCAACGAGGCCGAGCACGCGGCGGTGAAGGCCAAGGGCGAGGAGATCTTCGAGAAGGGCCTCGCCTGGCTCGACCAGCAGCTCGAGGGCCGTGACTACGTCACCGGCAGCTTCAGCTTCGCCGACACCGCGGTGTTCTACGTCTGTTTCTGGTGGGCCGCGCGGCTCAACAAGCCGCTGCCGAAGAACGTCGCCGCGCATTACGCCCGGATGCAGGCGCGGCCGGCCGTGCAGCGCACGCTCAAGGCCGAGGGGCTCGCCTGATATGCGCTTCGCCGCGGCGCTGAACCCGATCCCCTTCTGGTTTCTCCG
>Ga0114976_10001604_pt1 | contig 14184 bp, 12 predicted proteins | sample S_130805_EF_Meta_FD_87319 | JGI IMG/M metagenome (GOLD analysis project Ga0114976, IMG submission 87319) | Freshwater microbial communities from Lake Simoncouche, Canada to study carbon cycling - S_130805_EF_MetaG | ecosystem: Environmental > Aquatic > Freshwater > Lake | place: Lake...
AAAACGCCGTGTAGGCACCGAAAGCGCCACGGAACACCAGGTTTTCCGCTGTTAGGGCAGCAAAAATCCGACCCCAGCACCAAGGCGGCCACAGCCACGACCGCTTTTCAGCACCCTGTTAGTGCGGGCCGACCGATCAACTAACACGTCGCGTCATGCCACATCGCTCTCAGAGGAAACTAACCACCTTAATAGCGCAGCACCTATGCTTAAAAAAGTAATCACCAAATCTTCAGGCGGAGCCGTAACCTCCGTACTTTCCTGGCCGTGGCGATACTGTTGCGCCGCTATGATCCACTCCTTCATACAAGCACAAATCCGCCGTGCCGCCATCAATGCTGGCTCATTGCCCGCATATCGCTCCTCGAAGTACGGCAGTACAAAGCGGTCTACCTCATTGGGCATCAATCTAGCAATTTTACCAGGGAACAATACTTTTGCGGCGGTTTCTACCGCAGGAAAAATCGTCCGCACTGCTGCTTTACCATCGCCATTCCGGAGGTGCTTAAACGAATTCTCGAAATCTGACTTAACGTCACTGAAGCGAGGGTCTTCTAGCGCCTTGAGGGCCGAAAATCTGTTGTTCTCGAATTCGGCATCGATGAGCCTATGCACCAAGCCACTTTCGTCTACTCTATAGTATGGATTCTCTTCGTCAAAAATTCTTTGTACAAAAACTAGCCAGATGCTGGAGTTGTTGCCCGGGACGGTTCTGAGGCGCCCCCCCTCAAATCTTGCAGTAAGTGTTATTCGATAGCCAACCGTAATTGCATCAAGAACGTCGCGCAGTTCAGCCCGCTGAAAAAACTTTTCTAAGTACCAATACCCTCCGGAGAATGGAACATCTACGCCCAATTCAGTTCGAATCGCATTCACGAACGCCACTTCATAGCTTCGACCCGCGTCGGTTTGCATTTTCCGATCAAAGAGTTGACCCGCGAACGCGCCTAACCTGAACCGAAACCGAGCGCTGTCAGAGGTAGGCGCGCCCCGATCGAGGTAAAGCTGACTGAATTTAGTCATTGGCCGTCGACCTGCGCACTTCTTCTAAATGATAGTTCGTATAAGGGCTCTCACAAACCGCGTTGATACGCAAGCGTCGATGGCAAGAGCCGCTCGCCCTGAACTGCTCGCGCTTGCCCACAACTGCCGACGCATCAGGCACAAAAACGACTGAGCACGTTCTCGAGCATGCGCGAGATCGGGTTGGCGTAGTTGTCGTGCGACAGGCTGCCGCAGAAGGTGATGCTGCCGGTCGAGAAGACCGCGCCGCCCTTCGCCGTCTCGAAATAGACGATCTCGGCGCGGATCAGGTCGTCGGGCTTCTCGCCGGTGACGGTGGTGAGGTTGGTCAGCATCTCCTCATGCACCGGGATGAAGTGGTCCTGGTGGCCCTCGGAGCGGGCGAGGATGATCGCACCCGGCGGCGTACCGAGCAGCGGGTCGGCACGATCGAGCTCGAAGCCCGCGGCGCCGCCGCCCGAGAGGCCGAAGCCGCCGAAGGTCTCGCCCTCGACGCCCGCGATGATCCAGGCGGCGCGCGGATCGTCGGCGCCGGGCATGCGGCGGTAATGCGAACCCTCGAAGCGGCCCTGCGAGGAGAAGCCGACGCCGCAGAGCATCTGCGGCGGCCGGCCGTTGCGGCGCCAGAGCCCGCCCATCGTGCCGTCGAGCTGGTTGTAGTATTCGCCCGGCTCGGCGGCCCAGGCGCGGATGCCGCCCTCGGCGCGGCGGATTTCCACTACGTGCGGGCGGTCAGCGCGGCGCGCCACCTTCCAGTAGAAGCTGTTGCCGCCGAGGTTGGCGAGGCGCCCGCCTTCGTTGACGTAGTGCTGGAGCGCGTCGAGCGTGCCCTGGGTGTGGTATTCGGGATGCGAGCCGGTGACCACCGCCTTGTAGCCTCGGATCAGGTCGAGCCCCTCGTTGTCGAGATCCTCGTCGGTGATGATGTCGAAGGCGATGCCCTTCGCTTCCATCCAGTCGGTCAGATGCGTGTCGGCCGGCAGGTGCCGGAGGCCGGAGCCCTTGGGGTCGGGCACCGCGACGAAGCCCGGGCGCATGTTCATGATCGGGCGCAGGCGCGAGGACAGGTGGATGCCGCTGCCGTCGGGATGCGCGTTGTAGGTCGAGAGCTGATAGGCGGTGACCAGGTTGCCGCACCAGTCGAAGGCGCCCCAGGACTGCCGCTTGCGGCGATGGTCGTCGGGGAATTCGGGCCGGCGGTAATTCGCGTAGACTTGGCAGGTGAAGGTGTTGGCGAGGTAGGCGATCTTCGCGCGCTGAACGCCTTTCGGCGGCAGGACGAAAAACGGGATCAGGTCCCAGTGCTCGCCCGCGCGCAGCCGCACGGCGTAGAGGCCGCTCGGCATGTCGTCGGGGATCGGCACCTCGAAATCCGTCATCCAGCGGCAATCCTCGAGGTCGTCCTCGTGGACGTGGATCGCGGCGTAGTGGCGTGGCGCGTGGGTCCAGGCGTGCTCGGCGCCGGTCCAGCGGCTGCCCTTCACCGCGCGTCCCGGCAGGTTCACGCAGCGTCCGTGCAGCGCGTGCGGGCCGCGGTCGAAGACGGCCTCGCCCTCGATGCCCTGCGAGAAATCCCACCAGGCGATCACCTTACCGGAGGCGAGCAGCGCCTCCGGGTCGGCCAGCGTCACGGGCGCTGTGCCGTGAAGCAGCAACGGGTCCTCGATGCGGCCGTTGAAGTGCGGCGTGCCGCCGATGGTGATGGTGGTGCGGTCGGACCAGTCGGCCGGGGCAAGCAGCGCCTCGCCGGCGGCGGCATCGGCGGCGCCCCAATTCTGGCCCAGCGGGGTCTGCGTCATGGCGAGGCGGGCGCCGCTGATGCGGATGGCGATCTCGTACCAGCGCCGCAGCACCGGCGGCGCGGCGAGCGCCAGCGTCGTCTCGCCGACACGGACGGCGAAGCCCGCCTCGGTCACCGAGAGCTCGAGCGCCTGGCTGCCGCGCAGCGCGAGCACCACCTGCGGCTCGCGCCGCAGCAGCCAGGGTGAGACGCGGAGCAGCAGGGTGAATTCCTGCCCGAGCGGCAGGTCGCCGGTGATCTCGGCATGGCTGCCGGCCGGGATCGGCTTGGCGATGCCGGGGCGCTCGCCGGCCCAGGGCACGGCGACGTCGATCAGCTGCATCCCCGGCCCCGCCGGGTTCGGGTCGGCGTGGCGGACGCGGACGAGATCGGCATGGTAGGTGCCGCCGAGCTGCGAGGAGATCTTCGCCGCCAGTCGCTCGCCCGGGCGGGCCGAGAAGCGGTCGAGATAGCCGATCAGCGGAACCTGCATGCGCGCGCACCCCCGACCCGATGGTTGACCCGCGCGGTGCGGCCGCGCAAGGGTCGCGGCCGGAGGAGGCAAGGGATGGATTTCGCACTCACCGAGGCGCAGGCCGCGATCCGCGAGGGCGTCGCCGCACTCTGCACCCGCTTCGACGACGCCTATTGGCTGGCGAAGGACAAGCAGGGCGGCTTCCCGCACGAGTTCCACCGCGCCGTCGCCGAGGCCGGCTATCTCGGCATCTGCATCCCCGAGGAATACGGCGGCAGCGGGCTCGGCATCACCGAGGCCGTGCTGCTGATGGAGGCGATCGCGGCCTCTGGGGCGGGCATGTCGGGCGCGACGGCGGTGCACCTCAACATCTTCGGCCTGCATCCGGTGGTGGTGCACGGCACGCCCGCGCAGAAGGCGCGGATGCTGCCGCCCATCGCGCGCGGCGAGATCAAGGCCTGCTTCGGCGTGACCGAGCCAACCACCGGGCTCGACACCACCCGCCTGAAGTGCCGCGCGGAGCGGCGCGGCGACCGCTATGTCGTGAACGGGCAGAAGGTCTGGATCAGCGCCGCGCAGGTCGCCGACACCATCCTGCTGCTGGCGCGCACGACGCCCATCGAGCAGTGCCGCAGCCCCGCCGACGGCATCTCGCTGTTCTACACGAAGCTGGATCGCACGCGGGCGAGCATCCGCGAGATCGACAAGATGGGTCGCAAGGCCGTCGATTCGAACGAGATCTTCTTCGAGGACATGGAGGTGCCGGTCGAGGACCGCATCGGCGAGGAGGGCAAGGGCTTCCGCTATATCCTCCATGGCCTGAACCCGGAGCGCGTGCTGATCGCGGGCGAGGCGGTCGGCATCGGCCGCGCCGCGCTGTCCCGCGCGACGGATTATGCGAAGGAGCGCGTGGTGTTCGGCCGCCCCATCGGCCAGAACCAATCCGTACAACACCCGCTGGCGCAGGACTGGATGGCGCTGGAGGCGGCCTGGCTCATGGTGCTGCAGGCGGCCTGGCAGTACGACCAGGGCCTTGATTGCGGCGCGCAGGCCAATGCGTCGAAATACCTGGCGGCCGAGGCCGCGATGAAGGCCTGCCAGAACGCCATCATGACCCATGGCGGCTTCGGCTATGCCCGCGAATACCATGTCGAACGCTTCCTGCGCGAGGCCATGATCCCCTGGATCGCGCCGGTCAGCCCCAACCTGATCTGCTGCTACATCGCCGAGCGGGTGCTGGGGCTGCCTAAGAGTTATTGAGTGGCGAGCAGATTCACGCCTTCAGGCGATACCGCCTTCCGGCGATCTGATCGCCCCTTCGGCAGCCCGCCGCCTCAGCGCTGCAGTTGCAGCGTCCGCGTGTCGAAGGGGATGACGCGGAAGATGCCATTGAGCTGGCGGAACACCGCGGTGCCGCGGATGAAGTCGATCGCCACCACCTCCTGCAGCGGCGGCTCGCCGGCCGAGATGACGTTGGCCAGCTGCATGTTGTTCAGCAGCGTGACGCGCAGCACCTCATAGACCGAATTGCCGCCGGTGGCGCGACGCTCGATATCGGCGCGGGTCTCGGGTGAGAGCGTCTCCAGGATGGCGCGCTGCCAGATCGGGTTCGGCGCCGGGGTCTGGGCCTGGGCCGCCGGCGCGGCGAGCCCGATGGCGAGGCTGGCGGCGGCCAGCATCAGGGCCTTGCGATGGAGCATCGTTGGTTTCCTCTTTCCGTGGGCGACCGGCCGAGGCCGGGGCCGAGCGAAGCTTGCGCGGTTTCCGGATGACTGGAAACCGCGCCAGCCAGGTTTGCAGCGCATCGTCACGGAGACCACCCCACCGACGGTCGGCGATCCGTTCCGACGCCTTGCACGGGAGTGTCATGCGGGAGATCGCGGCGCTACGCTACCCTCCCATGCGCATTGGCGGAGGAACGACCATGGGCCTCATTGTTTGGATCATCATTGGCCTGGCGGCCGGGTGGATCGCCAGCCGGATCATGCACGGCACCAGCCTGGGGCTGCCGATGAACCTGGCACTCGGGGTCGGCGGCGCCTTCGTCGGCGGGCTGGTGATGAGCCTGCTCGGCGGCACCGGGGTGACCGGGCTGAACATCTGGAGCCTGCTGGTCGCGGTCGGCGGTGCCTGCGGCCTGATCTGGGGCTACGGCAAGGTCAAGGCCAGCCAGCGCATCACCTGAGCCTCAACGATACCCCGGATCGCTGAGGTTGGTCAGAGGGAAGGCACTGTGGACGTGCGGCTGCACCACCGGGGCGACCGGGTGGAGGTAGCTGCCGTCCAGCGCACCGAAGCTGTTCGCGCCGAGCAGGCCAAGCACCTCGTGTAGCTCGGTCGCGAGCAGTTCCAGCATGCGGGCGACGCCGGCCTCACCGGCCGAGGCCAGCGCGTAGCAATAGAGCCGGCCGATACCCACGAGCTCCGCGCCGAGGATCATCGCCTTGACGATATCGGTGCCGCGGCTGAAGCCGCCATCGACCCAGACCTTGGCCTTGCCATCGACGGCCTTGACCACCTCGGGCAACACCGCGATCGCGCCGCGGCCATGGTCGAGCTGCCGCCCGCCATGGTTCGAGACATAGACCACCTCGACGCCGTGCTGTACGGCGATGGCGGCGTCCTCGGCGGTGGCGATGCCCTTCAGCACCACCGGCACCTGCGGGAACTTGTCCTTGAAGCGCTTGATGTCGTCCCAGTTCAGCGCGGCCTGGAAGTGCTGACCGGTCGCGCGCACGCGCCAGGGCTTGATGAAGCGCTTGGCGATGTCGCGCTCGCGCCGGCTGTAGATGGCAGTATCCACCGTGAAGCAGAATGCGGTGTAGCCGGCATCGATGGCGCGGCGCGCGACCTCGTCGATCCAGGCGCTGTCGCCGCGGACATAGAGCTGGAAGACGTTCGGGCCGTCGCCGGTCGCCTGCCCCATCGGCTCGAGCCCGGGCATCGAGACCGAGGAGACCATGATCGGGATGTTCGCGGCCTTGGCCGCGCGGGCCGCCGGCGCGCCGCCTTCGGGGTCGAAATTCTCGAGCCCGCCGACCGGCGCCAGCATCACCGGCAGGTTGATCCTGCGCCCGAAGAAGTTGCCGGAGAGGTCGATTGTCGAGACGTCGCGCAGCACCCGTGGCCGGAAGGCGAGCGCGTCGATCGCTGCGCGGTTGCGCATCATCGTCGTCTCGGTCTCGGTCGCGCCGACCAGGTAGTCCCAGTTGCCGGGGCTGAGGCGGCCCTTCGCTTCCTTGACGAACTCGTGCAGCGTCTGGAAGGGGCTCTCGGTGACGTCGCTCATGTGGGGGGCTCCAGGTAGGCCTTGGTCCAGGCCTTGTAGTCCTTCTCGCGCGTGACGCGCGCCATCAGGTCGTCGCGCGGCGGCAGCGGCAGGTCCTTCGGCTGCACGCCGTCCCGCAGCGCCTTCAGCGTCTCGTAGACCGCCTTCTGCGCGGCCATGATCGGGGCGTGGGTCTGCAGCGCGATGCGCACCCCTTGGGCGGCGAGATAGGCGCGGTCGTTCACTTCGGTGCCCTCGACGCCGCCGAGGATGATCGGCAGCGTGGCGACGGCCGCCACCGCTTCCAGCTCGGCCCTGGTCTTGATGCCGGTGTAGAATAGCGCATCTGCACCGCTTTCGCTGTAGGCCTTGGTGCGCCGTACAGCATCCTCGACGCCGTTCACGCTGACGACGCCGCTGCGGGCGACGATGACGAAGCTGAGGTCGTCGCGGGCGGCGAGCGCGGCGCGCACCTTGCCCATGCCCTCTTCCAGCGAGATCAGCGTCACCTTGCCGTCGCCATGGGGCCGAGGCAGCACAGTGTCCTCGAGCGTCATGCCGGCAATGCCCGCGGCTTCCAACTCCTCGACCGTGCGCATGGCGTGCAGCGCATTGCCATAGCCATGGTCGGCGTCGCAGAGCACCGGTAGGCGCTTGACCGCGCGGCAGATGCGGCGCGCCTGGTCGGCGAATTCGGTGAGCGTCAGCACGATCAGGTCGGGCGCGCCGAGTACCGCGAGCGAGGCGGTCGAGCCGGCATACATGCCCATCTCGAAGCCGATCTCCTCGGCGATGCGCGCCGACATGGCGTCGTAGACCGAGCCGGGATGGACGCAGACATCGCCGGTCAGGATGCGGCGGAGCGACTGGCGGCGTTCGGTGATGGAGGACATCGGGTCAGCCTTCCAGCGCCGGCAGGTCGACCCAGGCGCGCCGCTGGTGGCTCGCGTGGCAGGCCTCGATCAGCTGCAACCCACGCGCCGCCTGCAGCAGCGAGGCGGTGTTCGGCGCATCCTCGGCGACGTGGCGGAGATAGGCCTCCCAGGCCTGACGGTAGCTGTTCTTGAACGGCACCATCTCCGGCACCTCGGCCCATTGCGTGCGGAAGTCGATGGGCTGCGGCGCGTTGACCGGGAAGAGCGGCTTCGGGGTATTGGCCAACGTCTGGACCCAGCACTGGTGCAGCGTGCAGGCGGCGCTGCCTTCGGTGCCGTCGACGCTGATCACCAGCATGTCGTCGCGCCGGATGCGGGTGGCCCAGGAGGAGAAGACCTCGCCGACCAGGCCTTCGGGGAATTCGAGGATGGTGCGCACCTCGTCCTCGACATCGACGTCATAGGGCCGGTGCTGCTCATCCCAGCGCTTCGGCTGCGCGGTGCGCATGTGGCAGGTCAGCGCGGTCGGCGATCCGAAGAGGTGGTCGAGGACGTAGCGCCAGTGCGGGAACATATCGAGCACCAGCCCGCCGCCCGTCGCCTTCCTGTAGTTCCAGCTGGTGCGCTGCGCCGGGATCACCTCGCCATCGAAGACCCACCAGCCGAAATCGAGCTTCATCGAGAGCAGCTTGCCGAGCGTGCCGAGCTGCAGCACGGTCTTCAGCTTGACGAGGCCGGGCAGGTAGATCTTGTCCTGCATCACCGCGTGCTTGCGGCCGGCGGCCTCGGCGGCGCGGCGGACATCCAGCACCTCGCCCAAGGTCTCGGCGACCGGCTTTTCGAGGTGGATATGCTTGCCGGCGGCGATGGCGCGCTTCGCCAACTCCGGCCTGCCGCCGCCATAGGCGCATTCGAAGAAGATCTCATCGGCGGGATCGGCCAGCGCGGCGTCGAGATCGGTGGTCCAGCGCGTCAGGCCGAAGCGCTCGGCGAGCGCCTTGAGCTTGTCCTCGGTGCGGCCGACCAGGATAGGATCGGGCATGAGGCGGTCGCCATTGGCCAGCGGCAGCCCGCCCTCGGCACGGATCGGCACCAGGCTGTTCAGCAGGTGCTGGGTGGTGCCGATGCGGCTGGTGGCACCATGCATGATGATGCCGATGCGGCGGGTGGCCATGGACGTTCCCCCAAGGCATCGGGTCGTCGGAGGGCCGAACGGCCCGAAGACGTGAATCCGATGCCCAAAAACTAGTTCGGCTTGTGTAGCACCACCGGCGTGCGTGTGAAGCTCCGCCGGCCGCGCTTGAAGCCCATGAGCACCGGCGCGATCTCGCGGATGGCGGAGACGGTGTCCGGCGCATCCACGACGACGAGATCGGCCGGGTTGCCCACCGCGATGCCGTAGTCGCGCCGCCGCATGATCTTCGCGGATTGCGAGGTGAAGAACTGCCAGGTTTCCGCCAGGTCCTCCGGCATCGCGTGCTGGATGACGTTGGCGTAGAGATTCGCCATGCGGATCAGCTGGCCGTCACCTAGCGGCGTGAAGGCGTTGAGGATGTTGTTCGAGGATATGCAGCAGGTCACGCCGAGCCGGTGCAGCCGGTTGGCGTCGGCGACGCTGCGTTCGACCCGGTGGTCCTTGTCGCGCCCGCCGAGATAGAGGTCGGTGGCGGGCAGCACGGTCAACGCGACGCCGGCATCGGCCATGCGCTTGGCCATCTCGTCGAGCTCGGGTAGCGGCATGACCGAGAGTTTCGTGAGATGGCCGCAGGCGACGCGGCCGCCCCAGCCGTATTTTTCCGTCAGCTCGCAGACCAGGCGGGTGTCGAGGTGCTGGGCGGAGGAACCGCTATCGACATGCATGTCGATGTCGACGTCGAACTCGCGGGCGAGCTCGAAGATGCGGCGGACCTGGGCGGAGCTGTCGCTGTCATAGGTGGGCGCGGCGCCGATCACCGTGGCGCCGTTCTTCAGGGCGGCAACCATGAGTTGCTCGGTGCCGGGATTGTTGAGCAACCCCTCCTGCGGCATCACGCAGATCTCGATGTCGATCGCCCATTTGTACTGCTCGACCAGCGCCTTCACGCCCTCGAAGCCGCGCAGGCCGACGCCGGGATCGACCTCGGCATGGGTGCGCATCAGCGTGGTGCCGTGGCTGATGCATTTCTCCAGCGTGCGGCGGGCGCGGCCGGTGACGTCCTCGACGGTGAAGGACGACTTGATCGCGCGGGTGCGCTCCATCGCGCCGTGCGGGAAGCGCTGGGTCTCGCATTGGCAGCGGTCGATGGTGCAGGTCTTGTCGAGGTGGATATGGGTCTCGACGAAGCCGGGCGAGACCAGGCGGCCGCCGCAATCGATCACCTCACCCGCGTCACCGGCAAGCGCCGGCCCGATCGCCGCGATCTTCCCGTCAGCGACGCCGATATCGGCCACCGCGCCATCCGGCAGCCGGGCATTTCGCAGCAGCAGGTCGAATGCCATCAGCGCTTCTCCGCCGCGGTCGCATAGGGGATGTTGCGGCCGCCATAGCGGCGCACGCGGACATTCGCCTGTTCGGCATGTCCGGCGAAGCCCTCCAGCATGCAGAGCCGCGAGCAGACCTCGCCGATCGCCGCACTCGCCTCGTCCGTGAGCACGCGCTGGTAGGTGACGGTCTTCAGGAACTTCCCGACCCAGAGCCCGCCGGTGTAGCGCGCCGCCTTCTGCGTCGGCAGGGTGTGGTTGGTCCCGATCACCTTGTCGCCATAGGAGACATTGGTGCGCGGGCCCAGGAAGAGCGCGCCGTAATTCGTCATGTGCTTCAGGAAGTAGTCGTCGTCGCGCGTCATCACCTGGACGTGCTCGGAGGCGATGCGGTCGGCCTCCCTGACCATCTCGTCGAGCCCGTCGCAGACGATAACCTCGCCATAATCCTGCCAGCTCTGCCGGGCGATCCCCGCGGTCGGCAGGATGCTGAGCAGCCGCTCGACCTCGGCCACGGTCTCGCGCGCGAGTTTTTCCGAGTCCGTCAGCAGGATTGCCGGGCTTGTAGGTCCGTGTTCCGCTTGCCCGAGAAGATCCGTGGCGCACATCTCGGCATCCACCGTCTCATCGGCGATGACCAGTGTCTCTGTCGGGCCCGCGAACAGGTCGATGCCGACGCGGCCATAGAGCTGGCGCTTGGCCTCGGCGACGAAGGCATTGCCGGGGCCGACCAGCATGTCGACCGATGCGATGCTTTCGGTCCCCAGCGCCATCGCCCCCACCGCCTGCACGCCGCCGAGGCAATAGATTACGTCGGCACCGGCCAGGTGTTGCGCCGCGACGATCGCCGGCGCCGGCCGGCCCTCGAAGGGCGGCGCGCAGGTGACGATGCGCGGCACGCCTGCGACCTTGGCCGTCACCACCGACATATGCGCCGAGGCCAGCAGCGGGTACTTGCCTCCCGGCACGTAGCAGCCGACGGAGTTCACGGGGATGTTCTTGTGGCCGAGCACCACGCCCGGCAGCGTCTCCACCTCGATGTCGCGCAGCGCCGCCTTCTGGTGCTCGGCGAAGTTGCGCACCTGGGCCTGGGCGAAGCGGATGTCGTCCAGGTCCTGGCCGGTGAGCTGGTCCAGGCAGGCCTGGATTTCCCTGTCCGTCAGCCGGTAGTCAGCCCGGTCCCATTTATCGAACTTCACCGACATGTCCCGCACCGCGGCGTCGCCGCGTGCGGCGATGTCGGCCAGCAGGCCCTCCACGATGCCGCGCACCTTGGCATCCGCATCCGCCTTCTCGTCGGCGGAAATGCTCGTCTTCAACCAGCGCGCCATCCGGCGGCCCTCCCCTCAATTCTCTGGCCGGGCCGATTCACGGCTCCGGGCGACAAGCGCCCTTCGCCGATCGGACGGGCTACTCAGCAGTCCAGCCGCCATCCACCAGCACGGCCGAGCCCGTCATCAGCGCCGAGGCATCCGAGGCCAGGAACACCACCGGCCCCATCAGGTCGCGTACGTCGCCGATCCGGCCGAGCTTGATCTTCGACAGCACCCAGGCCTTGAACTCGGCATTCTCGAAGAACGGCTTTGCCAAGGGCGTCTCGATGAAGGTCGGCCCGATGGTATTCGCGCGGATGCCGAACTTCGCCAGGTCGATCGCCATGGCCTTGGTCCAGCCCTCCATCGCCCATTTGCTCGCGCAATAGGCGCCGCGGTTGGGACCGCCGACATGGCCCATCTGCGAGGAGATGTTGATGATGCTGCCGCGCACGCCCTCCGCGATCATCCGCTTCACCACCGCCTGCGCCGCGAAGAAGGCAGCGCGCAGGTTGAGGTCGATCACCGCGTCGAAATCCTCGGGCGTGACCTCGTGGAAGGGCGCCGGGCGGTTGGTGCCAGCATTGTTCACCAGCACGTCGAAGGCCGGTCGTTCGGCGACCAGCGCCGCAAATCGCTCGATGTCGGCCATGTCGCAGGCGACCGCCTCGGCGCTGCCGCCGGCGGCGCGGATCGCCTCGGCCACCGCAGCGATCTCGCCCGCGGTGCGCGAGACCAGCGTCACCGCCGCCCCCGCTTCGGCCAGCGCCGCCGCGGCAGCCAGCCCGATACCGCGACCCGCGCCGGTGACGAGGGCGCGCTTGCCGTCGAGGCGGAAGCCGGGCGCATGCGGCAGGGCGATGGTATCCATACGCCCGGGACTGTAGCGGGCCCCCGCCTTTGGTCCAGGGGCCATGGGTCCAGGGGCACAAGGCTTGCTACGCTCGCCGCGACACCCAGGAGAGCATCGCATGAGCAAGGTCGTCCTCGTCACCGGCGCACAGCAGGGCATCGGCGCCGCCTGCGCACGGGCCTTCGCCAAGGCCGGCTACGACGTCGCGGTGAACTGGCTGGATGACCAGGCCGCCGCCGAGGCGGTCGCCGCGGATGTGCGCGCCGCCGGGCAGCAGGCCGTGCTGATCCAGGGCAGCGTCGGCACCGTGCCGGGCTGCCAGGCGATCGTCGGCCAGACCGTGGCGGAGCTCGGCCGGCTCGACGTGCTGGTGAACAATGCCGGCATCTTCCCGCGCAGTGCCTTCCTCGAACTCAGCGAGGCGATGTGGGATGCGGTGCACGACGTGAACCTGAAGGGCAGCGCCTTCACCGCGCAGGCGGCGGCCAAGGCGATGATCGCCTGCGGCGCCAAGGGCGCGATCATCAACCTGAGTTCAAGCTCGGTACGCGGCACGCCGGTCGGCGTGCACTACAGCGCCACCAAGACCGGCGTGATCGGCATCACGCGCTCCATGGCGCTCGCGCTCGCCGAGCACGGCATCCGGGTGAACGCGATCGCGCCCGGCACGACGGACACCGCGCAGCCGCGCTACGGCAATACCGAGGAGGAGCTGCAGGCCTTCGGTCGCAGCCTGCCGATGGGCCGGCTCGGGCGGCCGGAGGAGATCGCGGATCTCGCCGTCTACATGGCCTCGCCCTCCGGCGAATGGCTCACCGGCCAGGTCTGGCACATCAACGGCGGCAACTACCTGGCGTAGCTACCCCGCGATCGCGTAGGCCGGCCGGCGCGGATCGGCGCCGGCGGCGAGCAGCCCCTTGGCGGGCTCGCTCAGCACCACCTCGACCGTGCCGGCGAGCCAGGTCTTCGCCGGCCATTCCTTGATCTCGTGGCCGCGGGCGGCGAGCGCCTCCTGCGTCGCCTGCGGGATGGCGCCTTCCACCGCCAGGCGGCCGGGGAAGAAGTCGAAGGGCGCGAAGCTCGACGGGAAGGAATAGGAGGCGACGCGCGGCGCCTCGATCGCTTCCTGCACCTCCATGCCGAACTGGTGGATGTTCAGCATGACCTGCAGCATGGCCTGGATCTGCACGTCGCCGCCCGGCGTGCCGAAGGGCATCGGGCCGCCTTCCTTCGTCACCAGCATGGCCGGGTTCGGCGTCAGCCGCGGCCGCTTGCCGGGCGCGACGCCGGCGGGGTGCTTCGGATCGGGCCGGCTCTGCGAACCACGGTTGGAGGGGATGATGCCGAGGCCGGGGACCACCGGCGAGTTCCAGGAGCCATCGGAGGGCGTCGCCGAGAATGCATTGCCCCAGCGGTCGACCACCGCGCAGTAGCTGGTATCCGCCTCGACCAGCGGCGTCGCGCGCGGCGCCGGGTCGTTCTGCCCGGTGCCCGGGCCGAACAGCGGCCCCGGCATGCCCGGCAAGGCGCGGTCGGGCGACATTTCCGCGAGGCGCGCGCCGAGATGCCCGTCGGAGAACAGCCGCGCGAGCGGCACCTCGGCGAAGGCCGGGTCGGTGAAGTGGTATTCGCGGTCGGCCATCGCCGCCTTGATGCACTCGACGAACAGGTGAAGGTACTCGGGGCTGTTGTGCTGCAGCGCGCCGATGCCGCCCTTCTCCATCAGCAGCAGCGCCTCGATCAGCGCCGGGCCCTGGCACCAGGGGCCGCAGGTCAGGATCTCGTGGCCGCGCCACTCGGCGCGCACCGCGGGCTCGATGCGGCTGCGATAGCCGGCGAGGTCCTCCATGGTCAGGTAGCCGCCCTCGCGCTGCATGAAGGCGGCGATCTCGCGGGCGATGTCACCCCGGTAGAAGGCGGCATGCGCGGCGGCGAGGCCGGCCAGCCGCCCCTTCCCCGCCGCCTTCTTCTCCTCGTCGGCCATGTATTGCAGCGTGCGCGCCAGGTCGGATTGCACGAAGCGCTCGCCGACCAGCGGCTTGCGCCCGCCCGGCAGGAAGATCGCGGCATTGCCGGGCCAACGCGCGTATTCCGCCTCGTGGTCGCGGATGTTGTCGGCCAGCAGCGGATACACCGC
>Ga0114976_10001605_pt1 | contig 14181 bp, 12 predicted proteins | sample S_130805_EF_Meta_FD_87319 | JGI IMG/M metagenome (GOLD analysis project Ga0114976, IMG submission 87319) | Freshwater microbial communities from Lake Simoncouche, Canada to study carbon cycling - S_130805_EF_MetaG | ecosystem: Environmental > Aquatic > Freshwater > Lake | place: Lake...
GCTGAAGCCTGGCCATCGTGGCATCACCACTGATGTTTGCGTGCCCATCTCTCGGCTGACGGAAGCGGTGGTGAAGGCCAAGGAAACCGCCAAGGCTTCAGGGCAGACAAGCTGCATTGTCGGCCATGTCGGCGATGGCAATTTCCATTGCCTGATCCTGTTCCCCGATAATGACCAGGAAGCTTTGGAAAAAGCCTGGGCTTTGGACCGTGAAATTGTCGCGCAAGGCTTGGCATTTGGCGGCACCTGTTCCGGTGAGCATGGCATCGGCCTTGGCAAGCGCGAATTTCTGGAACAGGAACATGGCGCGGAAGCGCTGGCCGTGATGCGCAGCCTGAAGGCAACGCTGGACCCCAAAGGCATTCTCAATCCCGGTAAAATGTTCCGGAATTGATGATCGCGCGCACCCCATGAACCTGATCGCCCTTTCCATCATCGCCTTGGCGATGGGGCATGTATTTTCCAATGCGGTGCGTACCCTGCCGGCCATTGCCGCCGATGTGTTGCAGCGTGATCTTGGCATTACCGCCGATGGCTTGGCCGCGCTGACTGGCGCTTTTCCCGCAACCTTCGCGCTGGCGATGCTGCCCGTGGGTGTCGCGCTGGACCGTTGGGGCGTGAAGCCCACTGCGCTTTGCCTGCTGACGATTGCCGCCGGCGGCGCGGTGCTGGCTGCAAATGCCGATGGCGCCGCTTCCATGCTGGTGGCGCAGATGGTTCTGGGTATTGGCTGTTCGGGCATGTTGATGTGCCCCATCACCTATGCCGCCAAGAATATGCCGGCGCAGCGCTTCGGGCTTTGGGGCGGAATTGTGCAGGCCGTTGGCAATACTGGCATGGTGATTTCGGCAAGCCCATTGGCCTTTCTGGTCGAATATTCCGGCTGGCGCGCTGGCTTTCTTGCCTGCGCCGGGCTTGCAGTGTTTGCCGCGCTATCGGTCGCTTTCGTGGTGCGCGAAACCCCGCCCGATGTCACAACGCGCCGCAGCCTTAAAGAAGATGCGCGCGATGTCATCCGGCTTGGCTTTTCGCGCGAATTGCGTGCACCGATTGTCATGGCCTGGACTTCCTTCGCCATTGTCCTTGGTGTGCGCGGCTTATGGGGCGGCCCCTGGTTGATGGAAGAAAGGGGGCTTTCGCGCGTGGAAGCGGGGCATGTGCTGTTGCTGTGTACCGTGGCGCTGATCATCGGGCCTTTGCTCGCCGGCATTCTGGAACGGCGGTATCAGCAACATCGCGGCGGTATCCTGGTGGGCGGGCATATCGGCGCGGTGGCGGCCATTGCCCTCATGGTGCTTGGCGGCGCGCTTTCCTGGCCGGTGGCGGCGGATGCGGTGCTACTGGCGCTGTTTGGGCTGCTGATTTCAACCCAGGTTATCTGCTTCGCTCTTGTGCGCGCAGCCACCCCGCCGGAACGCGTGGGACGCGCGCTTTCGGCCATGAATGTCGCCTTTTTCGGCGGTGCCGCGATCATGCAGGCGGCTTCGGGTGTTGCGGCCAGCATTGGTGGCATTGGGGCGGCGCTGATGACCTTTGTTGTTGCGGTGCTGATCTGCTGTGTAATCTTCATCATGCTGCGTGCGCGGGAGACTTGATGCGCCTGGATTTCCGTCGCAGATGAACCGTTGAAAAGGCAGGGGCAAATCCGCCCGCCGAGACAAAATGGGTGCAGGGTCATGGATGGCATGAATGACACAGTGGGCCGCTTCGGCAGCGGCCAGGCGGTGCGGCGGTTGGAAGATGGCCCGCTTTTGGCCGGCGCTGGCCGCTTCACCAATGACGAAGCCCTGCCGGGCCAGGCGCATCTGGTGTTTTTACGATCCCCCCATGCCCATGCGCGCATTGCCTCGATTGATACCAGCGCCGCGCTTGCCATGCCGGGTGTCGTGGCGATCCTGACTGGGGAAGATGTGGCGGCGGCTGGGTTGAAATCGCTTGGCGTCGCTTTGCCCTTCAAGCGCCCGGATGGGTCAGACCTGGCTGCGCCGCCGCGCCCGATCCTGGCGCAAGGGCTGGTGCGTTTTGTGGGCGAACCCGTCGCCGCCATCATCGCCGAAAGCGCCGCCGCGGCGCGTGACGCAGCCGAAGCCGTGATGGTGGATTACGAAGAATTGCCCGCCGTGACCGGGCTGCGAGATGCTATCGCCCCCGGCGCGCCGCAGCTTTGGCCCGCTGCCGGCAATAACATCGTTGCTGAAACGCGCTACGGCGATCAGGCGGCGGTGGAAGCAGCCTTCGGCGGCGCCGCGCATGTTGTGGCGCTCGATCTGGTGAACCAGCGCCTCGCCCCGGTTTCCATGGAACCGCGCGTGGTACTGGCGGATTATGATGGCCCGAGTGATCGCTTCACCATCCGCATGAGCACGCAAATGCCATCAGGCTTTCGTGATCAGCTTTGCAAGGAAGTGCTGGACATCCCGACGGATCGCGTGCGCGTGCTGGTGGGTGATGTCGGCGGCGGCTTTGGCATGAAAACCGGGCTTTACGCCGAAGATGCCGTGGTGGCCTTCGCCGCGCGGCGCCTGGGCCGCCCGGTGCGCTGGGCTGCGGAGCGGATGGAAGATTTCCTCGCCGCGCTGCATGGCCGCGATACGGATAGCAAGGTGGAATTGGCGCTGGATGCCGATGGCAAGGTGCTTGGGTTGCGGGTGCGGACGCTCGCCAATATGGGCGGCTATACGCGTAATTCCGGTGTCGCCATTCAATTGCTGATCGGGCCTTGGGTTTCCACCAGCATTTACGACATCACGAATATTGATTTCCAATTCACCGCTGTGCTGACCAATACCGCACCCACTGGCCCTTATCGCGGCGCCGGCCGGCCTGAGGCGATTTACATCATCGAACGCCTGATGGATGCGGCGGCGCGCAAGCTTGGGCTTGATCCTGCCGAACTCCGCCGGCGCAACATGATCCGGCCAGAGCAAATGCCCTACAAGAACGCCATGGGCCAAAGCTATGATAGCGGCAGTTTTGAGAGAATCATGGACCAGGCATTGGTCGCCGCGGATTGGCAAGGTTTCGCCGCACGCGCCGCACAATCGGCCAAGGCGGGCAAGCTGCGCGGGCGCGGCATTGCAACCTTCCTGGAATGGACGGGCGGGAATGTGTTTGAAGAACGTGTGACCGTGGCCGTGAAGGCCAATCGCGAAATTGAAATCTACGCTACCACACAAGCCATGGGTCAGGGCATCGCCACCAGCTATGCGCAGCTTGCCGTGGATGTCTTTGGTGTGGAACTCGACAATATCAAAATCGTGATGGGCGATTCGGATCGCGGCAGCGGCTTTGGCAGCGCAGGGTCGCGTTCGCTTTTCACTGCCGGATCAGCAGTGAAGGTCGCTGCCGATAAAACCGTGGACAAGGCGCGTGATCTAGCCGCCGATGCTTTGGAAGTGGCGCCGGTTGATTTGGAATATCTGGCCGGTGCCTTCCAGGTGGCGGGCACGGATCGGCGCATCGGGCTTTTCGACTTGGCGGCGAAGCAGCCGGAAGGCCGCATTTTCATTGATTCCACAAGCTCTGTTTCCGGCCCTACCTGGCCTAATGGCTGCCATATCGCGGAAGTGGAGATTGATCCTGATACCGGTGAGGTTGCCATTCCGCTTTATGTTTCCAGCAATGACGCCGGGCGCGTGGTGAACCCCTTGATCGTCGAAGGCCAGGTTGTGGGCGGTGCGCTGCAAGGCATTGGCCAGGCATTGTGTGAGGCGGTGATCTACGATCCCTCCACCGGCCAACCACTGACCGCAAGCTTCATGGATTACACCATGCCACGCGCGGATATGCTGCCAACAGCAACCACGTTGCTTGATCAATCCATCCCTTGCCGTACCAATCCTTTGGGCGTGAAGGGCGTGGGTGAGCTTGGCACCATTGGCGCCACGCCGGCGCTGGTGAATGCGGTGGCCGATGCGCTGGCGCGGCATGGGCGCGGTGCGGTGGCGGATAGCGTGCAAATGCCTCTCACGCCGCCCCGCATCTGGGCGCTGCTGCAAGGCTGAAACGCCCATGGCCCTTGGCAGAAGACGCAACCGAGAACGCCGCCAGCGCACCACGCGCTGGCTGTGGCGTCTGTCCCAAGCCGCCATGCTGTTGCTGGTTTTTCTGGGCTTCGGCGTCCTTGCCTATCGTGGCGCGGAGGAGATCGCGCGCGCCGAGGTCTCCACCCTTGAAGCGCGTTTGGCGGCAGCAGCGGAACGCGAAATTGCGGCGGAAGGCGAGAAAGTCAGCCTTATCGCCGAACTTGAACAAGCGCGCGCCGAGGCCAGTACCTGGCGCGCCCGGCACGATCAGGAAGTGCCGCGCCCGCCCTTGACGGATATGCTGGACAGCGCCGCGCAGCGTATGGCGGCTGGCGTAGCGCCGGAACGGCTGATGGAAGTGCTGCGGCTTGCAGAAAATCCGCGCCGCTGTGAAGGCCGCCCGATCATCCGCCGCTTCGCCATTCGCTTTGGCGGTACGCCAAATGCGGAGGAAGGCACCAGCTTGATGGATGGCCTGCTGCGCATTACCGCTGCCATGCCGGCCGGCACGGAAGATGCGGCGCGGCTTGCTGCGATCAGTGTTACCACCGCCTGGAATGGCCGATCGGAAAATCTGACGGGCTTGCCCCAGCGCCTGACCATCCCACTCGGTAATCTGGATCTGGACCTTGCCGTTACCGCGGGTGATATGCGTGGCTTTGTCCAGGTGGCGCTTGCCACCTGCCCGCGGGGCTGAAGGCTCTGGACAGGGGCTTGCATTAGCGCAACCATTTCCTGAAACCGCCGGAGGAAACCAATGAATCGCCGTGATACGCTGAAGGGCGCGCTAGCCCTTTCAAGCTTGGCTGCCCTGCCCGCAGTTGCGCAGAATCTGGATCGGCCAGTGCGCTTCATTGTGCCCTTCGCCCCAGGCGGCACCTCGGACATCATAGCGCGCCTGCTCTCGCCAGAGCTCACCAAATCCTTCGGCCAGAATGTGGTGGTGGAAAACCGCACCGGCGCCAGTGGGAATATTGGTGCTGATCTGGTGGCGAAATCGCCGCCCGATGGTCACACCATGTTGATCATTGATGTTTCAACACTGGCCACAGCACCTTCGCTCTATACGCGCTTTCCCTTTGACCTGAAGCGGGATTTGGCGCCGGTGACGATGCTGATCTACGCGCCCTATATCCTGGCGGTGCATCCTTCCGTGCCGGTGAATAACGCGGCCGAATTGGTGGCCTATGCCAAGGCCAATCCAATGCGCGTGAATGTCGGCCATGCTGGGATTGGTGTGGGCAATCATTTGGCCGGGCTTTTGGTGACGCAGCATTGGGGCGCTGACCTGACGCAAGTGCCCTATCGCGGCGGTGCGGCGGCGCTGACGGCCGTTGCCTCAGGCGAAGCGCAAATGATCATCAATGGCGCCACCGCAACCGCACCCTTCTGCAAGCAGGGGCAATTGCGCCCCATTGCCGTGACCGGCCCGCGCCGCCTGCCGGATTTCCCGGATGTGCCCACCTTCAAGGAACTCGGCTGGCCGGCGGCTGAAAGCGGCACCTGGCAGGGCGTGCTGGTGCAGGGCGGAACACCACCCGCGATGGTGGAGCGTCTGTCGCGCGATCTCCGCGCTGCCATGGCGGTGCCGGGTATTTCCGAACGCATCACCGCAATTGGCGGCGAAAACCGCGCCGAGGGCCCGGAATCCTTCCGCCGCTGGCTGGATAATGAGATCGAGGTCTGGGGCCGGGTTGTGCGGGCCAATAACATCAAGCTTGATTGATGCGCGTTTGTTGCACAAAATTTTGCTGATGTGGCCGTGGCACAGCCAAGGCTTTGATGGGATCACTTGCTGAGGAGCCTGTCTGAGCCAAGTTGCATCGCTTGGCTCAACGGGGAATGCACCGACAGTGGCAGACAAGCGCGCCCAAGCGTTGCAACATGCGCCCCACACTACCAGGGAGAACCGCCATGTCATCCGGCAGCTATGACCGCGCCAGCTTCAAGGGCCTGAGTTTTCACAATGCCGTGCCGCGTTTCCTGGCCGGGCAGGATAACCCCCGCGCCTATCTGGAACGCTGCCTTGATACCATTGCGGCGAAGGATGGCGTTGTGCGCGCCTTCGTTGTGCTGAATGAAGCCGGCGCCCGCGCTAGCGCCGATGCTTCTGCCGCGCGCTACAAGGCGGGCCGCGCAGTTTCCGCCATTGATGGCATGCCAATCGGCATCAAGGATTTGATCGAAACCGCGGATATGCCAACGCAAATGGGCTGCGGCGCATTCACCGGCAATTTCCCGAAGCGCGACAGCATCATGGTGCGCGCTTTGCGCGATGCCGGCGCGGTGATCATTGGCAAGACGGTCACGGCGGAATTGGGCATGGCGCATCCTGGCCCAACAACCAACCCCTTCGATCCGCGCCGCACGCCGGGCGGTTCATCCTCCGGCTCGGCAGCGGCGGTTGGGGCCAGCATGATCCCGGCGGCGATTGGCACGCAGGTGGGTGGTTCCATCATTCGCCCGGCTTCCTATTGCGGCAATATCGCGATCAAACCCACGCAAGGCGCGATCAATCGGGGGGAGAGGCAATCGCTCAGCCAATCCACCGCCGGGGTGCACGCCAATAGCTTCGAAGATATGTGGGCGGTGGCAATCGAGATCGCGCGCCGGGCGGGCGGAGACCCCGGCGCGCCGGGGCTATTCGGCCCGGCAAGCGCGCCCGCGCCCATGAAGCCCGCGCGGCTGATTGTGATGGAAACCGAAGGCTGGGCGGATTTGGATGCGGCGTCCCTTGCGGCTTTTGAAGGCCTGCTGGCGAAGCTGCGTGGCGCCGGGGTGGAAATTTGGCGCCGAGGCGACCATCCGTTGATCGAAGGTTTTGAACGCGCCTTGGCCCAGGGCAAGGCCATCACCGCCGATATCTGCGCCTTCGAACAGCGCGCTGGCTTGCAGCATTTGGCGGAAACCGCAGCGGATCGCGTCAGCCCCCGGCTTTTCACGCGCTTGCAGCATGGCACCAAGGTTGACCTTGAAACCTATCGTGCGCGGCTTTTGGAACGTGAGGAGCTGCGCCGACGTCTAGTTTCCCTGGCACCGCTGGCTGATGGGTTGATCGCCCTTTCATCGCCCGGCCCGGCGCCGGTTTGGCTGGGGGATCAGCCAGGCCAGCCGATCGCGCCGCGCCCGACCGGGGATATCAGCTTCAATGCCGGAACCTCGGCGCTTGGCTGCCCGGCGGTGACAGTGCCGTTATTGGCCGTGGAGGGCATGCCCCTTGGCGTGCAGATCATCGGCCAATGGCATGAAGATGCGCGGGCGGTGGGGATTGCCTGTTGGGTGGCGGGCGTCGCCTAATCCAGCAGCACCGCGCGGAAGCCAGCCAGCCGCGCCGGCGTTAGCCCAAGCCCATCCTCAAGCAGGCCCGCCTCAGACCCGAAGGGTGCCACCGCCGCATCCAGGGCGGCGGTGAGCAGCGCCGGGTGCGTGTCCAATATCGCGTCCTTGGCTTCCTGGGGCGCTTCATCGGGCAGGGGGTGATCGCGCCGCCAAAAGCGATCCGTCGCCACGTAGTCCGCCAAGATCTGATCTCGTGATACGCCAAGCGCGGTCAGAATCAGCGCCGCGCCAAGCCCCGTCCGGTCCTTGCCCGCCGAGCAATGAAACAGCAGCGGCCGGCGTTCATCTTCCAGGATCAAATCAATAAGCCTGCGATAAACGGGCAATTGCTCGGTTGCGTAATTCAGATAAGCAACCCCAAGCAGCCGCGTGGTCTCCGCCCGTGTCGCCGCACCATTGGCGAGCAGGTCGCGCAAGGATGCGCCAATGCGCGGTTCAATCGGCAGCGGCACCGCCCGCGCCCCAGGCGGCAGGCGGGAAGGGGATGCAGCGGCTTCGTGCCTACCCCGCAAATCGCAAACGGTGCTAAGCCCCGTGGCTCCCAGCGTGATTAAATCCTGATCGGTCAGACGGTGCAGCGCATCGGACCGGAACAGCACCCCATGGCGCAAAGCCTGGCCCTGATGGCCGCGCCAGCCGCCGAGGTCGCGGAGGTTGGAAGCACCTTCAAGCGGCAGAAGCCGGGGTAAAATCTGGGTCATGAGCGATTTATGCCAGAAAGCGTCCCCCCGCCCATGCGGCTGGATTGTTTCATGTGGGGCGAAACTATTTTAGAAGACACGCGGCATTTGCCGGTTTGGGAATAAAGCATGGGCACGGCCCTGGAAATTTTGATCATCCTGCTGTTGGTTCTACTGAATGGCGCCTTTGCCATGTCAGAATTGGCCATTGTTTCGTCCCGCCGGTCCCGCCTTATGGCCATGCAAAAGCGCGGCGTGCGCGGCGCGGATACGGCGCTGGCGCTGGCCGAGGACCCGAAGCGCTTCCTGCCGACGGTGCAGGTGGGCATTACCATGGTCGGCATTATCGCCGGTGCCTTTGGTGGCGCACGCCTGTCCGGCACTGTTGCCCATGCCCTGGAAATGATGCCCTTCCCCGTGCCCTTCGTGCAGGAAGTGTCCTTCGCGCTGGTGGTGCTGGTGATCACCTATCTCAGCCTGATTCTGGGCGAATTGGTCCCCAAGCAATTGGCGCTCCGCGAACCTGAGAAGATTGCCATTCTCGTCGCGCGCCCGCTGGCGCTGCTGGCGCGCATCACCGCGCCGATGGTCTGGCTTTTGGGCGCGTCTTCCGCCCTGGTGCTGCGGTTCTTCGGCCCCGCGCCCACTTCCGACCTCTCTGTGACGGAAGAAGAAGTGAAGGCCGTTGTGGCGGAAGGTGCCCAGGCCGGCGCGCTTGAAACCGAAGAACGCCACATGATCGAACGCGTGCTGCGCTTGGGGGACAAGCCCGTGCGCGCACTGATGACACCGCGGAATGACATCGCCTGGCTTGACCGTGCCGAGGCGCCGGAAAACCTGCCCGAGCGGCTGCGCGCCGCGCATGTCACGCGCTTCATCGTGGCCGATGGGCGCGTTGATAATGTGGTGGGCGTGGTCGAAGCCAAGGATTTGCTCGACCAGCTTCTGGCCGGCGGGCCGATGTCGCTTGAAGCCGCTTTGCGTCAGCCCTTGGTGCTGCCCGATACGCTGACCGCTTTGGATGCGCTGGAACGCCTGCGCGGAGACCACCTTGGCATGGCGCTGGTGATGGATGAATACGGGTCCTTTGAAGGCATGGTGACCGCTTCCGATTTGTTGGAGGCGATCATTGGCGAATTGGGCCCGACCGAGCCCATGCCATCCGAAGCGGCGGTGCTGCGTTTTGATGGCTCGCTTTTGCTGGATGGCAGCATGCCATCCGATGAATTGCGCGCGCGGCTTGATTTGCCCGAAATGCCGGGTGCCGGCACCTATCACACCGTTGCCGGGCTGATGCTGGCCCTGCTGCAACGTGTCCCGCGTGAGGGGGACCGCATCGTCTGGGCCGGCTGGCGCTTTGAGATTGTGGATATGGATGGAAGGCGCGTGGATAAGGTGCTGGCCAACCGGGAAGATGCCGGCGGTGATGGCGGCGGGTGAGGAATTGAATGGTGGTAGATCAGTATGAGCCTAAGGATACAGTGCCGGTGACATTGACCGAACGCGATAGCCTGCGCGTTCTGGCGCTTTTGGAAAACCCGCCCGCGCCAACCGCGCGACTGGCGCGGGCGGCACGGGTACTGGCTGGTTACGTGACTGGAAGCGGAACATGCGCTTCGGCTGAAGCGCGGTAGTTGGCATCCAAATCCGGCCCCATCAACAGAATGGCAGCAAGGCGGCGGGCAGTTGCTTGGATATGGGCGACTTCTTCCTGGGTGAGTGGGCGCGCGATGATGGAATGGTCCCGGTAGGAGAGCCATTTTTTCAGTACCTGATAGCCGCCGATATGGGTTTCCCAGACAGCTTCGGGGATATTCTTCCAGAAGCTGGCGCCATTCATCCAGACATCGCGGGTTTGTGCGCCGAGAAGCGCGGCCTGTTCCTGCGCCGCGGCTTCGGTTGCGCCGTAGGGGCGAAGATCGGTCCTTCCCCGGCCCGGCATGGTGACGCCCTTATCGGTGCGTGACCCCCAGCCATTCAGTCGCCAATCCCGCGTGGCAGCGGGGGCGGTGCTGGGGATGGCGATACTGGCGAGCAGCCCTTGGCCGAGGCCCGGCACATTGGCTTCAGGGTCAAGCAGCGCGGCTAGTCTTTCCCCAAGCGCGGCCGAGGCGCGCAACAGATCGGCGTCACCCGGTAGTGGAATATGCGGCCAGCCTTGCCGGATGCCAGCGGCATTTTCGGTGAGATAGGCAGGGCTATAGGTGATCGCCAGGGCGTGGTGCCAGACGAGGCGGGATGTTTCTGGTATTGCGGGAAGCGATATGGACGCGAGCCAAGCCAACGCGGCAGCGGACAGGTTTGGGCGTACTTCTTTGCTGTGTTGATAATTGAAATCGTATTGGGCCGAACCGCTCTTGCCAACGCGAGCGTAGGAATGCGGCAGAAAAAGCGGGAATAGGCGCGCGTGCCCACGCAACAAATCACGATCAGCGATCAACTGGGAGAAATATGATATTCCACCTTCATGCGGGGTATCCGAATCATCGCGCGTCATAAAAAAGCGCTGCCCTGGAAGATCGCGTAAAAGAATGAGGTCCGGACTCGGCTCGCTGAATAATGGGCGGATATTGGCTAGATAACACCAGCGCTCGTCAAAGGGTTTCCATGGAAAACGAACTATCAGATCACCATTAAACCTATGATCAACTAAAATCTTCCGACGCGCCTTCGGACCCTCGATCCGGTTCCCAGTCATCATCAAGGTCGAGTAAAGGGCTTTGATGGCGTCGTCGGGCACCTCCGAATCGAAATAGGCTTGCATCCGTGAATACAGAAGGGATTTCTCTAGTGATATGAGCGCTAACCCACGCCCCTCAACGGGGCCATTAAATGGCGCGATTTCCGCTAGTGTCGGAATGATTGGCCACGACAGGTAATCACCATCGGCCCCCGTTGAACGAAGGCTGAACCGATTGGCGATTCTTGGAAACAATTCAACGTAGCTTGCCTCAAAATCGGCATTATTTTTTTCGAGGGACTCCAGTACGTCCAGGCGCTTCGCTTGGCCCCAAAACTCCCGATACAAAATCTTGCTCGCGCGCATCTTCAACCTGCCCGGCGCGCCATGGTCACTATGGCGGTGCCTACGCGAATCCCCTCACGATTAAACTCGGTCGAAAAAACCGACGGGTCAGGTTTGCCTTCCGGCGTCATCTTGCCAGTCTCGCGGCTATCGCCATTCAAATTATCCACCCAAATTGAATCAAATTCGTTCAGCAGCCTTTCGCGCATCACTGCGAAGGACGGGCCATTCATCCAGGAAAAATTGCTAATGAAGCAAACAATACCCTCGCCGGTGGCTTGGGCAATACGCCGTTCCGCAATACGCCAAAAACGAATGTATAAATCATCCAGATTGAATTTCTTAATGCCCCAGCGGGATTGCAGCCCAACCTTGTAAGGCTCCACTAGGCCACCCTCACTCGCGGGGCTGGTGCCGGCAAAAGCGTTGTAAGGCGGATTGCCGATCACCACCAAAATGGGGCGATTGCGTTTCACTGCCGTCGCCTCGGTCCTCTCCTTCAACAAAGCTTCAAAACCAGTCAGCGCAGGCTGTGGTGCGTTGTGTTCCCAACCGGTCAGCGCATTCGTCAGGTAAATCGCAGCGCGTTCGTCACCATGCAGCGGTGCCCCCTCGCGGCGCAAATACTCACCCATCTGCCAATGCGCGATCACCAGGGGCGCGGTCATGATTTCAAAACCCACCACCCGCGTCATGGCGGCCTGCTTGAGCCTTTCCGCCGCCAAATCGCCAAGCCCCTGCGTGTCCAGCGTTTTCTTGATGCGCCGCAGCACTTCCAGCGGGTAGGAACCCGTGCCGCAGCACGGGTCCAGCACCCAAACCCCCTCATCGGCCAGCCCATCCGGGCGGCCTAATTCCTGGCGCAAAACGCGGTCCACCCGTTCCACCATGTACTGCACGATCTCGGGCGGGGTGTACCAAACGCCCAATTCCTTCCTCAGCAATGGGTCAAAGTATTGCAGGAAGGGTTCGTAGAAATGCTGGATAGCCTGCGCCTCGTCAAAGGCGCTGAAAAACGCGTGCTTATCGACCCGCTCCAAGCTTGTTTGCGCGGCATTGAGCAAGGGTTCCAGGCCAAGCGGCCCCAGGGCGGAAGGGTCGCGGACCTGACTGTAGAGCAAGCGCACCACCGGCAGATGCAAATCATAATCCGCGCTGCGCCAATCAAAAGGGCGGGCAGCATTTGGTCCGCGCGCATGGGCGGCCCAGGCCGAAAACAGGCCATAGAATAGCGTTTGCACAAGGGTCGAGCGGAACAGATGCTCTCCATCCTTATTGGCGTCAAAGGTCAGGCCAAGGGCGCTTTCCATTGCATCGCGCAGCGGCCGCAGCGCTGTAAGCGCGGCTTGTTCGGCCAGAAGGGCCAGCGCATCCCGCGCATAGGACGCCAGAAAAAATGCCAAATCCTTTGGCCGCGCCAGGGGGGCGCGGGCCAAAAGGCAGCGTTGCAGAAAATCCTGAAACCTCTCGCGCAGGGTATTGGGGCGCGGGCCATGCAGCAGCTTGCGAAAGGCTGCATCATCGGGTGCCAGATCGAAGCTTTCGCGCGGCGTCCCGTTGCCATCCAGCAGGCGCCATTGCCTGAGATTGGTGCAAAGCACCACGCCATAGGTGGGCATGTATTTTACCCGCACCTGATCACTCGCCAGCAGCTTATCCATGTCATGGACCAGCGGCTTCGCCTCCACCACGCCCCGTTCCGGCAAAATGCCGCCGTCCCATGCCGGGGCCATGCCCTTGCGGAAGGCGGTCTGCTCAAAAAGGCCGAAATCGGGGATCCCGGCCTTACTGCCGGTGGGGTGCTGAAGGCAGAGAACCTTGGGGGTCAGGCTTTCCCCGGCGGCATTCAAGGCTGCGTGGATGGCGGGGTAATGGGATGTTTCGGCTGTGCCGGTCCCAATCGCGTAAACCTGCGCCACACCATCCAGCAAAAGGTCCAGCGAATCGTTACGCATGATCGCTCAATAATGGCCCGGGATCGGCACGGGGTCCAGCAAAACCGCGCAAGGGGGACGGGTCAAGGATGCTATCAGTCCCCCTACTGCCCCGCCGTCTTCGCAATCGGCGCAATGAATTGCGGCTCCGTATCCCAGGGGAATAGGATCCAGGTATCCTGGCTCACTTCCGTAATGAATGTATCCACCATCGGCTTGCCGGCGGGCTTGGCATAGACGGTTGCGAAATGCGCCTTGGGCAGCAGCGCGCGCACCACGCGCGCTGTGGTGCCGGTATCCACCAGGTCATCCAGCAGCAACCAGCCTTCGCCATCGCCTGCTGCATCGGGCATTTTCACCACACGCGGCTCGCCCTTGGTTTCCTCATCGTAGGTGAGGACCGAAACGGTTTCGATCAGCCGGCAATCCAATTCGCGCGCCACGACGGCAGCCGGGATCAGGCCACCGCGGGTGATGGCGACCACGCCGCGCCAGGGGCCGCGTTCCAGCAACCGCCAAGCCAAGGCCTTCGCGTCGCGGTGCAATTGGTCCCAGGAAACTATGTAATATTTCTGCGCCATCAAAACATCCTTCCGCCATTCGGCACGCGTTGATCGGGGCCAAGCAGCACAACCGCGCCTGCCTCATCCGGCATTCCCAGCACCAGAACCTCACTCATGAACCCAGCAATGCGGCGCGGGGCGAAATTCACCACCGCCGCCACCTGCCGCCCCAGCAGCGCTTCCGGCGTGTAATGCACGGTCAATTGCGCTGAGGACCGCTTCACACCGATCTCCGACCCGAAATCAATCACCAACTTGATGGCGGGCTTGCGCGCCTCCGGGAAGGGCTCAGCGGTCAGGATGGTGCCGACCCGGATATCTATCCGGTGAAATTCATCAAGGGTCGCTGCGGGTTCCATGACAGGGCTTTAATCCAGATTCGCCCCTGGCGGAACCATCCCAGACCCGGCAGGGCTTTTCCCGAAGGCCGAGAGGGGGCATGAAAGGGGTTGTCTTTGTAACTGATGAAAGCCCGAACCACGATGCGTGATCTTCACCTTGCTGGCCGCAGCCCCGCCTATGGCACCCACGGAATGGCCGCAACCTCCATGCCCCAAGCCACTTTTGCCGCGCTGGAAATCCTGCGCGCCGGCGGCAATGCCATGGATGCGGCCA